>Ga0255351_1000014_pt1 | contig 95286 bp, 60 predicted proteins | sample HBST25r2metaG_FD_186024 | JGI IMG/M metagenome (GOLD analysis project Ga0255351, IMG submission 186024) | Peat soil microbial communities from Stordalen Mire, Sweden - H.B.S.T-25.r2 | ecosystem: Environmental > Terrestrial > Soil > Wetlands > Peat | place: Sweden: Norrbotten County, Stordalen... | reverse complement strand
CATCGGCATAGCGAATTCTGGCGTCCGATTGGCGTCCAATAAGGGTTCCCATGGCGTCCTTTGAGGCACTTTGGTAGCCATCCGTGTCCTCTAGTTTCAACAACTTACGAATTCGTGAATCCCTTTCACGGCGATAACACGGGTTCAAATCCCGTCGGGGACGCCAATTAAATCAACAACTTAAATCGAAACATAGCCGCAAAAATCAATTCATCGGGCAATTTCGCGGCAAGCGCAGTTGTGTGAGTCGAAGAGTAGGCGAATGGACCCGGCATTGACCGGCGATGCTGCCAGCGTCGGCAGACAGCATCGTTAACGTGAGGCGCCCGCGCTTAATACACTTTCTTAGCTCCCGGCATAGACGGCGCGACAGGACTGGTTGCTGTGCCAGTTCGATCATCTCCCGCGCAGCGCTTGGTCACGATACTTGCTCCATGATTGCGGGGGCTTCTCCAACCAGATCGAGGATTGCTTCCTGCTGCCACGGAACTCAACTTCTGCGCAGCCAAACATGCCCTTGCTGAGTTGCGAACTGAGCACTCCGATGGGTATGTCAATCTTCGGATCAACGGGTGAGTTCGGCGATCTGAACATGATAGGGACCCAGGAGGTCACCCGTGGAGTGTCCAACGGCGGCGAGCGCAAGGCGGTAATTGACCTGGGTCTGCAACAGGGTAAGTTCGGCCTGCGCGAGCTTGGTCTGGGCGTCGAGCACAAAGAAGTTTGTTTCCGCGCCAAGCTCAAACTTGCGCTGCTCCGAGGCGAGAGATTTCTGCGCCAATTCAAAAGACGTTGTTCCTGCCGCCAATGCCTGTCTCGCTTCGTCAAGCTGATGGACGGCGTTGCGGACTTCACGCGTGATCTGTTCCTGGATCTGGCCTCCTGCATAGAGGTCGTGGGTGCGCGACACAAGAGCGGTTCCCAGGGTTGCCTGCCCGCCGCGATTCCTGACAGGAAGCGTGAGCGAGAGGGTTCCACCGTAACCCGGATAGCCAAAGCCGAACAACTGGCTCATGGAAGAGCCAAATCCGCCGGGCGCAACAAGCTTGCCGGTCTGGAGGTTGTATTGATTGCCGCCCAGACCGCTGCTTTGATAGAAGCCCTGGAGAGAGAGGTTGGGCTCGAGCTGATTGTGCGCGAGGCGGATGCTGGTTTCATCGTTGTCGAGAGAATCCTTGACGGCATCGAGCTCCGGACGCTGGTGGAGTGCGAGAGCAAGCGCGGATACAGTGTCGATGTCTGTGAGCTGCCCATCGGGTTGCGGCTGTTCAGTCAACTCCAATTCCATGTTGTGAAATTGCGGATCGCGATCGGCGCCGATGGTGAGGCGCAAATCTTCTTCTGCCTGGGTGAGCGCATAGCCGGCCTGGATCACTCCAACTTTGCGCGCGGCAACTTCCGATTGGGAGCGATAGATATCAAGCGGCGGCAACGCGCCTAGCTCAAGCGAACGTTTGTCTCGGTCATAACTGGCCTCTGCCAGCTTGAGAGACTTCTCGCCCACATCGAGAGCCCCGCGGGCCTGAACCGCGGACCAATATTGACTGACCACCAGCAGGATAGCGTCATTGACCTCGGCCTCAAATGTGGATCGGGACTGTGCAAGCGAGCGCCGGGCAATCTTGACCAGCGCCGTGTTGGCAAATCGGCCCCCGCCGCGCAGCAAGGGCTGTGTAATGGTGAAACCCAGCGACGAATTGTAATACGGATTGAAGTAGTTATAGGAGCTATTGGTAGAGAACCTGTTGCTGGATACACTGGCGAGAATGCTTGTCCCGGGCGCGAATGTCTGCGTGTAACTCACCTGCCCCGTCTGACTCAGTGAGTTCAGAGTGATATTACCGGTGACTCCCACACCTTGTAACTGGCTGTAGGTTGGATAGGAATATCGATTGATGTTGAGACTGCTCTGGATGGTAGGATCGAAAGGCTGAAACTGGCCCAGCAGTGCGAATTTCTGCGATTCGACCTGTGTCTCTTCAATCTGCACATTGCTGTTGTTTTCCAGCGTCAGCAGAATCGCATCCCTGAGGCTGAGGCTGAGCTTGCCGTTCTGAACGTAGTCCCGCAGATGCTGCGGGGGCGGAAGCTTGTCGGCGCGGACGCGCGCGGTAAGCATGCCGCGATAACTCTCCGCGGACTGCGATAAAGCGGGGACAGAACAAAACAAGGCAAAGAGCAAAGCGAAAGCAAAATGAACGGATCTCATCCCAGTACTCCATCTAGTTGCGGAAATGTGGGGCGACAGAAAATGCGGTGGTGCGTATCGAGTTTTTTCCGGAACGCGAAGCACGAACTACTCATAGCGAATAGCCTCCACAGGATCGAGCCGGGCAGCCTTGGTGGCCGGATAGATTCCAAACACCAGCCCAACGGAGATGGAAACAAGAAACGCCAGTGCAATGGAGCTGAAGGTTACGATGGTCGACCAACCGGCGAGCCAGGCGATGAGCCGGGATATGACGAAGCCGAAGACCACGCCGATGGTTCCGCCTGCGAACGAGATCATGGTGGCTTCGACTACAAATTGGCGCACGATGTCTGACTGTCGCGCTCCAACTGCACGGCGCAGGCCAATTTCCCGTGTGCGTTCCAAGATGCTGGCGAGCATGATGTTCATGATGCCGATGCCGCCAACAAGCAGAGAGATGGAGGCGATGGCAACCATGACGGTATTGAAGAGGTGCTCGGTACGCTTCTGCTCGGCAAGCAATTCAGCCGGCACCACGATGCTGAAGTCATCGGCGCCATGATGCGATGAATCAAGAATGGCGCGGGCCACTTGCGCGGACTGGGAGATGTTGGCGCTGTCGCCAAAGTTGAGATAGATCCCGTCAATCTCATCCCGTACATCGCTGTAACTGTCTTCAAGGCGGAGAAAGGCCGACTGCAACGGAATGTAGACGTTGTTGTTCACATCCGCGGAAGGTGTGCCCGCGCTGTCGCCCTGGGCGCTCAGTTGCGGACTGACCACGCCGATCACGCGAAACCATTGCTCGTTAACCTTGATGTACTGCCCAAGCGGATCGGAGGAGCCGAACAAGCTCCACTTGGCCGCCGCGCCCAGCACACAGACGGGCGCGCCGTGATCCGCATCGCCCTGATCGAAGAATCTCCCACTCAGCAGATGGAGCCCGGCAATCTGCTGGTAAGTGGCGTTGACTCCCATGACGTTGGGCATGTCCTGCTGCGGTTTCGGAATCATCTTTGACGGCGTGAGTTGTTTGCGCGGAGTGGAGGCGACAACGCCTTCAAGATCGTTCTGGATCACTCGATAATCCTGAAGCGTAAGGCCAGGAGAGAGCTTGCGAACCTTTTGATGCGCTTGCCATTCCACGGTTTCTTTGGCTTCAACGATCATGTTATGGACACCCATCTGCTCAATGAGTGCCATCACTTTCTGGCGTGCGCCGGCGCCGATTGAAAGCATGGCGACCACCGCCGCCACGCCGAAGATCATGCCGAGCATGGTGAGAAGCGAGCGCATGCCGTGCACGAGCAGGTTCTGCATTCCCAACTGCGCGTCCCTGGCCCACTGCTGATAGACAAGCAGAAAGCGCTCCGGCACCACCAGGCGATTCGTAGTCATTAAGGCGTCCCTCCTGCGCTGCCGGGCGCGGAACCGGAGCCATTTGCTTTACGCGGCGCGGTTGGGTCAATCAATGCGACCTTGCTGCCTTCTTCCAATCCATCAATGGCTGCGCGGCTTTCATTCTCGCTTTCGATCTTTACCTCGCGCTGCTCGTATCCGCTGTCTTTCTTGACATACACGATCCGCTTGCCGTCCTTTAGAAACAGCGCTTGCCGCGGGAGATAGAGCACGTTCTTCCTGGAGCCACCGAGAAAGACTATGTTCGCCGTGAACCCGGAGCGCAGCAGCGGATCCGAATCCGCGAGTTGAATGGATACTTCAAAGTTACCGTTTGTATTGCCGGAGAAGAACTGCCTCACCGACATTCCGCCTACGCTTTTGACGGTTCCATGAAACGTGCGGCCTGGCAGTGCATCGAAGACAACCTCAACCTTCTGGCCCACCTGAACATTCGCGCGATCCTGCTCGGCGATCTTCGCGGTCAGGTCCAACCCCTGGGGATCAACGACCTGCACAATCGAGCTGCCCGGCTGCACCTGATCGCCCTCATGGTAGTCGGGCAAAGACATTCCAGTGAAAAAGAAACCGCCCGATGCATTCATGTTTTTCTGGATCGAGACCAATCCATCCATGGGCGCGGTGACGTGCATTTTATCCAGGTTCTGCTGCGCCTGGTCCATGCCCAGCTTGGCCTTGTTGTATTTCTCTTTTGCCAGATAAGTGGCGGCCTGACCGGAGGCCTTGTGCGACTCGATATCTTTCTCCTGCTCCGCCAGCACCCGCTTCGCCTGTTGCAGTGCGAGGTCATTCTTGTCGGCGTCGATCTTGCTCACGAGTTCGTTTTTCTGAACATCAAGTTCCGCCCTGCGCACACCGTAGCGGTCCTTCAGAAGGACGACCTTGTCGACCGCGCCAAGCACCGCAGCATCCGCCTGTGCTTTGGTGATCTCCTGTTCGGCCTGGAGCAGCTCTGAGCGATTCTGCTCCAGTTTGTAAAGCTGCTCACTCGGATCGAACTCGAAGACGATGTCGCCCTTTTTTACAGATTGGCCGGTGCGAAGGAGGCGCGTAATCTGGAGCGAATCTCCACCGACGGCTGGTGCGGTGAGCATGATCGAGTGGCTCGCGCGGAGTTCACCGGTGGCGTGCGCCTTGAGGTCGATCTCTCCTCGCTTGACCTCGGCAAGTGGGATTTCATCGCCATGGGCAGGGAGTCTTACGCGGCTGAAAGCCAAAACCGCTCCGATGCCGGCGACCAGCAGAATCACAGCGATTGCCCAGATGAGGATGCGATGTTTCTTGACGCGCGCCATCTTACTCCTTCCCCGTTGGATCCTGGAGCGCCACCAGGTCATCCTGCTTCAAGCCGGAGGAGACCAGGATGCGGTCGCGGCTTCTGCGTTCAATTTGAATCACACGCTCCTGAAACGCGGAGCCATTCCAGACATAGGCCACGGTACGCCCGGATTTGAGAAAGGACGCCTGTGCGGGGATGGTGATTGCATCTGGAACCCGTCCGACAATCACGGTGATCTGCACCGTCATCCCGGGCTTGAGGCGGGGGTCTGCCTGGTCGATGCCAATCTCCAGATCGAAGTTGCGAGGGATGGGCCAGCCCGAAGAAAAGTCGGAGGTGGCGATGGTGCCGATGCGCTCCACCCTGCCCGAGAACTGGCGATCGGCAATCGCATCCAGTTGCAGCGTGACCGGCTGCGCCACTGCCAGTCGCCCGCGTTCTGTTTCGTCGACACGCGCCGCAACGCGCATCGAGGCGGCGTCAGGGAGTTCCGCAATCGGCGTACCCGGCCATGCGCGTTCACCGGCTTTGAACGTGCTTTCCCCGCCGTTGTGCCAGATGGAGAGCAGACTGATGGTTCCGTCTGACGGCGCTCTCAACGTCATGGCCGTGAGCGCGGTCTCTGCGCGCTGCGCGTCGAAGTCCGCCTTGCGGCTTGCGTGCTTCTTGCCCTCAATCGTCGCCTGATCGATGGCTGTGTCGGACTTCAGCTTTTCTTCCGCTTCGTGCAGCCCCTGTTGCGCATCGGCGACCTTCAGATTGGCTTCAGCTCCTTCGATTCTGGAGACCACTTCACTCTTGCTGGCGTCGAGTCTGGCCAAATCGACATCGTATTTTGCTTTCATTGCCGCGGTGGTGTCGACCTCTTCATTGAGCCGGCCCTCGGCGCGGACCTGCTCAATCTCAGCCTGCGAAGACTTCAGCGTCGACTGATCCCGCGCCAGATCCTGCTCTGTCTTCGACGGATCGAACTCGACCACTGTATCGCCCTTCTTCACCTGGGTTCCGTCTGTTGCGATCTTGAGAATCTGGAGATCGCCGGCATTAGACGGCGCAGTGATGGTGACTGATTTCATGGCTTTCAATTGTCCGCGAAACTGGAGAGCGTCAAGGAACTCGCCACGCTTGACCTGAAAGGTTGGGACGGATGGGGCCTTGCGGGAATAATGGACGACTGCAAAGACGGCTGCACTGGCAGCGACGACAACGACAGCCACTACGAGCGTCTTTTTCCCGATCCGCAGTTCTCTTAACTTTTGCATCACTTCACCCCGCTTGCTGCGCTGTCGACGCTTTGCGGGTCCACATCCACCGCAGCGGAAAGATCGGGCATGAGGCGGGAGTCCTGGCCCTTGATCGAGAACGTAGCAGAGAATTTGCGCAGCTTCGGAGAGAAATCACCCGGAGTGCCCATCGGATCAATCGACTCCAACTGTCCCGGCAATGCGAAGTCGGTATAGGCATCCAGATGCACCAGCGCCTTCTCGCCTATCTTCAAGCTGAGCAAATCCTCCTGGTTGACGGGAACACGGACCTCCATGACCGCGGGATCGACGACCTGCATGAAAGGCACGCCCGGCCGCACCTGGTCGCCTTCCTGCACCTCACCCATGTTTCCTTCTTTCCAGATGGTATTCAGCACAACGATGCCGTCGATGGGAGAATGAATCTGCATCAGGGCAGAGTTGGCCTGGGCGTGGATCATGGTCTCGCGGGTGCGATCGCGCTGGATCTCGAGAATGCGAATGGAGGCCTGCGCCGCCTTGCGCTTGAGGTCAAAGGTCTCCTTCAATTGCTTCAGCGTGGCCTGGGCTTCATCCAGATCCTCCTGCGCCTTCTCCGCGTCAATGCGAGAGAGCAGCTCAACCTTCTCCATTTCCAGCCTGGCCTTGGCGAGACTGTCTTCCGCCTGCTTGATCTCGGTCTCGTCCTTGGCGCGCGCGGCGGCTTCCCTGGCCTGCTCTTCGACCACCTTTTCGTTTTCGTCGTCGGTCTGGGCCTGCTTATCGATGAAGTCGCGCAACTGCGCCTGACGGTCGAACTCGACCAGCAAATCTCCCTGCTTGACGCGAGTTCCACTAGGCACAAGCCGGGTAATTGTGAGTGTGCCTACCTGCTGGCCGGCGATGAGCGGAGCCTGAATCGAGCGGCCAACTACTGCGGCAGTCATACCTTTGAGGCGGAGGGTTTGAGGCGCGGCTGGCCCGTAAGCAGCCTGAGAATGGGCGCTTTCGCGATCGCCTCTCCGCGTGCGCAGAAATAGTAGACAGAGCACCACGGCAACCATCAATGAAGCCAACAAGACGACAACCAGCGCAGGGGTCAGCCGGCGTGGCCGGGAAGCGGCTGCCGGGTCTGTGGACGCTGCTGTTTCAACACCTTCAGGCAAACTGTCCGGGCTGCTCATCCGGGCCCCGCTTCAGCAGACGGCGATTTCATGCAAGGCTACTCCAGTTCAATCATTATCCCGCAGAGACGCGCCCCATCTCCTACCCCATCAAGAATAGCGGGCTCATGGTTGCTCAGCTAATGAACAAGACGCGGATTACTTTTCTTTGGACGCATATTAGACGAATTCGTGGGTCATTCCGCTCATGGAATCTTCGTCGCGCGAGGATGTCACAACCCCGCGTGATATCGCATCACGGAATTCATTGGGCTGATCTTGTTCTGGGCGGCGTCATTTCGAGAGCCCAGATAGCAGTGGGGCGCATGTACATGCCGGCGCGGAAATTCCCCGTGATATCCCACGCTTCAGGCGTTCGGAACCAGTAGCCCTTGCTCTCGTAGATCACGTGATAGAGGCCCCAAGCGGTCTTCCACGCTTCGTCTTTCAGGCCTTCGCTCATCAACAGCCCGGCATAGCCCTCGCTGGTTCCCACCCACACTTCTTTTGCTTCGGCGTTGCTGAGGATGGCGCCGTCCGCAGCCATCCCGTTGGCCGCTCCCATCTCGCCGCCACCGAACTTCATGACGTTGACGTCGAAGATTTTTTTCATCGCCGAGACCTGCATCGAGTGCGGCACAATATCCCCGAGGCCGGTGAGGTTTGCGTACCACTGTCCAGCCAACTGGTCGGTCTGAATGTCGTCTTTCGATTCGCTGCCAGTATCATAACGAAAATACTCGCCATTCCAAAGCTGCGCGATGTAAGTCTTCTGTCCCTTCAGAAAAAGCGCATGGTACTCCGCAGCCGTTTTCATGTCGCCGAGCGTACGTGCCGTCTCCTCCGCGGCGCGCAAAGCGGCCAGCCACAAGCCGCCTGAATAAGCGCTGACCCCGCTGGTCACCCAGTCATCATAGGTCTGATCGGGGTATCCACCATTCTCGGGGATCCCACCGCCGTGATCGAACTGGCGCAAATACTCGATTGCTGCTTTTTCCGCCGGCCATGTGCGGCGGAGAAAAGCGGCGTCCGTTCGCCCAGTTAAAACATAGTCGCGATAGACCATGAGAACGAACTTGGAATTGAGGTCCTTCCAATCGTTGGTGTCCTGCCAGCCGGGTTCATTCACGGCAATGAAGGGGTCGCCCTCCGGAACGCCGAGGTCGTGCGGCACTGCGCCAACCTTCTTTCGCTTATGGGTGACGGGCTCACCGGTCTGCTCCGACTTCCAGACCCAAAGCCCCTGCTCGGGCCATTCTTTGTTAACGGTATCGGCAAATTCCAGCAGCACCTGCTTATCGATGTCCGGCCAAAACTTCAGCAGCGGAAGCGACGCATAGAAGCGCACGTCGAGGGTTCCGTAATAGGCGTAGTCGAAGCATTCAAGCAGAGCAAACGACGGAGTGGACTTTAGGTCTGCGCCAACCTGGCGTCCCCAGAACGTTCCCCCATCGGTGAGCGCGTAGAGCTCGTTGAAGAGCATGCCCCGATACCAGAGCGGCTTGCTGTCGTCGTTGATGAAGGGCGCCTGCCAGTTGTCGATCTCATCGCTCCATTCGGCAGCGTGGAGCAGTCCGTCGCGGGCAATCTTCCAAGCGTTTTGTCCGGAGGCCCCGTAGAAATCGTTGTAGCGCCTGTTCCACTTCCTTCCTTCTCCAAACTGGACCAGAGGGAAGTCCCATGCGATGACGATGGGGATGACCTTCTTCTCTCCCGGCCGCAGCGTGAATCGCACGGCAATGGCGCCGGCAAGTTTCTCCTTGTCGCTCACCCATGTTTTGCCATCGTTGGCGAGCCTGCCGTCCTTCGAGAACGGCGTCCAAACGGCGTTACCATCGCCGCTGGCCATGAACGTGGTTTGATAGCTGACTTCCACTCCGGGAGAATCGAGTGCGGCGATGGCGAACTGGCCGTCCCACTCATTGGGTGCACTGCCGGCGCGGTTCCGGTCGAAGACAATCCCCTTCATGGTTGCGTTGCCGTCGAGCTTCTGGCTCACGGATTCATTGTGATTGCCCTGGTTGGGCGACCCCGCAAAGTCGCGAGTGAACGTTCGAAACCACCCCGACATGTTGGTCCAGGAAAGCAGCACTGAGACCGTAACCGTCTTGCTGGTTGGATTCTCGGCGTGTACACGATAGACCGCAATGGGGTAGCTGGATTCGCGGTAGTTGTTGGGAATCACCGGCGAAAGCTGCTCAACCACCACGTGCGCGGGAAACTTGTCCCAGCGGTAGTCGAACCAGGCCTTGGGGAAGAGAGCGTCGTATTCGCCGGCGCCGACCGGATAATCCCATTTCCAGCTCGACAGCTCGCCCCCTTTGGGATGGCCATTCATCAATACTTGCGCGGTGCCCTGCGCATCGCCTTCAGACTGCTGGAACATGGCGAATTGATTGGCATACACTGGCTCGAATTGATGGACACCGGCCTTGATATGCCAGCGCGCAAAATCGCCGCGATAGCTGCGGGAGAACGTCCCAGCCCCAAAGCCGCCCACGGGAACGCCCTGCCAGTAGCCGTCGTCGATATCTCCAGGCACACGCGTCACGCCTGGATTTTCGAGGGGAAGCCCCAGAGGGCGCTTCCACGCGGCATTTGGAATGCCATCGCCGCCGAATGCGTTCGGAGCCGTTGAAACAGAGAATGCAAACAACACGACGGCGACCAATAATCGATTCAAGATGCCCCCCATGATTCTCACAGCGGTTCAAAGACCGGGATTGTCAACGGCTTCCGCATATGAATTGCGCGTGGTCCATTCGCTACCCGGCAGCTATTGCATTTAGCGATTCTTTGCGTGCGGTACCCGAATTTTGGGCTTCCAGTGAATATTCTTGCCAATTCACTCCCATGAGGGTACATACTAATGAATAATTAGGAACGATACCACGTTTGGTTCGAATGGACGAAACGGTGGCGCAAACAAATGGCCGGCCGCGCCCTTGTGCCACGGGAGAGCTGAGAGGTTGAGACACATGCTGAAAGTCTTCATTTTGTTTCTTGTTTCGGTGGCTGCCATCCCGGCTGAGACGCATCCCATTCTGCCCATTGGGTCCGCGGCTCCCGACTTTGTGTTGCAGGGAACCGACGGCAAAACTCATCGCCTGAGCGATTACGCTGCCAGCCCGATTCTCGTCGTCGTTTTCACCTGCAACCATTGCCCCATTGCGCAGATGTACGAGAAGCGCATCGAACGCCTGGCTGCGGATTACAAGAGCCGCGGAGTGGCGCTGGTGGCCATTCAGCCCAATGACCCGAAGGCACTGCGCATCGACGAGTTGGATTCATCCGATGTGAGCGACACCCTGGCCGAGATGAAGATTCGCGTGCGCTACAAACACCTGACCTATACGTACCTCTACGATGGGGATACACAAAAGGTGGCGCGCGCCTATGGGCCGCAGGCAACGCCGCATGTATTCATCTTCGACCAATTGCGGCGGCTGCGCTACGAGGGCCGCATTGACGACAATTATCGGATTGAACTGGTCAAAACCCACGATGCCCGCAACGCGATTGACGATCTGCTGGCGCATCGCGAGGTTCGCCTTGCGCACACCGGCGCGATGGGCTGTTCCACGAAGTGGAGCGAAAAGTCGGCTGATCGGATTGTGGCTTTGCAGAAGATTGAAGAACAGCCAGTTACGGTGACGCAGGTTTCAAAGGCCGATCTCGCGAAGCTGCGCACCAATCCCTCCCATCAGATGATGCTGGTTGATTTCTGGGCAACCTGGTGCGGCTCGTGCATTGCTGAGTTTGCCGATCTTCAAGACACTTTGCGCATGTATAGCGATCGCGACCTGTCGCTGGTCACTGTCTCTGTGAACATGCCGGATGAGCAAGCCAGTGTGCTGCGCTTCCTGCAGAAGAAACATGCCACAAGCCGCAATCTTCTCTTCTCATCGACGGACACGGCGGAGATGCAGAAGGCATTCGATCCCACATGGGACTCCGCGGTGCCCTATACCGTGCTTCTTTCCCCTGATGGGAAAGTGCTGTACAAGCAGTTGGGATCAGTGGATGTGCTTGAACTGCGCCGCATCATTCTGGCAAATGTCGCCTCGGAATACTCCGGGTTCAGCGATTACTGGAAAGGCAAGTGACCTGCGCGAGAGGCGCGCGTTGCGACTCGTCGCGTCAGCTCGATGGGAGAGCTTCTTTCCGGCTCGCTGTCTGGAGCGCCAGAAAGATCGCACCGATCAATTGTGCGTCCTTCCCCAACCCGCTTCGGACCAGCACAGGCTGGACCTGCTCACGCCGCTCGTGAAGCACTGCGCGCGTGGCGTCGCCAAGTGCGGGATGAACGCCCACGCTTCCGCCAAGAACAAACAACGGCGAATTCAGAATGAGCGAGATGTTGTAGATGGCATAGCCGAGCGTGCGCGCTACGAGTTGCAGAACTTCCTGCGCGAGTGGATTGGACAAGAGCGCATGATCGAAGATCTGGGTTGGAGTCGCTTCCCTGGGAAGAGATGTGAGATCACTGCTCCAGCGGCTCTTCCACAGCGATTTGATTCCCTCACCGCCAACCATGGCTTCAAGGCCTCCCGGCTCGCCGCGCTTTGCCGGCGCTTCGTTCGTGCCGGGGACGAGCATGTATCCGATCTCTCCGGCAGTCCAGATGCTGCCGCGATGCAGCTCGCCATTGAGCACGAGGCCGGCGCCGAGTCCAGTGCCAAGCGCGAGGAAAACAAAATCGCCCGCACCCTGTGCGACGCCGGCTCGCTGCTCGCCGATCGCAGCCATGTTCACATCGTTGTCCACTGCGGCAGGTACTCCGAACTCAGCTTCGAGCATCTGGCGCAAGGGAATGTCGCGCCACCCCATCAGATACGACGTCGCAATCACGATTCCCCTGTCGACATCTGTAACGCCGGGTGCGCCGGCCGCAATGGCACTGAGCGATTCGGGCTTCAAGGACCCCTCGCTTAGAAGCGCGTCGACCCCCTGTCGGATGCGGCCCACAACCGCTTCGGCGTCCCGTGTGTCCGCCGTCGAAGCCGACCACCTCGCAAGGATCGTGCCTTCGCCGTCGGCAAGAGCGAGACGTAAACTTGTCCCTCCGATGTCTGCGCCAACCACGTAGTGTGGGGTGGACTGCCGGGGGTTTGTCAGGGAAGAAACGGACCCTGTCGACTTTTCATGTGCCATTGCCTGAGATGCCTCGATGATTGATTTCATGCGTTCCCGCGAGCGGCGACGCTATGGTTGATTGATCGGTGACTGGGGCTCGGCGCTGATGCTTTCCAGATCGCACCCCTTGGTTTCGGGCATCACAAAGCGCACAAAGAAGAGCGTGATGATGCAAAAGGCGCCATAGATACAGAAGGTGGCTGTATTGCCTGCAGCGTGAATCAGCGAAAGAAACGTGAGCGAAACAATGAAGTTGGAGGCCCCGGACCCGAGAGTGGCGGCGGCAACCCCGCGCGCTCGCAAACGCAGAGGGAAGACCTCGGCAACAATGATCCACGCAATCGGGCCCATGCTGAACGCGAAGCAGGTGATGTAAAGCATCAAGCACCCGGTTGCGACGATGCCGAGAGAAGATCCCAGCGCCGCCTGGTTATGAAAGGAAGCTGCGAGCAGGAACAGCGAGAGAGTCATGCCGCCGACGCCCCAATACAAGAGCGGCTTGCGCCCCACACGGTCGACAAGAACAAGGGCGATGATTGTGGCGAGCACATTGACCAGGGCAACGAGAAGGGTTGCGAAGATGGCGCTCCTGTCAGAGCCGATGCCTGCCAGTGCGAAGATTTGCGGACCATAGTAGATGATCGTGTTGATGCCGGTTACCTGTTGCAGCACAGTGAATCCGACGGCAATCGCGAGTGCTCTGCGCACGGTTGGCGTCCAGAGTGCGCCCCATCGCTTTTCCATTGAGACAAGAAGGCTGGCGCGAATATCTGCCAGCAGCAACGCAGCGCCCGCGTTGTCTGTGTACGAATGCAAAATCGCTTCCGCTTCGCTCAATCTTCCGTGCGCGACAAGCCAGCGCGGGCTCTCAGGGACCGTGATCACCAGCAGGAGGAAGAAGATGGCGGGTACCGCGCCCAGACCGAACATCGACCGCCACGCGTGCCCGTCTGCCAGCCAATAGCCAACCAAATCGGCTAGTGCAATTCCGACGGTGAGAGCGAACTGATAAAAGCCAATCAGCATTCCCCGGGATTGCGGCGGTGCAAGTTCGGAGACATACACAGGCGCGGTGACCGAGGTGAATCCGATCGCGATTCCAAGCAGCGTTCTGGAAACGATCAACGTTAAGACATTTGGCGCAAGCAGCGCGAGAATCGAACCGATGATGAACAGCACGCCGCCCCAAACAAGGATGGTCCGTCGTCCGTAACGGTCGGCGGATGTTCCACCCACAACCGCCCCAAGCATGGACCCAATGAGGACGACACTGACGACGACCTCTTCCATTTGTGTGGAAAGTGAGAAGGTGGAGCGAACGAAGATCAGTGCCGCCGCGATGATCCCCATGTCGAATCCGTAGAGAATGCCGCCCAGGCCCGCAATCAGCGACACCTTGCCGAGGAAGAAACTGTCGACGCTGGGCCGCACAGTCGAGATCGAGCCGGTCATGTGTCCCCCCAATTGAGTGAAGGCGCTGCTCTGAAAGATTCTGCTACAATTAAACCACTTTTTAAGCAACCATTACAAATTAACGCAGGACGGACGAGAAGGCGCGAGGAAATCAGATGGACTCAACCAGCAATCGCACCCGCAATTGGATCTCAGGTGTCGAGCCGGCCAAAGAGCTGCTTTCAGCCACCGGTGCGCAGATTCTGGAGATTGAGTGCCGTGAGCAGCCGCGTAAGCTCGATGAACTGATTCGCGCATACGCTTCCGACCCGGCGATTCAGTCTGCATTGGGCACACTGCGCGCAGCAGCGGCCCAAAGTGGCCCTGTCTTGTTCCTCGGCATGGGAGCATCGTTCTGCTCCGCGATAAGCGGATCTGTGGCGCTGCAAACGAACGGCAGGTTATCGTTCACGGTGGATGCCGGCGAATGGCTGCATTACGGGGGCTCAGTTTGGGATGATGCCGCACTCTCGATTCTGATGACCGCCTCCGGGGAAAGCGCAGAGCTGGTGGAACTGCTCAAGCGCGGAGCGAGGGGGCCGCTGGCGCTGATCTCAAACAATTCTGCGAGCACTTGCTGGAAGCTCGCAGAGAACAAGCTGCCCATCCTGGCAGGGCCAGAATATGGCAACGCGACAAAAACTTATACTAATTCCACAGCCGCCGCAATCATCGCTGCCTTCGAGATGCTGGGCGTCCCATGGCAGGAGGAAGCTGAAGCTGCGGCGGAGATATTCTCCACAAACCTTGACCGCATCTTTGGCATGCGCGGCAGCCTTGAAGAATTCTGCCGCGGCGCGGCCAACACGGAGATGATCGGCAGGGGCGCGGCCTATGGCGGCGCAATCATGAGCGCGCTTTGCATTCGCGAAATGACCGGCCAGCGCGCCGCAGCTCATACCGGCGCCGGCTTTCGCCACGGACCGAACCTCGATGTCGACGCGTCGCATGTGGCCATCATCTTTGCGCTGGGCCGCGCGGCTGACCTGGGAGTCAAGCTTGCCCAGGAGTGCAACCGGCGCGGCGGCAGGGTGGTTCTCATTTCCGCCGAGGACCGCGAACCGGCCGGCCTGATGTTCCCCGTGCGCGTGGATGCGGTAGCCGAGCCGTGGGAGGGAATCACCTCGCTGCTGGTGCCGCAGGCACTCACGCTGGCGATGGTGGAAAGGACTGGCTGCCGCCTGCCTCCGCGTTTTGAATACGGAGCGATGGAGCAATAGCTATCGGTTCGCGAAGAGAAACACTTTGCTTCAGTGCTTTGATCCAAGCCACACGAGCGCATCCTCGAACATCTGATTCTGATGCGCCTCGGAAAAGATTCTGTCGCCGTGCCCCATATTCACGTAGATCATTCTGTACCTGGTATTGGTCCAGGCCACTGGAATATCGCCGCCGGTTAGCGTGTCTTTGAAACCAAGCGGAAAGTTGGACGGATCAAGCGTAAGAAGTACCTTCACATCCTTATTGGCGCGCGGGTTTGGCTGCCAACTGTACCACTCGTTTGCCGGTGAAAGATAATTGGCGGGAAGATGTCGGGTGATCGGGCTCGTTGAATCGTCAACGTGAAGAGTCGCCGGCAAGGGCGGCCAACTGTTTCCGTAGAACACTGCGCCGCCAAGGAACTGGACGAACCACGGCCAATGCGTACTGCTGTCGTTATACGCGGCAAAATGAAATCCGAACCAGCCGCCGCCATGTTCCATGTACTGTTCAAACGCCGCGCGCTGCGGGCCGGTGTGCGCCGAATCGTTGAACCACAAGACGATCTGGACCGACTTGAGGCGCTCGGCGTTGAGATCGTCCCAGTTTGTGGTGGACTCGAATTGAAACCCGTCCTTTTTTGCGGCCTCAGTGAAGAACTTGACGGCCTCCATGGCGAAGTCGACATGGTCGCGTTCGACATTGGTGGAGTAAAACGCGAGCACGTGAAGCGGAGCCTTTTCCGCGTACGAGCGCACAGGCATGGCGGTTAGCGCAAAGATTGCAAATCCGAGGAACAGACGTTCGATCATGGTCGGGCTGCCCAGAGAATGGAGTTGTGAAAGAGCGTTGTGAAGGCACTGTCCTGAAAGAGTTCGCCATGGTGGCCCATGAAAATGTACACATTGCGGGCCTTGACGTGCTCATTGGTCCAGACGACAGGGTGGTCGCCCATCTTGATGTCGCTTGCGGGGGAATAGCTGTTCTCATCGACGCTTGCCAGCACCCGCACGTTGGGCCGCGGCGATTTGTCGTAGGTGTACCACTCCTCATTTTCAGTGGTGAAGTGGCTGGGGAGATTCTTCATCACCGGATGCTCCGGCGCTTCAACATGGACGGTTCCGTTGACGAATGTGGGAATGTATTTTGTGAATCGAATGCCTCCCATGAAATTGGAGAACCACGGCCACATGGGGTATCCGTCAAACTCGCCGAGCAGCGTGGCATGGTGAAAGCCGATCCATCCACCGCGCCCTTCCTCGATATATCGTTGGAAAGCATCCATCGCAGTGGGCGTCCATGCGTACGGGGGAAAATTCAGCTGGATGAAAAGTTTGTATTGGGATAGAAACGCGTCGTCGATTTTGCTGGTGTCTTCGATGTAGTCGACCGTGAATCCGTCGGCGGCTGCCTCGTGCGCCAGCCACGCTTTGGCCGCGTCGACAAAGGGCTTATGAATACCGCCCTTCTCGGCGATCGCGACGACTTTGAACCGCGGCTGCTGGGCTGACGCTCCGGAAATGCAACCAAGCACAATCATGGCCATCGTCAGAAGAAGTACGAGACCAGCGGCGGTACCGCGCTTACCGAACATCGTCCCTCCTGTGTTTCGAGAGATTTTGCGGTGGATCTTATCCATCGGAGATTCAGGCTGCAATGCGCCGGGCATTCGCAGTTGCCCCCTTGCGCAAGCGGACGCCAGTGAGGATACTTAGTAATCAAGGTGAAGTATCTCATGAATCCCTGCTTCCGACCAGTAACTTTGCGCAATTCCTTGCGCGCCGATCTTGCGTTTGGCTTTCTGGCCGGCGCAATCGCCCTGATGGCGCAGCCGGCGGCGGTGAAGGGTCCGCTTGCCGCGCCGAGCAGCGGGCTGATCAACCCCCGCGCTGTCGTCTTCAGTCCGGCCACCGGGAAGGTTTATGCGGTGGACACGAGCCACGGCGCGGTTGACATCTACACTGACGCCGGCAAGCAGGTGCATCGCGTGCAGGTTGGGTCGGAGCCTGTGTCCATTGCTGTGAACATTTCAACCGGCACAGTTTACGTGGCCAACGCCGGAGACGGCACCGTGAGCGTTCTCGGTGGCGTGTCCGATGCGGTTGTCGCAACGGTGCCGATTGGCAGCCACCCTTACTCCGTCGCGGCCGATACCGCCACCGGCAAAGTGTTTGTGACGCACACATTCGGCGACCAGGTCAGCATTCTCGATGGCGCAACCAATACAGCCACGGACGTGAAGACCGGCTCGGCTGACCTGATTGCGATCAACTCTCGAACCGGGACTGTTTACCTGCTCGGATACGGTGGCGCGGTCACGGTACTGCATGAGGCAAGCCTGAAATTCAGCGCACGGGCCGTGGGAAGGCATGCCTGGGGCCTGACGCTCGATGAGAGCAGCGGAACGGTCTACGTGACGCGCATCGAGAACGCCGATCTGGCTGCCCTAAGAAGCGATATACCGGAACCCATGATTCTCCACGCGGGCGCGATTCCCTGCGCAATTGCCGTGAATTCCAAGGCACACGTGCTCTACGTGGCCAACTATGGAGAGAACAGCGTTGCCGTCGTCGATGCGACAACCGGCGCAGTAACGGCAACAGTTCCCGTTGGCGATCGTCCGAAAGCGATTGCCTTCGACCCGGTTCTCGACCGCGTCTACGTGGCGAACACCATCGGCGACAGCGTCACCATAATCGACGCCAGCAACAATACAGTTCTTGCTACGCTGCCCGCGGGAAAGAGCCCCTATGCCATGGCGGTGGTTCCCGGTTCCAGCAGGCTCTATGTTGCCAACGAGTCTGATCGAGAAGCTTCTACAGTTGTCGATCTCAGCGGCATTCAAAGGCGTATCCAATAGGAGCAATTCGAGGGTGAGAGGTCAAACCGCGGCGAGCTCTCGAACCTGCGAGTCTCGATGCTCGCCCATCGAATGACCACTGAGCGCTCTCAATGATTCTGCCGGTCAATGCGCTTGACGATCTTGAACATGCTGTCGAGGAGATCCTGCTTCTTGCCGTCATAGTCGCCTGATAACTCCCACATGAAGACGCCGCCAAGGTTTCGTACCTCGAGCGCGTAGACAACCTTTCTTGCGGTGGAATCGGGATCATCGTAAGTGATGAAGCCGGGCGCGGGGTCGCCGTGAACCAGATAGGGCGCCATGGCGATGGGGTCAAACGACTGCACCCAACCGTCCTTACCGATCTTCGGCTTGATGTAGGCCGCGTAATCACGGCTTGCTGTCGATTTCTCGCAGTTGCATGGACCATGCAATTCTCCAATTGGAAATTGATATCCATAAAACGCGGTGCCCAGGTTGATTTTCTCAGGCGGCACTCCCAGTTTATTCAGATAGAGGTTCACGGTGTCGTCAATGCTGCCGTCGTGGCCTGGATCGTCGCCGTTGGAAAAGAGCGGAGAATTGTGGCCGGCGTGGTTGGTCCACGGGCCATGAAAGTCATAGGTCATCACGTTGTAGAAATCGAGAATCGGCGTCAGGTGCGCGAAGTCGAATTCGCCCCAATGACCGGGCTCGGACGGAGTGGCCATCGACAACAAGTAGCGGGGCGAGGGAAGCGCGTCGCGCAGAGCCTGCATGAGAAGAACATTGTTGGCTACATCGGTTGGACCCTCGGGCACCTCCCAATCGATGTCAACGCCGTCGTATGAGTATTTGAGGACGAACTGTTTGAGATTCTGCGCAAAACGTGCGCGCGTTTCGCCGGTTGCAGCGGTTTTGCGAAACGGGGCAGCCTCCCCTTGCACGCAGACCAGCACGCGCACTCCGGACGCATGCGCTCGCGGGATCAGTACGGGCTCGATTGCATGAGGCGAAATCTGAAACGTGCCATCGCCGGCGGTATCAATGACCAACGCAGCATGGATCAGGTGGGTCAACTTCTTGTAGGGGATCTGCTTCGCCGTGTATGCGGGAGTCCTGGTCTGGTCCTGATAGAGGTAATAGGCAACCAGGCGCTTGCGGCTGGCGGAGGATGCGGAGTGTGCCTGTCCGCAGAGCGGGAACGCCGGCGTGAGCAGCACGGGCGCGAGCATCGCAATGGCGAATTTCATTGAAGACTGCACGAGTAGTCTCTGCATCATCGGAGGCCCCATTGTTTCTCACTCTTCATAACAAACTCACAAACTCGGGCTCGGCTGAAACTGCGCGTCCACGTGCCAAGTGCTGGGTGACAGGACGACAAACAACATTGATCAATAGTCCACCATTCAATCACATTCGCAGAGATTCAGCAAAGAAGACTCGCACCCGCCGGCAAGGACGACTCGGCGGCGTGTTCACCCAGAGCCTCACACTGTAACAGGCCATAGACCCCAAGCTGTCCGTGGATTGAGGGCTTCTTGCTGTAGGAGGCGTTAGGCAACGCTGCGGAGAAAGCCGCGATCCCCGGTTGCGCGGGCAAGATGATCGCGATGAGGCTTCCGTCTGGTCGGGTCCGGGGGCCCGCGGCCACGGAGCAAGGCCATGAGGCGACGCTGGCAAATACAACTTAACGGCTTCAGCATAAACGATTTATGCTCAGAGGTGCTCATTCTGTCCCGCACCGATCCAAGAGGTTGAAGAGACTCAATACTCTGGAAATGGACCATTTGTGATCATTTGATGCGAATTTAATCTTGCTTTATTTTTTTTGGCCGTGTAGCCTTCACGCATCGTCGAATTCAGCAATTCTGTTCAAAGTTCCGCTGGTTCGCAGGTTCGTTTACTTTCTTTACAATCGTAACTAAGAAAGAGAGGCCTATGAAACGCTGTGGTTTACCCATCCTCCTGCTTTCCCTCTGTCTCACCGCCTTCCATGGTGCGGCCCAGACAGTTACGGGCGCCATTCGCGGCATCATCACCGATCCAAGCGGCGCTATCGTTTCCGGCGCCACGGTGACTGCGATCAACGCGGCATCTGCGGTCGCAACGACGACCAAGACGGACGGGACGGGCGAGTACTCGATCCGGTTCCTTCAGATCGGGCAGTACAGCCTGACCGTTTCCGCGTCTGGATTTGCGACAGCCAACTATGGTCCCTTCTCCCTCGAGATTGACCAGACCGCCAAGATCGACATTCCGCTGCACATCGGGGCGACATCGGCCACGGTGAATGTCTCCGGCCAGATGCAGCCCATCCTCAACACGGAGAGCGCGACGCTGGGCGAGACATTCACCGAGAACACGATCAACAGCGTACCCCTCAATGGTCGCGATTTTTCGCAGTTGACGGTCTACACGCCCGGAGCGGTTGCCCCCGGCTTCAGCTCTTTCGGAGGCAGCGACTCGACCGAGCGCAACATCGACGCCGGAAACCAGGTCTCTGTTGACGGAAATCGCCAGCAGGCCAACAACTATCTCCTCGATGGGCAGGAGATCAACGAGAACATCAACAACACCATCGCCTACAGTCCGAGTCCCGACGCACTAGCTGAAATGCGCGTGGTTGAATCCAACGCTAACGCAGAGTTCGGCAACGTGAATGGCGGCACCGTGCTCGCCGTGATGAAGAGCGGCAGCAACAGCCTTCACGGCAGCGTTTTCGGCTATTTGAAGAACGATCGTCTCGACGCCAACAGTTGGGGCAACGATCAAAGCGGCATTCCGAAGAGCGATTACACCACCGCACAGTATGGCGGCGCCCTCGGCGGCCCAATCATCAAGGACAAGCTCTTCTTCTTCGTCGACTATGAGGCGATGCGCTATCACAGCGCGGGCCAGACCACTTCGAGCGTCATACCCGCGGAATTCCGAACCGGCGATCTGTCGGCGCTGTTAGCGCCGGGATCGCTTGGCCTGAACTCGCTGCCAACCCAGCTTTACGACACCCAGACCATCGACTCATCGACGGGCCAACCGAAGAAATACGCAGACAACCAGGTACCGATTACCAATCCTGTTGCGCTTTACCTTTTCGGCAATCCCAAGGCCTACCCTCTTCCAAATCATCCCGCCAACTCAGGCGATCCGCTCGGGATTCAAAACAACTTTGTTGGACCTGGCGCCGGCTTCTCCGAAAATGACCAGGGGGATGCCAAGGTCGACTGGCAACTGCGCACCAACGACAAGTTCTCCTTTCGCTATTCGCAAGGGTACGCAGCCGACGGCACCACCGCCGACCCTTTGCCTGTGAATTTCCCCATCGCCAACAGTTATCCCGACCATTTCTTTGATTCGAACTGGGTGCACACAATCAGCTCGGCGATGGTTAATTCCTTTACCATCAACTACGGCAGAGTCAAGTTCAACAATGGCGTCTCAACAGACCCCTCCGGCATCTTTGGACTCACCGGAAATCAGCTCGTCGGAATCCCCGGAAAACCACAGCAAACTGCCGGGTTCAGCTCGCAAAACTTCAATGGAACCGGCGGTGCCGGCTATCCGAACGGATTTGGAACCAACCCATCTCCCGAGATCTTCGTCGATAACATTTTTGGCTACTCGGATAACTTCACGTGGCAAAAGGGACGGCACCTGATGAAGTTCGGCGGCGAGTTCCTGCGCTACGAACAGAACAGCTTCTATCCCGGAAATTACGGAGAACTGGGCGCGTTCAATTACAACGGAGCGTACAGCGCCAATCCATCTTCGACCCCTCCCCCCAACGAATCCGGACTCCCATATCCACTCGCCGACTTTCTTCTTGATCGCGTGCAGGACGTGCAAATCGGCGATGTAACTGGACTGACGGGGCAACGCCAGTGGCGCGACGGCGTCTTTGCGCAGGACGACTTTAAAGTGGACTCGAAGCTGACTTTGAATATCGGTGTTCGATGGGAATTCGATCAGCCCATTTTTGAAGTCAACAATAAGATGGCCAACGTGAACATGCAGTCCCTTCAAATTGAGTACGCAGGAGTCGATGGCAACAGTCGAGCCCTCTACGATCCGGACTATGCTCAGTTCCAGCCTCGTGTTGGATTTGCCTTTCAGGCCATGCCACGCTTTGTAGTCCGCGGCGGCTATGGAATATCGAGCTATCTGGAAGGCACCGGTGCGAATCTCCGTCTCACGCAGAATCCGCCCTTCCACACCGACTTCGAGCAGACCGGCGTGAGCCCCGCTCCTGCCGGGGGCGGCTCGCCCTACTCGCCTGGCGTGTTCTACCAGGCGTCAAATGGCTTTCCAACCACGCAAGTTCCGACAACCGTGTTCTATATTTGGCCGAAGAATCTAAAGCCTGCCCAGACGCAGGAGTTCAGCCTCACCACTGAATATCAAATTGCGCACGCGTCAACCATCCAGGTGGGTTATGTGGGCATCCTAGGTCACCACCTCACCGACCCCTACTGGGGTAACCAATGGACGTCGCCGACGGCCACTGCTCCCTATGCGAGCATCGTTGGTCAGGGTGGCACCGCCAAGGTTACGCAGACTGAATCGGCCAGCAATTACAATGGATTGCAGGCCGTCTACAGGCAGCACCTAACTGCCGGCCTGGAATTGACGGCTAACTACACTTACTCGCACTCACTCACCGATAACATTGGCTTCTACGGCGTCTACAACATCTGGAGCGGCCAGTACTATCAACAAAACGCATACGATCCGAAGAGTGAGTGGGGCCCCGCCGGCACTGACACCCGCCATAACATCTCGGTGACCGGCGTCTATGACCTTCCCTTCGGCAGAGGAAGACAGTTCGGCTCCAACTGGAATCCGGTATTGAATTCAGTTGTTGGTGGATGGAAACTGAGTGGAGCGCAGGTCTACTATTCCGGATTTCCGGTAACCGTATCGTCGCCTCCTCATTACTCCAATGCCGTGAACGCGTTCACTGGCGCGGCCCGGCCCAACCAGCTTCGCCCGTTCAAGATGGTCGACCGCTCCATCAACGCCTACTGGGGAACCGAGGTGCAGGGAAGTTCATGCAGCCCGGATTTTGACGATGGCAAGTGCATCTTTCAGGAGCAGTCAAACTACTCTTTTGGACGAGTGCGTCCCGGCTCGGTCCGCGCGCCGAGCTTCCAGAACATCGATATGGCGGTTGTCAAGAGCTTCCCTTTCTGGCATGAGCATCATATGGAGTTCCGCGCCGATTTCTTCAACGCATTCAACATTGCCGATTATGCCGCGCCAGACAGCGGCATGACCGACGGGAACTTTGGCCAGATCACGGGGACGGTCAGTAACAATCGCTCGACGCAGTTATCACTGAAATATGCATTTTAAAATGTTTACCGAAGGCACAATCTGCCCAAGGACTGTTCCATCTGCTTCACGCCGCAGCCGCGCCAACGGCTGCGGTCCCTTTTTTTTGCGCGCGGTGCGGCTGTCACGATCAGTGCGGAAGACTTACTGCATATAAGTACCAAGCCGCATGCGGCAACCACTGTTCTGTCCATCGCCAGTCGTCATCCTTGCCCGTTGCCGCATAGCCAAGATTGAATGCGATTCCATCTTCCTTGTCCAGGCCGGAAGTGATGCCGTTGACGATTCCACCGGGTGCGCCAGTGTACTTGTAAGAGCGGAAAAACATGTACGGCGCATAGCCGTGACCGCTGCCCATGAGCATGGTTGCGTCAAAGGGATTGCGTCCGAGAATCCAGTGAAGCTGGTTCCAGGCATACGCGCGCAACTGCGATTGAAACTCCGGCTTGTTTGCGAACAGCGGCGCGGCCATGCGTGCGGCTGCAGCAAGAGACGCGAGGCGCGCATTTTCTCCCTGCCACCACGGGGCAGCCTCCGTATCCTGGGGGAAGAAGAAAGCCGTCCTCACTGTCCCTTGTGTGCGGATCAATTGGCGCGCGTACCCGAATGGGTTGTTGACCTCTGAGGTGACAGCCAGTTCCAAGCGCAGAGACCGCTCAACGGATTCCAACACCCTGGGCTTGATGTCGGCCGGTGCAATGTTCATATACTCAAGCAGACTGATGACTGGAAGACCAGCGTCGGATGGATGAAAATAGGGGCGGCTTCCATCGTCCGCACGCCAGTAGTCGTGCCAGCTTCCTGAGGCCGTGAGCCGCGCCATCAGCCTGGTCGCGCGCGCATCGGCCGCTCGCCGGTATTCCGCGTTATGTGTTGCACTGTAGAGCTCGGTTGCGGCCATCAACGCACAATAGTCGTCGAGAATGTTCTCCACGCCATCGTTCAGCAGTTCGCGGTTATGCGCATTGAGAAACTGAAACGCCTCTTCGGCTGCCCGCAAGTATTCCTGTCGCGAAATTTCCCCGTCGGCCGGCATGGTACTGGCCAGGGCCAGCCCGGCAATCGCCATGCCTCCGCCGGCGCGGAAGCTCGCTTCAAATACATGCGGGCCCGTAGTCCCGATGGACCGTTCCGTCGAGTCGGATGCGCTGAGCTTGATCTTCGTCTTCCAGTTGGGATCGCCAATGACGCGGTCCTTCGCAAGCTTCTCCTTTCCTGGAGCGTTGATGGTCTCAAAGAATGATCCGTCTGGCCGTTTGATTCGGACCAGGAAGTCCGCTCCGTAGAGCCCCTCATCCAACATGCGCCGCTTGTATTCGCTGAAGTTGTCGTTGTTGCGCGCGTCCAGCACCTGGTAACTCTTCAACAGGCTCCAGGCCGCCAGCGGAACCTGCTGCGGATTGAAGTAAGAGGTTGGATTCTGATGCGAGAGATGGATGCCGTAGTCGCCCGTTGCGTCATACCATCCCCCGTGCACGTCCACGAATTCATCACCGCTGCCTGGAAGGTGCAGGTGGCGATCCGCTTGGTCCATTGCCCCGCTGGCCCGCTGGCCTTTGAAATAGAAAACAACGTTCGACAGCGTTTCCCGCTCAAGGATGTCGTCCTTAACCTCGAAGATGTACGACCTGGCCATGTTCGCTGAATCGGCCTCAATCGCGTAGCGCCCAGGCTTCTGCCACGCGGAGAAGTCCGCAGTCCAGAAGACTAGGTTCTCCCAGTTGTAAACTTTTCCTTCGGAGCTGAGCTTCCCCTCGAAGACACTCTTGCCTGAATCAATGTCAATCAGTCTGAAGGCCGCCGGATGGTCCTTCTCGCTCCCGGAAATGATCGCCTGCTTGGGAGCCTGCGTCTCGTAGCCCACCTGATCAACCAGCACGCGAACCTGGCTCAAACACGCATGCACGCAAAACACAATGCACGAAATCAACAATAAGAGCCGTTGGATACCATTGGTTCGCCGTTCTTTTCTCATTGAAATGCCGCCTTGGAGACTGCAGCGGGTGAAGCGCGCAGCCTGGGTTCACAATTAGTGTAGAGAACCGGGCAAATCTTTGGTACTGTTATTTAGAAAGAGCGGTCTGCCGATAATATGGGCTGCCTGCCGGCAAATCGATGATCCGTCTCCAGCTTCGATCCAGTTCATGTGAAGGGCAAATCGGAACCGAGGCCTTGCTATACTCGGTAAAGAAAGTGGCCACGCCTCAAGTGGTTGATTCTGGAGAGTATTTCCGATTGCGATTTCTGGTTGTGCAGGGTTGAGTTTGTTGCTCATCCTCGTCGTGAAGGTTTGATCCTGAGAGGGACGGGGAGCGAATTGTTGCCGCCGTCTTGAACGAGTTCCGTGTGAAGAAAGAACCGATTGCCGTAGGAAGACCGTCGCTGCTTCGCCGTACGAATGCTCTCACCATTCTGAAGCTTCTGCGCGAAGCTGGGTCGTGTTCAAGAGCGGACCTGGTTCGCGCCTCGGGAATGAGTGCGCCCACGGTGACCAATGTGGTTGCCGACCTGCTCGCCGCGAATCTGATCAAGCCGCTTGGTGAAGGCGAATCCAGCGGCGGACGGCCTCCGGACATGATCCGATTCAAAGCTGAACGCGGGTGCATTCTTGGAGTGCAGATCGCTGCCGGGTCTGTCTCATTCCTGCTTACGGATCTGGGCGGAGAAGAGTTGGACAGATCTCAAATCCCGCTTGCCGGGCGGAAAACAAACCCAGAAGCGATCTGCAGTTTGATTGGAGAGGAACTCCGCCGCCTGCTCAAGAAGCACAAGAAAGCAAGGGAGCAATTGCTGGCGATGGTGGTCGGCGTTCCAGCAATCACCAATGTCGAGGAAGGGATTGTGCTGTCGATCAGCACGCTCGATGATTGGCGTTCCATTCCGCTGCGCCGCCTGTTGAGCAAGCATGCCGATTGCCTTGTGGTCATTGAAAACGACACAAATCTGTCGGCTCTTGGAGAGCGATATCGCGGCGCCGCGCGATCGGAACCGACGTTTGTTCTGATCGATATTGGGGCCAACGTCAGTGCCGGTATTGTTCTGGATGGGAAGCTGCACCATGGAGCCCAATGGTCGGCAGGCGAAATCGCGTATCTTCGTTTGCCGAGCGTCCAACGCAAACAGCCGGCCCTGCATGAATTCGGAGAACTGGAATCGGTGATCACTGGCCCTGGAATCCTCAATGCCTGGAAAGATGAAACCGCGAAGGCGCGCAATGTTTCGCCGCCCAAGCAGATGAAGGCCATTGACGTTCTCGATCTGGCCCAGTCGGGTGACGCGGCTGCGAGCAAGGTCATCCTTTATCGTGCGGGAATCGTCGCCGATGTCATCGTGAATCTCTCTCTGGTTCTGAATCCCGGCTTGATCCTGCTGGGAGGAGAGGTGGGCCGGCACCCTGAGCTGTTGAGCCTCGTCAAGAGGGAGCTTGAACAGAGTGAGTTCGCGATTCCGCGAATCGCTGCTGCCAGCCTGGGCGATTTGGCAGTGCTCTGGGGCGCGGTTGCCGTCGCGCTCGAAGCGATTCCATTTTTGCTTCTTCCACCATCGATGGCCTGAAGCCGGGCCCGGTGCACGGGCTGGCTCTAGAGTTGCAGCCGTACCTTCCATCGCGTCAGGAGAGCGGCCACGGCGAGAATGAACGCTGTGAAAACGGCGCAGCGTACAGCCCCCTGCCAGCCATAAGTGAAGTGGTCGTCGAAGAAGTGGATTCCCGTCGCGGCAAGGATGTAGTACCAGAAGTCGGGAAGCAGGTAGGTCGTCAAGGTATTGGAGCCTGCGGGACGAGCAAAGAAGGCCCATCCTGTCTTCTTCTTCAGGTCGCAGATCCAGTAGAGCGCGGTGAATAGCAAAACGGCAGCGCCAATACTGTACAGGCTCCAGGTGGGCGTGGCCCGGATCTTGGAGATGCCGAGCGGGGTGAGAATCCATCCCGCGATCAGTGCGAGGACTCCGAACGCCAAGCCGAGATATATCTTGTGACGAAGCGTCTGCCAACGATGAGGCCCGAGAAAAATGGCGGATGTCACGATGCCGGCAAGTGTGATTCCAGCCATGGCACCGTTGCTGAAAGGCCAGAACCAGTAAGGAAGACGATCCGCGAAGGTAACCCAATTTGCCGCGGACAGCGCATTGAACGCCATCATCGCCACGAACCAGCCCAGCGGCGCCCAGAGCCAGCGGCGCGTCGGGATGTAGACAATGGCGACGGCGAGATAGGTATAGCCGATGAGGCCGAGAATCTCGGGATAGCCGACCTGAATCCAGCTATCGCCTTCGGGATTTGGCGCGCGGTGGAAGATCGCGAACATCGTGACGACCAGCGCAAGTCCAACGAAGCGCAGCCAGCGATGCAGTGTGGCATGACGGCTGGATTCGCCATAATCGTTCAGGAACAGAGCCGCGCCGGCGAGGGCCAGGATGGCCCAGACAGCGGGCCGAATGATCATGCGCGATGCATCGCCGTCATCGGCGTTTGCAAGGATCAGTCCGAGCGTCATCAGGCTCGCGGTGCGAAGCGCAACATGCATCCACAGTGCAGGAATGGATGGATTGCGCTTGAGCCTGCTGCGGATGGCAAGCGGCATGGACAGGCCGACGATGAAGAGGAAGAACGGGAAGACCATATCGACATAGGTCATGAAGTCGACGTTGGCCTTCATGTGGTAATTCCACCAGGGCAATCCCCTGACGCCGGCCAGTTCGTTGACGAAGATCATGACCGTCATGGTGAGGCCGCGGAAGATATCGATGGAAGCGAGGCGCGGGGAAGCAGGACGCTCCATGACAGATACGGACGATGCGTGGGCCGTCGCGATCATTGGGTCCCGCCTTTCGGTTCCAGGCTTCTGCCGAAACCGTCATTCACTGCATCCAGAAGCGCACCGCTGGAGTCACTTTCATAGTCCCAGAACATGATGCCCTTGAGTTGATGTGCCAGCACGTATTTGCATTTCAGGGCCAGCGACTCAGGATCTTCGTAGGACATGAAGATCTGCTTCTCTGCATTGTAGAGATACGGTGCCTCGGCGATGGGGTCCCAATAGCGGATGAAGCCGTTCTTCAGCATGGCATCCGGCCCAGCGCCATATTGCGCATAGGAATGCGGAACCTCTTTCCCCGGTTGAAAGAGTCCGTGGTTCGTGCCAGGCACCTGGCCCCACACATGCCCATAAAAGGGGACGCCGAGGACGATCTTCTCCGCTGGAACGCCGGCCTTCTCATACTCCTCGACCGAATTGGCCGCCGAGGCCTTCTCCGGGTCGGCGGGATTGGCGAAGAGCGGCGCATGGTGCCCTGTAATTGGACCGGAGCCCGGCTCGTAGTAGTCGTAGGCCATCAAGTTGATGGTATCGACATACTTCTGCACCTTGTCCATCTCGGTGTGATCGAGAAACTCCTGCGAGGCGCCGGTTGCGATGGTGACAAAGAGCGGCCGGTGCAGTTCCTTCTCCAACTGGTTGAAGCGCGCACGCAATTCTTTGAGCAACAGCGTATAGGTCTGCTTGTCTTCAGGGCGAAAGTGAGGCGTCGCGCCGGGCATGCCCGGGTACTCCCAATCGATATCCAACCCGTCGAGCTGATGGCTGCGCACAAAGTCGACCACGCTGGCGATGAAGATGTTGCGGCTCTGCCGGGTGAGGGCCATGTCAGAAAATGCGCCTGACCAGAGCCATCCGCCGACGCTCACCAGGACCGTGAGAGATGGATTCTCCTGCTTCAGCGCGACCAGCTTTGCCAGGTTCTCATCGTCGTGGCCGAAGCCGCTTACGATGCGGCCATTTTTGATGTTGGCGAAGGCGTAGTTGATCCGCGTCAGCTTCCGGCCGGCAATCTCGCCTTCGCGAAGCGGGTTGTCCTGGGGAAAGACGTAAGCCACAATGACCGGCTGCGGCGCGGATGCACCGGCGCAAAAGATCGGACTTGAGTAGAGACAGGCGAAAGCCAGCAAGCAGGCGAGAGCCGGCATGTGGCGCCTGGTTTGGATTGGTCGCTCAAAGCGCTCCCTCTCATTCAGCTCTGGCAAGGCACAGCCCCCCTGTCTGCCTGGTGCAGCGACAATCTGACCGGGGCAAACTGCGCGTCCCGGCGCGAGCCAAGTGTATCAGCCGAGGCGGGGCCGGTCTTATTCACGACCAACGCGAGAGCGGCGACTCTGCCAGGAAGAGTATCCCGGAGTTTCCTCTCATACGAAAAGCGCTCCGTGACTTCCCAGGAACGAATCGCCGATCAGGTTAAAGAATCAACTGGTTTGATCCGGATTGAGGGTATATTGTCATATAACGAAATTCCATCTGCGGTTTGAATGTGATTCTGACAGGACGGAATTACGGGCAAGCGGAAACTGGACTCGAGGCAGCCTGGAAAGACGCGGACCATCAGAGACTGCCACAACAATCTGTTCTTAATTGAAGGGGGCATGATGAGGAGCTTTTTTCCCGGACTGAAGCAGAAGCGCACGGTCACATGTTGTTGGATAATCACGCTTGCATTCCTGCTGGCAATACCGGCAGGATCTCATGCTCAAGGCTATTTCGGCACCGTGACCGGCGTGCTGACCGATCAGACCGGAGCCATGGTCCCCGGTGCAAGCCTTACGCTCACCGACCAGGAGAAGGGCTACGCGTTCCATGAGACATCCGATTCGGCAGGCCGCTATCTGTTCCGCTCGATTCCTCCGGGGGTCTATTCGGTAACTGCTGACCTGACGGGCTTTGAAAAGATGGTGCGGACCGGCGTGCGGGTGGACGTGAACCAGAATGCGACGGTCAATTTCCGTCTCAAAGTATCCGCATCGTCGCAGACCGTCGAGGTGAACGCGCAGAACCAGGGACTCGACGCGCAGGACGCGACCACCGGCCTGGTGATCGACCGCAAGTTTATCAACGATCTGCCCCTCGTCGACCGCTACGTGATGGACCTGGTTTCGCTCACACCAGGAGTGACCGAAGCCGACGATCAATGCAGCACCGGCTGCACCGGGACCAACTTTGTCTCCAACGGCAGCCGCAATTCCACGGCCGACGTGCTGATGGACGGGGCTACGATTACAAATTACGAACCCAATGGCGGCGTGACCAATGTCACCTACACCCCTTCATCGGAGGCGGTAGACGAGTTCCGCGTAGAACAGTCGAACTTCAGCGCCGAATACGGATTCTCCGGTGCGTCGGTAGTGAATATGATCACGCGTTCCGGGTCGAATACCTTTCATGGCGAAGCCTACGATTTCGCCCGCAACACCATCACCGACGCCAACAACTGGTTTAACAATCTGAACGGAGTCCCCATTCCGCCCGTACACCGCCAAAACTTCGGCGGCATCGTCAGCGGACCGATCTGGAGGAACAAGACATTCTTCTTCTTCGACTATGACGCCACGCGCCAAAGTTCGATGGGCACCTACCAGGCCGGGGTTCCCTCTGATGCCGAACGCAACAATGCCGACTTCGGCGAAGTGTGCACAGCGCAGGGCGGCTCATTCGACAACACGGGCATGTGTACTGTGGCTGCGGGACAGCTCTGGGATCCCTACTCCGGCGTGTATCAGCCCGCAAGCCCGGATGGCGTAAATGCCGCAGGCGCCTACAGGCAGACCTTCATCCCCTACAACAACGTCGGCGCCTATGCCAGCCCGGGGAATACCAAGCTGGCAGGGACGCCGTACCAGTTATCGGGAGGGGCCGGAGACCTGATCGATCCAATCGCGCAGGCGATGATGAAGCTGTTTCCCGAGCCTACCCCGAACATGGCGAATCCGACCATTTACGACAACTGGATCGCGTCCGGGGCCGGCCGCTACCCCAATGACCAGTTCGACATCAAGGTCGATCATCGCTTCAGCGAAAAGAACCTGATGAGCGCCAAGTACTCGCAGGAGTGGAACAGCTCACAGTCTTATAACTGCTTCGGTAATTTTGCCGATCCATGCGCCGGCGGTCCAAACAAGTCAACGGCGCACCTGTTCACTTTGAATGACGAGCACACCTTCAGCAAGACGCTGCTGCTGACCACCACGCTGGGCTTTACGCGCGGTACCGAGCAGATTCTGGCATATAACGGGGCCGGCGGAGTGACTGACCCTGTGAGCAAGCTTGGGTTTCCGTCTTATTTGAATTCGAATGGATTCATGGGCGTTCCTTCGATGTTTATCGACCAGGGCACGTACTACTCGGCGGGCTACACCAGCATTGGCGGCGACCCATACGGCAATTACCGGCAAGGGCAGGACACCGGGCAACTGACAGTGGCGTTCAACAAGGTCTTTGGCAACCATGAAATGAAGTTCGGGTTTGAAGGCCGCCAGCACCAGATGAACTACATCCAGACCAATGCACCCAACGGCATCTTCAACTTTGACCACAACGGTTCGTCGGCGTGTCCGAACGCTTTCTCTCTCTGCGGCGGCGACGGGATGGCGACCTTCATGATGGGCTACACCGATGGAGGCGGCTACTACGAGATCCAGGACCGGCCGGCCACCGAGGACCACCAGTTTGCGTGGTATGTCCAGGAAAACTGGAAGGTAAATCGCAAACTGACATTGAACATGGGCTTGCGCTATGAAATTTCCGTCCCAAGGACAGATCGTTTCAATCGCCAGAACTGGCTTGACCTGAGCGCGCCCTTTCCAGTTTCTGTCCCAGGGATGACCCTCACGGGCGGCGAGGTATTCGCCAGTTCCAATGAGCGCAAAATCGTGAATGGAGACTATAAGGACATTCAACCGCGTTTCGGTTTTGCCCTGCAGCTCGATCCGAAGACCGTGCTGCGCGGCGGCTACGGAATCTATTACTCGCAGCCACGGTCAGGCGCAACGGGCGTGGCGCCCTATGGCTCGCAGGGATTCAACCAATACACCGGCCAGGTCACGACCTATCAGAACGACGGTGCGACCCCTTATCTGCATCTCAACAATCCATTTGCAAATGGATTGATCCAGCCGCCAGGAAGCAAGCTCGGCCTGTTGAACGACTACGGCTACGGCGCAAACGGTGATTTGCGCAACGTGACCAATACGCCCTATGAGCAAAGCTGGAGCTTTGGTCTGGAGATGCAGTTGCCAGCCAAGATTGTTACAAACATGATCTACGTCGGGAAGAAGGGCACCCATCTTTACTACTCCGGCGACAACTACATCAATCACCTGGGCCCATGGGTCGAGGGTCTCGATCCGAACGGGATCAACAATCTCACCACCACCGTGAACAATCCCTTCTACGGGATCAATACCGACCCCAACAGCTCCCTTTCAGACCCGACGGCACCGCAATTCATGCTGCAGATTCCGTATCCGCAGTTCCCCGGCGGCGTCACAATCGAACCGCCGCCGATCGCCAACTCGGAATACCACGCGATGCAGCTTACCGCGGAGAAGCGCTATTCCAACGGCCTGCAATTCCTGGCCAGCTTCGTTTGGTCCAAGTCGATGGACGATGCGTCGGCCCCCGACGACAACACCACGTGGCTGGGCAGCTTCTCAAGTCTTGTGGACCCAAACAAGCCGTGGCTGGAGCGGAGCCTTTCCACCTTCGATATTCCTTACGTGTATCAATTCAGCTATACCTACGATTTGCCCGTGGGCCACGGCAAGGCGTTCCTGGGCCACATGCCCGCGGTACTCGATACGATCATCGGCGGATGGAAGACCAATGGCGTCTGGCGCATCTCGTATGGGCGGCCGCTCGACTTCGGCACGTATGACGGGGTTTCCCTGCCGACTTATGGTGGACAGCGGCCCAACATCGTCGCGCGGCCAGTGCGCACCAGGGGCAAGGACTCAAACTGGATCAACGACTATATCGCCAATCCCCAGGCTCTTCAATTGCCGCCGGAATACAAGTTCGGAACCGCGCCCCGCGCGACCGGCATGATTCGGTCACCCACCGCCTTCAACACCAGCATGTCGGTGGAGAAGGATTTTTCCCTGGCAAAACTGCATGAGGGGATGACCTTTGAGCTGCGCCTCGAGGCTCAGAATGCCCTGAACCATCCGGTCTTCGGAACGCCGGACACCTCGGTGGACGATCCAAACTTCGGGGTGATCAGTTACACATCCAATGGTCCGCGCCAGATCCAACTTGGTGGCAAGCTGAACTTCTAAGGGGGTGTGCGTCGCACTGTTTTACTTGAACACGGCATGCGGAACCTGCATGAACCCATTGCCCTACTCGCGCTCAAGCCGCCCCCTGGCAAGGCTTGAGCGCATGGTCATGCGGCGCTGCTGACGGGTTCCTCTGTCATTTGTGGAACGCTGTAGACCGGCGACATGCACTCAAGAAATCTTTACTGATTCCGAAACGCCCTATTGCGCCCGGCGCCTTGGCCAGCGCCATGAAACCTGCCAAAAGCTTCTTCGCTATTTCGCATCCGCATACTCGTACACGGTGCCGGCGATCTCGCCGAGAACATTGCCCGCACGCAGCAGCGCGGCTGCTGGGTCGCCCCCGGCAGGGACCAGGTTGACATATGCCGAGAATGCGAGCGTTTGCCCTTTCGCAGTCACGATGTAGCCTGCGAGTCCTTTGCCGGTGATGAAGAGTTCGTGGTTCAGCAGATCCGGGACGCCGTAGGTTCCGGTCTTCGCAAAAACATGACCCGCGGCCGGCGAGTCTTTCTGGATCGCAACCAGAGTGCCGTCCTTGCCCATCACCGGCAGCGCTGCACGAAACTTCGGCGCAAAGCTCTGCTCTGAAAGGAACGTCAGATAATGCACCATGAAGTCCGGTGTAAAAAACGCGTCCGCGCCCGCGCCGTCCGACTGCATTGCTGAGCCAACATCCAGGCCGGCCTCCTTCAACATATCGTGTTCCGCGTTGAAACCTGCCGTGACCGGATCAGCCTTCGCTTCGCCCTTTGGCGCGGCGCCATACGTTCCGGCCACATAGGGCATGGTCATGGCGGCGTGCAGATTTTGGCTCACCTTGAGCGTAACTTTCGCTTCCTCGCTGAACGGCGCGGAGGTATGGACGGCGACGACGTTCTTGTCGGTGTAGAAAGACTTCAACGCCGCGAAGTCTGCGCCCGCTTCAGAGCCAGGAGAGGAAAGCGCGATCCCATCGGCAGCGAGCGCTTCGCTCAGAACGGTCTGTGCATAGACGGAGGGCGCCGGCGCGTGATACACCGTGAGGCTGTTGAGCGCATCCTGCGGAACGGTTCCGGTGACAGTCACATCCTGTGTACCATCGGGCGCGGGCTTGTTCACGAACTCCAGTTCGAACGGGCCGCCCTTCGCCACAGTTTTTGTTTTATTGGTGAAGCGCGCATAGCGAGTCACAGGCGAAAAAGTGACCGCCGCCGGCGCATCGATTGCGGAACCGCCGGTGGCAAACACATCGATCACATTGTCATTGATGCAGACCGGTGAAATGATAATGCCGGTCCCGCCCTCATGCTCACCCTCGGGAAACAGTGAGATGTCAACCAGCACACGCCCATCGATGCGATGAATGCCGTGTGCAGCAACCTGTGAAGCTAGATCGTCAATGGCCGCGAGCGGATTGCCAGGCACAACCGCCGCGCCCGCCATGGGCGAGTAGGAATGATCCTCGTCCTTGAAGGCCAGCGTGCCGTCGGGCTGCTCCCTGCCGGAAAGGTCCGGATCACCGCTGGCCACAAGCACGAGATCGCCCTTCAACGTTCCCTGCGCGTCAATCGCGCCCGCCGCATAAACCTTGGTCTTGAAACGGAAGTCAGGGCCAAGCAGTTTCATGGCCGTACCAACAGAAAGCAGCTTTGTCGTCGAACCGGGAACAAAGTACTGCTGCTCGTTCAGCGCGAAGATCACCTTGTGCGTATCAAGCGAATAGAACTCCATGCCGAACCGGGAGTGAGCGTACTCCGGCCGCGCCATGATGGCGGCAATTGTCCTCGCTAAGTCTGGATTGACCTGGCCCCACGCGCATGAGGAGGTACCCGCGAGCAAGCCAACCATCGCGGCCGACAAAGTAAAGTTGCGACGAAGAACAGCGTTCATGGATTCGCCTCACCTTCCTGAAGGTTGTGTACTTAGTCCATCACTGAAGTGACCCGGTATGCGCGCTACTGAGCCGCTCCCACAGGAATACTTACGCGGTTCGTCCACTCTTCGCGCCGCACTGTACGCCTTTCGATTTCATCCACCTTGATGCGATAGCCGATTCCGGGATCCGTGGGCACATGAATCGTGCCCTGCGGCGTCACATTCACTTCGGGATCGATGATGTCTTCGACCCAGTAGCGCTGACTGGCCGATACGTCGCCGGGGAACACAAAGCCTGGCAATGTCGACATGGCGATGTTGTGCGCGCGACCGATGCCCGACTCCAGCATGCCGCCGCACCAGACCGGGATGTCCTTCGCCATGCAAAGAGCCTGGATCTTTTTGGCCGCACTGTGTCCGCCGACGCGTCCGAGCTTGATGTTGATCACCCGGCATGCACCGAGAGCGATGGCCGCCTCTGCATCCCGTACACCGTGAATGCACTCGTCAAGGCAGATTGCCGTCTTCAACTGCGGCTGCAAAAGTGAGTGCTGATAGATCTCGTTCCAGGGCAGCGGCTGCTCAATATAGCTCAAGCCGAAATCATCCAGTTGTTTCAGCAGATCCGCATCTTCCAGGCGGTACGCCGAATTCGCGTCCACCGTCAGATCGATATCCGGGAAGCTCTTGCGCACGGCGGCAACCACTGCAACATCTTTGCCGGGCTTGATCTTCAGTTTCACACGGCGATAGCCATCGGCAAGTTCCTTCTCGACCGCGTCAAGGAGCCTGCCAGTATCGGATTGAATTCCAAGCGACACGCCGGAAGCGATCACGTCGCGCGTTCCGCCCAGCGCATGACTCAGACTCTTGCCCTCGGAGCGAGCAAACGCATCCCACGCAGCGCACTCAATTGCGGCCTTCGCCATCTCCTGCCCACGTACGTTCTCCATCAGCTTCGAAATCTCTTCCGGCGAGGAGACGTCCACATCCAGCACCAATCCAGACAGAAACTCGCGGCCCATGATCCACGCGGTGTGAATGGTCTCGGCATTGTAGTAAGGGCCCTCCATCGCAGTCACTTCAGACCAGCCTGTGCCGACATCCGTATGCACCTCAAGCAGCACGACTCTGCGATCCTGCGTGACGCCAAAGCTTGTTTCGAAAGGCGCCTTTAGGCGCATCTTCAGTTCTCGCGCGGTGATGGATTCAATTCTCATAGCTTCTCCGATTTTTCACTCTTGTATTTCTCAAGTATGTAGCTCGCTGCCTTTTCATTACCTTCAAAGCCCGTGATGGCGTAACCATCGTGCAACAATTGCATCAACTCATTGCGCAGACGCGTCTGGCCCGCCAGCCGCAACTCGATCGGAACATCGCTCGACGCACGAGGAATCTCAACCGCGACCGAATCGGCAGGACGTGTGCACGCCGCTCCACTCAATGCGCGCTCGGCCTGCGGGCTGTTCAGATTCCACACGACCACTAATCGATCCGTCGGAATGCCGCCGTGCAGCGGGCTGCTTGTCGTGCCATACAGATTGGGAACATAACGCACGCTCACACCGCCAAGGCGCACAAAGTTGAAGTACGCATTTCTAATTTGGAGCGGGTCAAACGTCCAGACAATCTGATCAATCCCGCGGCTCAATGCGTCGTCGCGCTGCGCAACCTTGATGAGCCTCCCCATGCCGCGATTCTGGTACTCGGGAACCACACCAACCATATGCGAATGAAAGTGCGCATGCCCTCCATCGACTGCACCAAACGAGAGCGCGAATCCCACCATTCGCTCTCCATCGAAAGCCCCCAGCGCCTGGCCACCAAAGTTCAGCGCAACGGAAAAGATGGAGGACGGCACAACATCAATATCGTTGTAACCCCAGGCCTCGCGCTGCACCTGCTCCGCCTTTTGAAAATCTTCGAGACCGCTCATGGAACGAATCGCGATCTCCTGCGCGGGACGGGAAGCCAATGCCGGCGACATCTCTTGATTCCCTCCTTTTGCAGCACTTGCAACTTATGTTTCTTCTTGCTTTTTGCGCTTTCTCAGCTATAAATAGAACACATCGCAGCACTGAGTCAAGCATCAAAACTGTTTCGCACCAACCTCGCGGCAGTAAATGCAACATTTGATAGAATACCGATTTTCAAGGCGGAAACCATGGCGCAAACCCCTCCCTCGCTCAGTTCGCCCAAGAATTCGCCACAAGCTTCACTCGCGCGCGTGCTCGGCGTTCGGGACGGAATTGCGATCGTCTTCGGCACCGTCATCGGCTCTGGAATCTTCCTTGTGCCCGGCCCCATCGCCCAAAAACTCCCCACGCTCGCGCTGGTTCTGCTGGTATGGATCGCCGGCGGAATTCTCAGCCTGTTTGGCAGTCTCTCCATTGGAGAACTTGCTGCCAACTATCCGGGCGCAGGCGGCCTCTACATCTACCTGCGGCGCATCTATGGGAGGCCGCTCGCGTTCCTCTATGGATGGGCGCTGCTCAGTCTCATTCAATCGGGAAGTATTGCTACGCTGGCATCGGGATTCGCGCTCTACACCTCGAAGATTCTTACCCTCACCCCCTTTGAATTCAAGGCACTGCCAACCATGGCCATTCTCTGGTTCTCCATCGTCAATCTTGTTGGCATCCGCGTGGCGCGAGCGGTACAGAACATTGGCGCCATCAGCAAACTGATCGGGATCACTCTTGTCTTCGGCCTTCTTATCGCCCGCGGCCATACCAGTCTTCTCCACGTCTCAATCCCCACACACCCTTCGTCTTCCCTGCTCGTCGACTTCGGCGTCGCACTGATCGCGGTACTGTGGGCATATGAAGGCTGGCACGTCGTGTCCTTCACGGCCGGCGAATTCAAATCACCTGCTCGCGATCTGCCGCGCAGTCTCTTGTGGGGCACCCTCATGGTCACCGCCATCTATCTCCTGCTGAACATCGCCTACTATGCAGTTCTTACTCCACTTGAAGTGAGCACAAGCGCAAGCGCCGCCAGTAGCGCGATCAAAACGGCATGGGGCCAGGGAGCCATGCTGCTCGTCTCCGTGGTCATTCTCACCTCAATCCTCGGCGCCTTGAACGGCATGATCCTCACCGCACCCCGTGTCTACTACGCCATGGCAAAGGACGGTATCTTCCTTGAAAAGTTCGGCGAGATCAGCGAGAGATTTCGCGTGCCGGTCTTCGCCATCGTAGTCCAGGCTATTTGGTCCTCTGTGCTCACGCTGATGGGAACCTTCCAACAGCTCTTCACTTACGTGATCTTCACCGCGTGGATCTTCTACGGTCTTACCGTTGCAGGCGTCATTCTTCTTCGCCGCCGCGCGATTGCGCCTCTTGCCAGCTTTCGCACCCCCGGCTATCCCTGGGTGCCGATGATATTCGTAATCGCCGCGTCCGGCATCACGCTCAGCACCATCCTTGCCGACCCGCTCCACGCAGCCTATGGCATCGGATTAGTCTTGATCGGAATTCCGCTTTATTTCATCTTTCAAAGAAACCGCAAAGGGCTCCTCATCGAGCCGCCATCGGAGCAATAGACCTCGGAGCGACACACTACTTCTTCTCCGCAGCCCGATCAAGATCTTCGAACGTTGCATTTCCAACGCGATAGTGCGGGTAATCGTAATAGTCGAAGTGCCACCATTCAAACACGTAGACTGCAAAGCCCTCGCGTTCCATGGCCTTGCGCAGCAGGTCGCGATGCCAGCGTTCGATCGATGTCCCCCCGGGATAGAACGGATACGAGCGCTCCGACATCTCGTCGTATCCACCGGTCATGCGGATCGGCTTGCCCGTCTTCAAGTCGTAAAGCGTTAGATCGACCGCGCAGCCGCGATTGTGCCGCGACCCCTGGCTTGGATCGGCGACGAAGATCTTCTTGTCGTCGGGCGTTCCATCCCAGAACATCTTCGTCACGTACCACGGACGATAGGAATCGTGAATCAGCAGGCCATATCCAAGAGTATGCAGCCACTGCGAAGCCCGCACAACAGCCTTCGCCGCCGGCCGCTGTATGTACGCGCGCGCTTGCAGGTAAAGCGGAGCGGCGAGAAAGTTCCGCGGCGTCGCGTAACGAATGTCCAGCTTGATGGAAGGGTCGAGCTTGGTCAGTTCCACCATGTCGGCCGGATGAAAATCTCCCTGCTCCGTGGGAGGCTTGCTCAACAAGGCCTCGCGGCGCAGTTCTTCCACCGGCTTCAGAGGCTTGATCTGAAAGACCGTATCGTCCGGGGGGGTCGTCAGGCGAGGAAACAGCACGCCGCCAACGCGGACGCCAGTCACGGCCCCATCTGCAGCTCGCAGAAAAACGGCGGATTCATCTTGATAAAGCCCACTTGCCGCAAACTTGAACGTGTCGCGCGAGACCTGCTCGAGCGGCGCATCGTCGAACCATTCGATCAGCACGCTCAACTTCCCGTGGTCCTCAAAGACGAAGAGCTTGTCGAAGTCCCACCCGTATTCGCCAATCAATTCCGCAAATTCTTTTGGCGCGTCTGAAGGCATCGCCACTGCCTCGCGATGCAACCCTTTCCCATCAACCGAAAGCGTGTCGCTCGCACTTCCATCGCCCGTGAAGACGATTGGATTTTCGCTGTAGGCGACACGGCCATCCCTGATCCATTCATCACTTTCCGCTTTCAACTCCTCCAGCGCGCCGCCCTGGGGACGCGACAGGAATAAATGTCCGCTGCGTTCCTCAAGATCGACTACTTCACCGCTGCCCACGTAATGTCCCGCGGCCTTGCGGGCAACTACAACAGGAATTACGGTAGTCGACGGCAGTTGCGGCAGCGGCTTGTGTTCGCGGACGCTAAGCATCAGGCTCAGCGCATCGTCTCCGATGTGGTTGACGACGGCATTGCTTCCATCGGCAGTCGAAATCACGATCACGCCAAGTTTGCGATCGGGGAGCGCAGCCACCTGCGTCGCAAACCCGTAAATTGCACCTCCATGACCGATCTGACGCTCTCCCTCAAATGTCCCGAGCATGAAACCAAGGCCGACTTTCATGCGCGATGCGCCAGCGAATTGAGGTGTCCACATTTCGTCGAGAGCCTTCGGTGAAATCACCTGCGTGGAACCCGATTGGCCCGCTGCAAACAGCACACTCAGAAAACGCCCCAGGTCGCCCACAGTTGAATACATGCACCCGGCCGGTCCTTCGCCAAGCTGAAACTTCGGCGCTGAGAAGCTGAGGCTGTCGTAACTCCACATTTGCGCATCGGCCAGGCGGCTGATCAGCGCGGGCTCAGGCTTGAATGAGCTGTGCGTCATACCCATGGGAAGAAGAACCGCCGTATGCAGATAGTCTGCATACGGCTGACCGGAGACGGTCTGCAACACGTAACCCACTGTTGCGATCGCGGCATTCGAATACTTTGTCTGTGAGCCGGGCGCATAGACCAGCGTGGTCTGGTTCAGGCTTTCCACGGTTGCTTGAAGACTTGGCTCCGACGTGTCAAAGTAGTGGCCGACCGGGGGCTCGCGCACAAGTCCGGAGCGATGCGACATGAGTTCACGCAGCGTGATGGCGCCGCCAAATGGATTGATTGGGTGAAATGTCGGCAGGTAGGTTGTCACGGGCGCATCCAGGTCCAGCTTCCCTTCGCCCACAAGTTGCATCACTCCAATGTCCGTGAATAGCTTGGAGACTGAGCCGACTCGAAACACCGTGTCTGCTGTGGCCGGTATCTTGCGTGCCGGATCCTGATAGCCAAATCCTTCCGCCCAGATCACGTGTTGATCCTCAACCAGCGCGATTGCAACCGCCGGCAACTGCTTGTCGGCCATTTCGTGAGCGATGCGCTCACGCAGAACCGCGATCACCGGTTGCCACTGCGCGTCAGGTTGCGATTGGGCACTGCCTATCGCCGCGCAACAAAGGAGCACTGCCGCAACCATTGCATGGAACAAACAAAGGATGCGCTGTTTCTTTAGCTGAAGCAGAAGGGACATCTGCTCTCCAATCTTCAAGAACGTTTATTGCAAGGCCCGCGGCAGATTCAATCCATGGCCCTGCCCATAAATGATATCGCCAGGTTTTACGCCTGTGTGCGCTGCATGATCGATGACCACGACGCCGTTCACCAGAACATACGGAATACCTTCTGGATAGGACACCGGGTGCTCATAGGTCGAGGTGTCCTGAATCTTGTCGTAATCGAAAATGGTGACATCGGCGCGCGCACCTTCGCGAATCACACCGCGATCGGAGAAGCGGAGCCGGGTTGCGGGCCATGACGTCATTTTGCGAATCGCATCCTCCAGCGTGAGCGTGTGCGTCTCGCGCACGTAATGTGCAATCACTCGCGGGAAATTACCATACGCGCGTGGATGATTCAAGTCGGCAGGCTGCCCGGCAACTTCGCTCGCACCCGAATCGCTGCCGATCGCGGTCCAATTGAACTTGAGCGCCGTCTCCACATCGGCTTCGCTCATCATGTGATAGACCGCGAGAACACGCGACTGACCCTGCTCCACAAGGTCGAACGCGGCATCCGCTGGAGACTTCCCCATCTCCTTCGCAATCACGGTCATCGACTTACCTTCATACTTGCGATTTGCCGGATTCGCCGCATCCACCAGCACGATCCCATCCCATCCCCCGGCCGCTTCAATAATGTTCCACCATCCTGGTGAGCCGGTCTGCTGATCGTGCTTCAAACGCTCGCGAATCGCGGGGTCAGCAAGGCGCTTCTTCAGCGCGGCATCCCCGCCATCGAATGCCCAGGAAGGAATTGTCGCCTCCAGACCTGTTCCGCCTGCGGTGTACACGTAAAGGTCGCCCGCAATCTCGTCTCCGCGCGCGCGAGCCGCGGCCACACGCTCACCAATCAGCGCCATCGACTTGCTCCAATCCGGCTGATATGCGACCTTCAGATGGAAGATCTCCGCCGGAAGATGACCCTGCTCGGATATCTGGATCAACTCATCGACGGCCTGCACAACCTCTTTTCCTTCGCCGCGCATGTGGCTTGCGTACAGCCCGCCGTAAGCACCGGCTACCTTCGCCATTGCAATCAACTCGTCGGTCTTGGCGTAGCTCGATGGAGGATAGATGAGCGCAGTCGTCATGCCCATCGCACCCTGCTGCATGGCCATCGCCATCAGGCCTTTCATCTTCACCAATTCTTCTGGCGTGGGCGGCCTGTCCACTTGACCGATCACCGCGATCCTCGCTTGCGCCTCGCTGTAGTAGCAGCCGAAGTTCATGCTGATGCCCTGCTGCTTCAGCTTGGTGAAGTATTCGTCAATGTGATCCGCGTCCACCGGGGTTCCACCTTCACCGGCAATCGCCGTAGTGACGCCTTCGCGAAGTTTATTGTCCGCCATTCCGTTTTTCAGCAGCACGTCTGCCGACTGATCCATCACATCGATCCATCCAGGCGACACGTAAAGGCCGCTGGCATCAATCTCTTGACGCCCTGCTCCTTCCACCTTGCCAATCTTCACAAAACGTCCATTCGATATCGCCACATCGGCTGCGATCCACGGATTCCCCGCTCCGTCCAGGACCTTCCCGTGACGAATGACAATGTCGTAAGCAGGCGGCGCAGCCACTTGCGGCTGGGCTGCAGTCGTTGCGCATATGCCGGCAAGCGTGGCAATCAGCAGCTTAGATATGGCTCTCATATCCTCTCCAGTCTCTTCGTTCGTGAAGTCACTTCCTGAGCGTTCGAACGCTTACATCAACATGGCGGCAAGCAGGGCCGTGCGGGGCACAAGATGCTTGCGGCGCAGATGCTCGTGCGCGGCATGCGCTCCCGCGCCCACTGCGCCCATACCGTCCAGCGTAGGAATACCCAGGGCCGCAGTAAAGTTCCCATCGGATCCACCGCCAGTTGCAGCCTCTTCAAGCGCAATACCAATACCAGCGGCCAATTCCTGTGCGCGACGAAATAGCGCAACAGTGCCTTTGGATCGCTCCATAGGCGGACGATTCATGCCGCCGCTCATAGTTAGCCTGCAGGCTTTATCAAAGGGACGCAACGACCGCAGCGCGCGATCGACTTTGGCCGTATCCTGCTTGCGCGCGACCCGAACATCGATGTCCACCCAGGCCTCTGCCGAGATCACGTTGGAGCATGTGCCGCCACCGATCACTCCAGGGTTCACCGTGATTCCATTGGCTAAATCGGTAATGGCCTGCAGCACTTGAATCTGGCGCGCAAGTTCAATCACCGCGCTGTGACCCTTTTCGAAGTCCACACCGCTATGCGCGGCGATTCCCTTCACTGCCAGCCGATAGAGGCCCACAGCCTTGCGTGCGGTCTTGTAAGCGCCAGTGTCTCCTTCAGCGGGTTCGAGCACATACACCGCGCCGCACTTGCGCGCAATCGCCTCAGTCAACATGCGCGAAGCGGGACTGCCAACCTCTTCGTCTCCATGAATGAGCAGCGTTACCGGACGGCGCAGAAGTTTCATCTGCTGGAGCGCTTCGACCGCGGTGAGTGCCATCACCACGCCTGCTTTCATATCGAGCACGCCCGGTCCGGAAATGCGGTCGCGTGTGGCTCGAAACGGCATGCGCGCCAGCGTGCCGAGCGCCCAGACCGTATCCAAATGGCCCAGCAGCATTGTCCGGCTTTCGCCGCGATGGCGCTCGCCGAAGCGCACTTCGAGCGAATCACCCAGACCGCGATGAGCATGGCGCCTGATGGTGCCACCGGCAGATTCGGCCCATGCCGCAAATAGAGTCTGAGCCCGATCGACACCAGCCTTGTCGCTGCTTGGTGATTCAATCTCAACCAGCGCGCGCAGACGGTCGATCAGGTTCACCTCGCGCCGGCGAACCTCCTCGACAACACGCGCAACGTCGATGCCTGCTGATGATGGCGGATTCATTCTCACCGTGCATCAAGGTGCTTTTGAAAGAACTCGGCCGTTGCCGTGTAGGAGCGCACGAAATCCTTCCAAAGAAGAAAGTCATGAATCTCGCCGGGGTAGACGATCTCTTCAAATGGAACATGTTGAGCGCGGAGCTTCTGCACCAGGCTCACCATCTGGCTGAACGGAACATTGCGATCGTCGTCGCCCTGAATCAGCAGGACAGGTGACTTCCAGGTTGCGATGGAAGCGTTCGGCGAAGAAGCAAATGCGAGTTTTACAGCATCTTGCACGTCCGGCGCCGAACCGGTACCCGCTTCCCACGAGGGCAGAAAGTCTGACCAATCGTGCACTCCGTGAAAGTCCACACCGGCGGCAAAGATATCGGAGTTGCGCGCAAGTCCAAGCGCCGTCAGAAGGCCTCCATACGATCCGCCCCACAGACCGATACGCTTGGGATCGACGCTGGGAAGACCCTGCAGATAGAGCGCGCCCGCAAGCACATCGTTGTACTCCGCGGAGCCGCGCCAGCCAGAGTTTGGAGACATGCGGAAGTCATGTCCATACATGATCCCCAACCGATAATTCACTGAGATGACAGTGAAGCCGAGGCTCGCGAGATACTGATTGGTGGCATACGCGTTGCTGTAATAGTCCATGTAGTGGAAGCCGAGCAGCATCTGTCGCGAGGGGCCTCCATGCGTGAAGACCAACGCGGGGCCGGGCTTCTTTTGCCCCTGTGGCACAAAGAGCTGACAGTGAATTGTCATGCCGTCGGCAGTCTTGAGGATCACTTGCTGCGGCAACACGAGTTGCGCCGAAGGGAAGTCCTTGGGCAGCGTATCTTTCGTAATCAGTTCGCGCGAACCACCAGCGAGTTGATATACGAGCCCGGGCGTGATCGCAGTCGAGCCCAGGCTGAAGGTCGCCTTGCCATCGCCTGTTTCGACCGGCGCCCACTCGATAGTGTCGCCCTTTGCCAGCGCCTCCGGAGCAGATTCTCCGCTCACGGGCGCCTTCCAGATGTGACGGCGATCGACGTCGTCCTCATTCGACGACACCAGAACGGAACGATGATCCGCGCTCAGCACCGCTTCTTCAACATCGTAGTCGCCGGGAGTGAGCAGCCTTACGGTGCCGCCCGAGGATGCGATCGAATACAAGTGATTGCGCCCATCGGCCTCTGAACTGAATACAACTTTTCCGTCGGCGGCAAACAAGAGCTGGTCGGGAGCGAACGGCGGCAGAGAGTCGCGCAGGCCGTCGCCGCTGTTCCATATCGCACTCGCCGCATAGGTGTGCGCATCCGCAACCCACAGGCTCCAGGGCGTCGGGCGCTGAGGGATGATGGCCTGCTTCTCCTCTGCACCGCCAATCCGCAGAAACGCGATCTGACCCCCATCCGGCGACCAGCGTGGCGCCAGATCGCGATCAGTCGTTGGTGCTATGTAATGCACCGACTGCAGAGCGCCATCCTTCACATCAAGCACGGCTGTCAGGCTGTGATCATGGCGCCCCACAACCGCAACCAGGTGCGCGCCATCGGGCGACCACTGCGGAGAAGACACGTTGCTCGCAATGTCCGTGAGTTGCTTTGCCACGCCCGTCGTACTGGTGGTCGAAGCAATCCACAATTGGCGCTTCGCCTCCCACACCGCCCACTTCCCATCCGGCGAGATTTGGATGTCCTCACAGCCTTCCTCTTCGCAACCCATTTCGCCGAGCAGGCGCGGCTCGCCGCCGGCGACTGGGGCAATCCAAACCTGCTGCTTGGGCTGCTTCGCTTCGCTGAGCGGATTTGCACTACGTCCCTCGCCGTTGACCTCGGTGCCGCGCGCATACACCACGCTTGCACCGTCGGGCGTCAGGCGAAGCGATGCAAGCGGCTGGCCCGTGTCGCCGGTATAGTGGGTCACCTGCTGCGGGGCGAATTGCGGACCACTGGCTACCCACACATTTTGTGCGCCGCGCTGGGCGAAGACCCACGCAATCCGCGAGCCCTGATGAGCCGATGTGAGTTGCGTTGGAAACGGCGCACTCAGTATCTGCTCAATGGTGAAAGACTCTGCTCGTGCCGGCTGAACCGCGACCGCGATACTGGATGCCGCGGCTGCGACCGCAAGCACGCGAAGTGCCCGATTGAATCTCTGCATTGGATTTCCTTTTAGCGCCGGAGCGGTTAGTAAAGCAGGCTGAAGTGAAGCAAATGCCAGTGCCACAGGAACCAGGAGTACGACACTGCGCTCAACGCGATGGCCGCATTGCCGACATGCGAAAGCCACCACTCTCCCGGCGCTGTCCAGGTCTTCACCACGGCAAACAGAATCAGCAATGTGCCAAGGGTTCCAATCCACCCAACAATCTGCACTGCCCGCAACGTTGGGTCGAAGCTCGAATCGAAGAGCGGACTTCCGCCGGACGCAATCAGGATGCTGATCCAGCTGATGGCATAAATCAGGTCGACCGCAGCAACAAGCCGGATGGCGATTCTCCACAGGCGTTCACGCGGCTCCAGTTGCAGCGGCTTGTTGTAGTGTTTCCGAATCCATGCCGATACAGGCCACAAGATCAGCGTGAGCAGAGACACTCCCACAACAAGCACAATGAGGAACACGTTGAAGTTCTTGTTGTCGAGCAGACCGATCTTTGTCCACACCATGAACGGATAATCCATCGCCAGCACGTAGTGTCCATCCGCATCCTTGGTAAAGCCCACCAGGTCCTGGCCGTTCTTCTCGCGATACAAAAGCGGTCCAATCTCTTCCCACGTCTTCGGCACCTGGTTGATGCCCTTGAATTGCGGAATGACGATCGTGCCATCCTTCCCTGGCGTCACTTTTAAGTTCTCGAGGAAGCTGATGAAGGCGAGAATATTCGTCACCGGCCTCCGGCTTGTAATGTACTCACCGGCCACCAGCTTCGCATCGGCCTCCGGATTCGGCTGTTTCACGCCGGCCGGAATCGTATAGGGAAAATAGCGGTCGAGAAATGCGTTGAAGAGGTTCGCGCGCTGTTCGGTTTCGCCGCGTCCAGCGCTGTTGTACGAGACAAAGAAGCCGAGGTTCTGATCCGGCATCAGGAACAGATCGCTGTGGAAGTATTGCGTGTCGCCGCCGTGGCCAAACATGCGATGACCGTTGCGCGTCTGCTCATAAAACCCGAGGCACATATGAGGCAGTGCGGGGTTCACCCCAAACTGCGCCGAGTGCATCAGCGCAACCGTCTCCGGCTTGAGGATATGTACGCCGTTGTATTCGCCATTCTGCAGATGCGCGAGCATGAAATGCGACATGTCTTCGGCGGAGCTCGCCAGGCTGCCCGCCGGCTCTGCGGCGATAATCTCATAAGGCTTTGATTCGCCGCTTCCAAGCGCATAACCGCTCGACATCATCGGCTGCAACGCCGCGGGCAGCGGCTGGCGGAAGCTGGTATGCGTCATTCCGAGTGGCCAGAAAACGTTCTTCTCGACGTAATCGTCGAATGGCATTCCCGACACGCGCTCCACGATATAGCCAGCCAGAGTGGCGCCGTAATTCGAATAGGCCGGCGTCGTGCCCGGAGGATAGACGCGCTGCGGCATGTGTGTCTTGAGGAAATCGCCGATTGAGACTGGCTTCGCTCCCTTGGTCACAATCAGGTCCTTCACGGCCTCTTCAAGCCCGGGCGTATGGGTCATCAGATTGCGCATCGTGATCGGCTTGGGGAATGTGGCGGGAAGCTTGAAGTCGAGATAGTCGTTGACGTCGCGGTCGAGGTCGATCTTGCCAAGTTCCACCTGTTGCATCACCGCGGTCCAGGTGAAGAGCTTGGACACCGAACCAGGACGAAACAGCGCTTCAGGCGTGACCGGTTTCCTCTTGTCGACGTCTGCAAAACCGTATCCCTTTTCATAAAGGACTTTCCCGTCCTTGACGACAATCACCGTGGCGCCGGCAATATTCTCACGCTTCAACTGCATCGGGACAATGCCATCGAGCCACGCAGATAGATCGTCGGCGGTAAGCGAATGTGAATCAGGCCCAGCAGGCGCTGGCGCAACCGCCGGCTTTGCCGCTGCTTCCTGCTGCGGGTGTCCCGCTTCTCCGCGAGCGTTGCCGCCCATCACAACCGCTGCCAGAATCGCAGCGGCACACGCGCCCTTCAAAATGTCCTGGAACTTCATAGAAATGCCCCTCGTCTCTTATTCCGTCACGGTCGTTCCGTTTTGCGGCGATGCCGTGCCCGAACGAACCTGCTCAATAAACTTGGTTACTTCGCGATTCAACATGTCTGAACGATCCACCTGCACATAATGCGTGGACCCTTTGGCAATGATGCGCCGGCTGTTCGTCGAAAGCTTCTTCAGGTTCTCCTGCATCCCGTTCCAGATTCCCGAAAGCTCTTTGCCGCCCTCGTCGCCAAGCCGGGCATCGTGCATTGTCGGATCCTGCGAGAAGATGAGAATCGGCGTGCTCCCGAACGGCCCGGTGTTGACAGACTCGTCTCCGGACGCGGGCACACCCTTCATCTCGCGCTCGACTGAAGTGATCTGCGACGGTGCGCACGAGTCTGCCTTGATCCAGGCCGTATATGCTTCCATCCCCGGTGTGATTGCGGTGCACTGCCCTATCGCGCGCAACACGCCAGTGGCCGTCGCGGCCTTCGCCAGGGGAAACAATATCTTCACGAATTGCTCCTGCTTCTTCTCGATCGAAGCTGGAAAATACTTGTCCTGCTGCGGTGTTGAGCCATCAATAAACACGATGCCCGCAATGTTCTCAGGATAATGCGCGGCATAGTTCCGCATGTGGATTCCGGCAATCGAGTGTCCCATCAGGATGATCGGTCCCGTGATCCCCGCCTGCTCAAGCAACCCGCGCAGCTCATGCGAAATCGCATTTGAGTCCCGCACGCCAGGAACCGGATCGCTCCATCCAAACCCCGCACGATCGTACGCGCAAACTTTGGTGATTTTCGAAAGCTCAGGCTGATTCTTCCCCCAGATCATCGAGTCGTTGCCGAGGCCCGCTTCCAGCACAACCACCGGCGAACCGGACCCTGTGCAAAGCATCTGCATGGCATGCCCGTCCACCTGGTAGATCTTGCCGGGTATGCCGGCTATCGAACGATAATGATGCAGCGCAACAGCATTCCAGATCGCCCCGGCACAGAGCAGCATGACCACAACTACAAGGATGAAAACAAGCACCCGCTTCGTCACTCGAACGATGCGGGCGCCAAGGGTTCGACGGGCTTCAACCATGGTTTACATCAACCTCTCTCAACTCTTTGAAGCACAGTCAGGCAAATTAGAATTCAATCCGCAACGCCACTTCACCCTGCCGCCCCGGAAGCGTCTGAGAGACGCCACCAAAGGGAGTGGTGCCATTTGGGGGCTTTTGTTGAATCGAGATCGCCGCCGGATTGGCATTGTTGAAGAGGTCGAAGTACTCGAAGATCGGCTGAATCTTGATCCTCTCGTGAAGCGTAAAGAGCCGCGAAATGCGAAGGTCCTGGTTGACATACATAGGACCAACGAACTGATTGCGCCCAGTCTTGAGATCACGATTCCCGTAGTTGCCGTTTCCATCCTGATCCACCGGAACCTCGGCCTCTTGCGTGTAGTGGAATCCGCTTTGCGCGCGGAACACCCCGCCGAACTGAATTTTGCCCGGGAGTTGAACCATGCCGTGCAATTGCAGGGTGTGCCGAAGTGCGAAGTCCGACGGACCTTCGTCGAGCTTCGGACCGTCCCAGAAAATCCCTGCCTTCGGAACATAATCACCACTGCTCGCGTCAATGAATCCTGCACTCGCATTTGTCTGACCGGTGTTTGGATCGGTCAAGACCGTGGTTTGTCCCACATAGCTGTCGGTAGGGTAGCAAATGCCAGTCGGGCCCTGATCCAACGCAGAGCAGGATGCATCGTCATCTTCCGATGTGAGAGCATAACTACCACCTGCCGTGAAGTGGTTGCTGTAGCGCTTTTCAAAGGCGAGAATCGCCGAGTTGAACTTGCCGGAGTACCACGGTCCATAACCATTCACAAACGGCCCCGTGAAGCCAGTGATACGAGCCGCAAAGGGCAGATTGGTTTGCCGCACGCCAAGCAGATTCTCAATGCCCTTGTGATAGAGGTCGAGAGAGACAACAAGATTACGGCTCACCTGGCGTTGCACGCCCAGAGTAAAGGAGCGCGTGAACGGCGTGGCGAAAGACGGGTCGAGTGTTACAGGATAGGCGCCGGCGGGACTGATGAGGTAAGAAATCGCGCCATACGGTCCCCAGAAAAGGAATCCCGGCGCCTGTCCGATTGCCGCTGCGGCATTGTTCAGGTACGTGGTTGGATCAAGACCCGACAATTGCTGAACGTTGCTTGGCGTGACAATACTCTCGGCCGGAATCGGTGCATGTCCCGCAGCCACCACATTGTTCAGATGATCGACGCCGTAAATTGGCCCCGCGAAATATGGGCATGTTGCGCCAGAAGCAGCCAGGTCCGCGTCCGTCTCCGTCTGCGAGAGGCAGAGGCCGAAGAGCGCCGGGGCAATGGTGGGCACGCCGTAGAACAAACGCGGATAAGACAGCGGCTGAATCGTTTGAAGATTAGCTCCGCCGAAGGCCGGAATGTCGCGTGCCAGGCCAAGACGGAAGTGATCGTAGAAAATTCCGAAGCTGCCGCGCACCACGGTTTTCTGATCCGCCGACCACGAGAAGCCAACGCGCGGCGAGAAATTCTTCTTGATCTTGAACGCCGAATCGTAGTCCCAGCGCAGGCCGCCATTGATTGTTAAATTGCTAAAGAGCTTGTAGTCATCCTGAAAATACAACCCGTCGTAGTTGTTCCTGAGCGCTACGTCGTTGTCCGCGGGAGTCGCGCCGCCAACCGTCTCCAGCAGGAAGAATCCCGAGTCGATCGGTCCGTATGTCGCATAATCGGTGAGCGTTGCGAACAGTTGGTTTTCCTCTACGTTCTGCTCCACGCCATCGACCTGGGTTCTCAAGTAGTCGTAGCCGAACTTGAAGGTGTTCTTCTTCCAGTTCTTCGTCATGCTGACGCCGGTGTCGCCGTATTTCTGTTTCAGATAGCCCTCAGTCGTAAGCGACCCAAAGGTCACTTGACCGAGATCGCCGAAGATGCCGCCGGTGTTGTAGCCGCTGAAAAGATTGAAGAGCGTATACGGGCCGGCCTGCGGATGCGCCGGTCCCGTCGATGAAGGCTCGCTGCGGAACTGTCCGTAAAGCCCGAGAATCCAGGGATTGTCTCGATCTCCCAGCAGCGCAGTTTCCGTTCCGCCGATCATCATCGCGGTGCTGCCATAGTCTTGCCGGGTGGACGGCAGCGAAGTGGACGCCGAGAGAGGAAGGAAGTTGCCGACGTGCGCGTTGGTGTAGTTGAACTCTTCCACCAGCGTGTTTCTGCTTCCCAATATTTCCGAGAGCTTTCCGAATGCCCGCGCCTCGTGATCGCGCGACGGGCCGCCGTAGGCCTGCTCGCTGTTGATCAGCACTTGTGGCGTCCCCGGTGGAATCACGAAGTTCAGCGCTTCGTTCTGATGAATATTCTCGGCGGACGCAAACCAGAACATCTTGTCCTTCTTGATCGCGCCGCCCCCCGCAACGTCATAATCCCAGCGCAACAGGTAAGGGGTTGGACCGGAAATGTCCGCGGTATCCAGAACGTTGTCGCGCAGAAATACCGATGCAAGACCGTGCACATCGTTGCTGCCGGCGCGAGAGAGCACGTTCACGATGCCGCCCGAAGCATGCCCGAACTCCGCCTTGTAGCCGCTCGTAATGACCTCGAACTCTGAGATCGTGTCCATGTTGAATTGGGCCGATGCGCCGCCCGTCAACTGGTTTGAGTTGTTCAGTCCGTCGATCAGATACCCCGTATTGTTGCCGCGCTCGCCCAGGATCGAGATCGCTGTATCTTCACCGGGATCCTGCTGGTGGTTCACCGTGACTCCCGGCACCAGTTGCAGCAAATCCAGATAATCGCGGCCATTCAGCGGGATGTCGTGAATCTGCTCGGGCGTAATCGTAAGCCCGGTCGCAGGAGTCGTCGTATCGATCAGCGGTGCATCGGTCGTGACTTCGACATGCTCGGATGCGCTTCCAACCTTTAGCGTCACGTCCAGCGTCGCGGTACGATCCAGCGTCAGCGTCAGTTCGGGAATCACTTCCTTCGCAAATCCCTGCCGGCTCACCGTGATCTTGTAGCCCCCTGCCGCCAGCGCCGCCACGCGATAAGCACCGCGCGCGTCGGTCACCGTGGCTCTGACTGTGCCCGTCTCCTTGGACTCCACCTCAACTTGGGCGCCCACAATCGCAAACTTCCCCGGGTCAGTCACCGTGCCCTCAACCGTTGAAGTGGTCTGCGCGCCAAGTGGATTGACGAGTGAAACCGCCAGCAGGACCCCAACGATCATACCGGTGAATTGAAGCTTGTTCCTCCAGGAACGACAACTCGTTATGCTGATCATCCGATCCTCCATATGCGTTTGTCTTTGGGCACGTACGATGAATCTTGATTGAAGACGCAGGCCATCTGCGATCTCGAAATGAGGCCAGGAACTCTAAAGAAACATATATTGCGAAATACTTCTGGCGTTAGTGTCGGGTCAGATTGGCTTAATGTCAATAGTTTTTTGGTATTCGACACTTTTTTCTTCAGGAGCAACGCTGCGCTCTTTAGCAGGTGTTCAAAATCTTGCAACAAACGTTGTCGTCACCGTTCGAAAGTTGCAGCATCCGTGGTGCAATCCGGCATCCTCGCCCCGGTGCAGTTTGAGACGACTTCCCCGGTGGTTCGCCCGGTAAGGATTTGACAGAAACTCTTATGTGAGCAATGCTGCGGAGAAGATGAAAAGCGCCCAGAGCAAGTCGCCATTAACTGAAGACCCCACAAATTGGATCCAGCGCTTGAGCCCACGGCGGCAGGAGATTATCCGCCAGGTTCTCAAGAACCCGCGGGAATACGTCCTGCTCAGCGTCCGGTCGGCAGCCGAGCGCCTGTCCACCGACCCGGCAACCATGGTCCGGATCATTCAGAAAATGGGCTTCGAAAGCTACCGCGCCTTTCAGAACTATCTGCACGACCTCTCCATCGCCAACGCCACCTCGCTTGACGGCATGCAGGCCCGCAGCAATGGAGACGCAAAAACTCCCGATCATCTGCAAGCGATGCTGGAGCAGGACTTCAAGAATCTGAACGCCATCCGCAACACGCTCGACGTGAATAAAATCGCGATGGTCGCCAAGCGCATCCATTCCGCCAAGCGCATCCTGATCGTCGGCGGCGACCTTGCGGCGAGCCTGGTCCACTACATGGAGCACCACCTCACCGTCATCGGCTTGCCGGTCTACAGCGCAACCACCAACGGCCGCAGCACGCACCTCTCGCGCCTCTTCGGCAAGGGCGATCTGGTCATCGCCATCAGCTTTCGGCGCGGCCTGCGCCAGACGGTTGAAGCACTGAAGCGTGCGCGCGAAAACGGCGCCTACTGCATCGGCATCACTGGGACTTACATCTCGCCCATCGCCCGCTTCACCGACGAATTCTTCGTCGCCTCGGTCGATAGCGAATCGTTCCTTGACTCCTATGTCGCGCCTTCGGCCCTCGTCAACCTGCTCCTCGTGGCCTGCGCCCACTATGACCGCGAAGCAACGCTGGTGCGCCTGCGCGAAGCCGCCAAGGAGCAGCGCGAAGGCTTCCGCTGGTACGAACTCTCTACATAACCGGCGCCCCTACTCGGCTGGCGCGACCGGCAGAATAATGCTCGATGGATACGCTGCGGAGTGATACACACGCTCGGTCGCAGCTGTGTAGTCGTCTGCCGAGGCCGCAAAAATGCTGGGAACAAACTTCTGCGGATTGCGGTCGATGATGGGGAACCATGTGCTCTGAATCTGCACCATGATCTTGTGCCCTTTCTGAAACACGTGGTCCGCCGTATGCAGGTCGACGTTGTATTCGACCACCTGGTTCGGCTTGAGCGCCTGCGGTTTATCGAAGCCGTGCAGGAAGCGCGCGCGATACACTTCGTTGGAGATCATCAACTCAAACCCGCCCATATTCACTTTGCGCGCAGGTTCATCTCCCTCGGCCGGAATGTTCGACACCGCGTCCTCCGGTTGCACATCGATCAGCTTCACAACCCAGTCAGCGTCGGTGCCGGTGGTGGACGCATAAAAGTGCGCAACCACGTCGCCCGCTACGCGGACATCGCTCGTCAGCGACTCTGTCTCCCACGTGAGCACATCGGGACGGTGATCCACAAACCGTTGATCCTGCACCAGCCACTTCGGCCAGTCAGCGCCGGGATAGGTGGGTTGGATGGGCCGCGGCCGGTATGGAACCGGGTTCGCTGGATCGGAGACAAACGCATCGAACGCGCCAGCGTTCGCGGCCGGCTTGGTGAACGACAACGACCTCCCCGCGCCGAAGTAAATCGGCGTAGGCTTCGCGCTCTTCGGCGGCCACTCCGCATACTGCTTCCACACATTGCTTCCCGTCTCAAACGCAAGCACCTTGGAGGCCGGCGCGCTTCCCTCGCCATGCAGCCAATAGCGGAACCATGGCGTCATCACTTCCGTGCGAAAGTAATCGCTCGTGGCTGAGCCAAACGAAATATCGCCCAGGTGCGTACCACCGCTGCGGAACCAGCCGCCGTGATTCCACGGGCCAACCACAAGGTAATTCTGCGATCCAGATCCGGCCTTTTCGAGCAGATCGTAGGTCCTTATAGGACCGTAGAAGTCTTCCTGGTCCCACCATCCAGCCACGTTCTGCACTGGCACCGAAGTCCCATGCAGCCACGAATCAGTGGCCTGCGCCAGCCAATACTTGTCCCGCGCCGGGTGATCGACGAAATCATTCCATGCCGGAATCTTGCCGTGAAAATAGTTCTTGTTCACATTGGAAAGCGGTCCCAGTTTGAGATACCACTCATAGGTATCCGCCTTGTCGAAATCGAAATGAAAATTGCTTTCCTTCTCCGCCTCCACCAGCGCCGAGTACTCCATTCCATAACTCAGCCGAAAGGCGCCGTTATGATGAAAATCGTCGCCCATGAACATGTCGGCCGGCGATGCCTGCTCAGACGCGGCCTTCAGCGCCGGGTGCGGATTGCGTAGCGCCATCACGGTCGTCCAGCCAGCGTACGAGATGCCCCAGATTCCCACCTTCCCGTTATTCTTCGCAACATTCTTCACCAGCCAGTCGATCGTGTCGTACGCATCGGTCGACTCATCCACTGACTTCGAATCGCTCTCGTCGCGCGGCGCGCGCTGCATCACAAACGTGCCCTCTGACTTGAAACGGCCGCGCAGATTTTGAAAAACAAAAATGTACCCGTCAGCAATCAGCGGCCGAAATGGACTGTCCTTCGCCGTCAGCCCGGCCTGATTCTCCGGCACACCATACGGTGTGCGCGTAAACAAAATCGGCAGATTCTCAGTCGCACCAAGCGGCGTAAAAACCACTGTTTGCAGATGTGTCCCATCGCGCATCGGGATCATCGCATCAACCTGCTTGAATTCGTCTGGCTGCGCGGCCTGTGCGGCCTGGCCTGCGCTCTGAATCGCGGAGAACCCCACAGCAAACAGCAGAGAAAACGCAAGTGTGCGCACGGTCTTCGTGGATTTCATTCTGCGGACTCCTGTCCTGCCAAGCAATGGCTACTTATCTTCATCTCCAAATTGAACAATCTCATTTTCCGCTGGTATCTCGCCATGCACCGACTTCTTCTCTGCCAGCCAATCGATCTTTGCAGCATCATCCCCCAGGGTTCCCTTGCCAAGTAGCGTGTAGGAAGGATACGCAAACGGCAGCCCCTCCCCACCCAGCGGAGAACTTCGATCAATCAAATGAAAATGCAGGTGCGGCTCTGTCGAATTGCCGGAGTTGCCCAGCAGTGCAATCACCTGGCCCGCCTTCACACGGTCTCCTACCTTCACCCGCAGAGACCCTGGCTGCAAATGTGCGTAGAATGCATACACGCCGTTTCCGATATCGAGAATAATGTGGTTTCCACCCACCGTTTCCAGCGTGATGGGCACTGCGCGTGAATCGACTCCCGGAACGTTTTGCGGAATGCCGTCCTTGACTTCGGTCACCACGCCATTCGCCACCGCGTGTACATGTTGCCCATAGCAGAGGTAGCTCTCGTTCTTCTTCTCGTCCCCGGAAAATGTCTTGCCGTCCTTACCCACCTGCACCCAGTCGATTGCAAATCTTTGCGGCACGCGTGCGGCGCCATCGATCGGAATGATTCCGCGCCGATGTCCCGACGTGTTTCCCGGCCCGTTCCCGGCGAGCCAGTTGGATCCTCGCAGCGGGGACTCGATCACTTCGGTCGCAGGCTTTACTGCTATCGAATGCGTAACAATCCGTAACGCATCCGTCCCACCCTGTTGGCGCATGGTCAGTGCATGGTGGATCTCCGCCGGAGCCTTTGCCCCGTGAGGGATTTCTACCCACGCGTAAAACACAATCTGTTCGCCCGGGGCGATCGCGCCTTCCGTGCCGGCCGCGGGCTGCGTCTTCGCAGTGTGCCGCAGCGCGGCAAGCAACGCAGCGCCTGACTGGTCAAGAAGAGTCTGCGTCCCGTCCAGCACCTCGACACGGCTGAGTTCCGCAGGCGTGGCGCTCATGTTGGCGATGTACAGTTCATAGCAGAGCGCATCGTGGCCATCGATCCGCACGACCGTTGGTTCAATCGACGTGTGAACTGCGGGAAACACCATCTTCGAGAGCGGCAAATGATTCATTGCCTCGTCGCTCAGAGCCTGCGCGCGAATCATCGGCACGGCGGCCAGAAATAGCATTAGGAAAAGGTACAAGTTCAGTTTTGCGCGCATCGCAATCCTCCTCTGGGGTCGCCGGATTTGCATCGTCCAGAACCGGCGGATTTGACTTCTTGGGTTCGCCGTCCAGCGAGTCGCAACATACGTTGCATGATTTGGGAATCATGGACTGGCTGCAAACACTTTCGCAGCGCAAGCGCATTCTGTCAATCACAAATCTCTCTGAAATGCACTGCAATTCAAGCAACTCGAAAAATAGTTCCGCAACAAACGTTGATTTCGGCTATGCTGCAAAATTATGACGCTCACTAGCCGTGGCATCCTCACCTATCTGCTGCTGGTCTTCACACTCAGCCTCGGACCCTACCTGCTCGTGATTCACGCGCAACACCTGGCCGTTGGCTTTGGGCTCGTCGTCGGCGTGCTCATGTGGATGCCGGCCACCGCGGCGTGCCTTACCTGCCGCATCCTCCGCATTGACATCGCATCGCTCGGCTGGAACTGGCGCCCTGTCCGCTTCGAAGTGCTGGCCTATGTCGTTCCGATTCTCTACGCTCTCCCCGTCTATATCTCGTGCTGGGCGCTCGTACCCAACTCCTACGCCTTCCCGGATTTCGCCAGCCAGATCGGCGCAGCCTTCGGCTTTCCAGGGTCGCCCCGCCTCGCAACCTTCCTGCTTGGCTTGCCTGTTTTTGCCAGCTTCGGCATCGTGCGCAGCATCGCGTCAGCACTCGGCGAAGAGATCGGCTGGCGTGGCTTCCTGCTTCCTCGGCTCACCGGTAACTTCGGCTGGCGCATCGGTTGCCTCATCAGCGGTTGCATCTGGGCTGTGTGGCACTATCCACTGCTGCTCTTCGCGGACTACAACTCCGGCACGCCCAAAGCCTTCGCGCTCACATGCTTCACCTTTATGGTGATTTGCGACGCGTACATACTCGGCTGGTTGCGCCTGCGTTCGAAAAGCCTGTGGCCCTGCGCCGTGCTTCACGCCAGCCACAATCTCTTCATCCAGGGAGTCTTCGACCGCAGCACCTCGCAAAGCGGCAATGCCCTTTATGTGACCACGGAATTCGGATTCGGCATGGTCATCACTACCGCCATCACCGCATTCATTCTGTGGCGCAACTCCGTCCCCGAGCAGGATGCGAGCCTGCTCACGCCTGCATCGGACGAGGCTTAAGCGGTCCGTCGCTTGCCATCGGGAAACTCAATCTTGAAGCAGCAGCAGGCGCTCGGGATCGAGAGTGATGCGCCACGGTTGCGGCTGTGCGCTCAGCGTGCGCCAGGCTTGCTTTGAAATATCGGCCTGCAGATGCGCGGCATCGCCCTCGCGCGGAGCATTGTGCAAGCGCAGATACAGCGTCATCTCATGCGGCGCTTCACTGGAGTTCACCAGCCAGCAGGGAAAGGTATTCTCGCTTTCTGTTGGCTGCTGGAAAGCAATCTGGTGAGAGCGCACTCCGATATGGGTAAGTGACTCAGGCACCGGAACCGTGGAATGCAACTCACACCTCCATAACTCGACACTTAGTCGATTGGTGGTTACGCGGCGGGCTGGAACAATGTTCTTGCAGCCGGTCAGACGCGCGGCGACCACTGTTTTCGGATGCTCGAAGAGCTCGATTCGGGGGCCCGATGCGATTACGCGGCCACTATCCAGGACGGCAAGATCGCTGCAAAACCGGAATGCCTCCTCCATATCATGAGTTACAAAGATCACTACGCCCTTGTAAGTCGCCAGTGTCTCGCGCAGTTGTTCCTCTGTCTGCCGCCGAAGGTGCGGATCGAGCGCCGCGAAGGGTTCATCGAGCAGCAGCGCATCCGGCTCAATGGCCATGCAGCGCGCGATTGCGACCCGTTGCTTCTGGCCTCCGGAAATCTCCCTGGGATAGCGGTCGGCGAGTTCGCCGATGCGCATGAACTGGAGCAGGCTGTCGACGCGCGATCTGCGCTCCTGCGCGGCCAATGCGCTCAGGCCGAATCCGACATTCTCAGCCACGGTCAGATGCGGAAACAGCGCGTAATCCTGAAAGACGACGCCGATCTTCCTGCTCGCCGCGGACAGATTGATTCCCCCGTTGCTGTCGAAGAGAACACGGCCATTGAGAACAATGCGCCCGCGATTTGGGGTGACCAGGCCCGCAACCATGCGCAGCGTCATCGACTTCCCTGCTCCGGAGGCACCCAGCAATCCGAGCGCGCCCCGGCCGGTACGAAGCATGACTTGCAGACTGAAGTTCTCAAGCTCCTTGTGAATGTCGATTTCGAGCTTGGCTGGTGAATCGGAAGCTTCCAGTTTTCGAGCCGCAACAGCGCGAGGCAACGAGGGCGTTTCAGTTGATGCTTCGACTGGTTTGCGCGGCAGCCGTTTGACTGGCCCTTGCAGATTGAGCAGTCGAATGATCGCCAGCGAGATCATCACGATCAGGATCACCCAGAGATAAGCGAGACGCATGTTGCCGTCTTCGACAGCGGAGAAGATCGCGATGGGCATCGTCTGGGTGCGCCCTGGAATGTTGCCGGCCAGCATGAGTGTGGCGCCGAACTCTCCGAGCGCGCGCGCAAAAGCCAGCACCGTTCCAGCAACCACCCCCGGCGCGGCAAGAGGAAGCAGTACCCGGCGAAAGACGGCCCACTCCGATGCTCCGAGTGTTCGAGCGGCCTGCAGAAGCGTCGGACTGACCTGTTCAAACCCCGCCAGCGTGGTGCGATACATGAGCGGAAAAGCAACCACTGTTGCGGCGATGACAGTGGCCGGCCACGAAAACACGATGGTAATGCCGATGTGTTCAAGCGCGAGGCCAAGCAGGCTTCTGCGCCCAAAGATGAGCAGCAGAAAGAATCCGACAACCGTAGGGGGAAGAACCAGTGGGAGTGTCAGGATTCCATCGATCCACGCGCGCGCGCTGCCACGCACTTCATACATTGCCCGCGCGGCAAACACACCCAGAAAGAACGTGGCCACTGTTGCGGCGCACGTAGTGGCCAGCGAAATGTACAGCGGCGACGGATCGATGGGCAGCGTCACGATGACGCTATTGTAAATCCGTGCTTGATGAAGATGGCTTTTGCCGTAGGGCTGCCGAGAAAATCGGTAAACTTGCGCGCGGCCTCCGGATGTCGGCTGCTCTTCAAGACTGCTGCGGGATAGACGATGGGGTCGTGCGTCGATTCCGGAGCGACTGCCACGACACGAACCTTGCCGGAAATCCGCGCATCTGTCGAGTAAACCAGGCCCGCGTCAGTATTTCCGGTTTCAACGTACGTCAACACCTGGCGAACATCCTTGCCCAGCACAAGCTTCGCGCCGATCTTGTCGTAGAGATGAAGTGCCTGTAAGGTCTGGCGGCCGTATTCGCCCGCGGGAACACTGCCTGGGTCGCCAAGTGCGATGAGACGTACCGAGCGGTCGGTGAGTCCCTCAAAGTCGCGCAGTTGCGAGTCAGGGGGCGCGATCAGAACAAGTTCGTTGCGCAATAGATCGCGCCGCGTTCCCGGAGCGATGAGCCCCTTCGCTTCCAGATCGTTCATCTGCCTGGATGCAGCGGAAACGAACGCGTCCACCGGCGCGCCCTGTTCGATTTCGCCTGCCAGGGTGCCAGAGGAACCGAAGTTGTTGCGAAAACCAATGGCAGGGTGGTCCTGGTTGTACGCAGCTTCAACTTCGACGATGGCATCCTTCAGGCTGGCCGCAACAGACAGCGTAAGCGTCGCGGATTTGGGCGCGTGGCAGGCCGCGAGAGTTACACACAGCTCCAACATCGCCACGCATGAGTAAATCCTTCGCGTGATTCTTTCTACCTTCGTTTCGGATCTCATCGATTCTCTCTCACTCAAGAGTAGATGATCCTCATGCGGGCAGGTTGCAGTCAAGCTCGTCGCGGCAAATGGGAAGGCCCGGACCGCGTGTGCAGTCCGGGCCTTGGTTAGTTCGCGTGCTCAGGTCTATTTCACCGTGAGCGAAACCTGGAACGAGGCCTGCGCGCAGGGTGCTTGTTTCGGCCCTCCCGTTGGCGGGTTCGATCCCGGGATCGTGCCGCAGGGCTGGGTTTCCTGGTTGTTGATGGTGCCGTTTGAGTTCAAGGCAAATGGATCGGAATTGGCGTACACGGTAATTGTGCTTGTGCCGGCCGGAGTTGCGTACGGAATTCCGCTGTTGCATGCCATCAGCCCTGTTGCTGAAACCGCCAGCAGAGCCATCCCGATCAGCATTGAGACTCTTCCCCAGACGCCCTGCATGGCACGGCGGCGGACGAAGAGCAGCAACACGCCGGTCAGGCCGCCCATCCACCAAAGCATCGAACTCTGCAGCGGAGAGTTGGGCGGATTGTCAACGACCACTTCTAACTTCGTGGTGACCGGAGGATAGGAATTGCCGGCCGTGCTGTCGTTCAGCGTGACCTCTCCCGGCGAGAACACGCAGATGGAGTTGGCCGGCAGTGTCGAGGCGTCGCACTGATAGCCGATGACGCCGCTCCAGCCGCCGTAGCTGGTGTTGGTGAAGGTGACGGTCGATTCGCCGCCGAGAGAACTTGTCAAGGCTGTGCCGCTGGTGGTGACAATGACTTCGGCCGTGGCAACGACGATCACCGTTCCCGAAGTCGATGATCCGATGTAGTTGGCGTCTCCGCTGTACTTGGCGACCACCAGGTCTGTTCCCACAGGCAGCGCGGTTGTTGTAAGAGTGGCCTGGAATGCGCCTCCCGCGGCCGGCGCCAGAGCAACCGCGCCAAGTGATGTCTTCCCGGTGGTGAAGGTGACGGTTCCGGTGGGAATGCCAACGCCTGTGGAGTTGACCGTGACAGTGAAGGTCACGGAGCCTCCGGAAACGACACTCAACGGATTGATGTACGGCGCGGTGATGACCATCGTCGATGTTGTGGGAGCCGTGCTGACAGAGACGGTCAAGGTTGACGACGTGCTGCCATCAAAGGAGCTTGACCCGAGATAGACCGCCTGCAGCGTGTGGCTTCCCCCGGTAAGGCCCGTGGCCAGCGTGAAGGTGGCTACGCCGCTGCCATTCACCACGCCCTGTGCGCTGATGACTCCGTCCACCAGGAGCTCGGCGCTGCCTGTGGGTGTTCCGCTGGATGATTGAACCGTTGCCGTCAGCGTGACGGGCTCACCAAAGAACGGGCTGCCGCTGGCCGGCGACGTGATGGCCAGGGCCGTCGTCGTCTTGACCTCGGCGGCGCCATTGCCGGTAAGAACCACCTGCTCCGAAGATGCATTCATTGCATTGCTGTTGAGAAGCAGCGTCTCCGACCGTGCTCCCGATGCGGTGGGTTGGAACGTGGCGTCGAGTTCGCAGCCCGCCCCGGGGTCCACGGCGCCGCCATTGGCGCAGGCGCTGGAAGGCGAGGAGCTCAGGCTGAAGTCTCCGGTATTGCCGCTGGCGGTATAGAACGGCGACGCGAACACCAGGTTCTGGTTGCCTTCGTTTTCCAGTTTCACCGGCAAAGCTCCGCTGGGTGAGCCCACTGCCCAATCTCCAAACGATTCAGTGATGCTGGTTCGATCCACTTCATACGCGGCTGCGGCCTTCGAGTCAGTCACAATCAGGCTGCCGGAGGAATCCAGTGCAAGCCCATAGGGGTTGGCAACGCCGAATCCAACTTCGATGGCGGCGTTGGGATCGAGTGCCCCCGACACATAGGGAATGCGAAGAACAGTCTGTGCACCCTGATCGACGACAAACAGGCTTCCTGATGCATCGGCAGCCAGCGCAGAGGGATTACTGTAGCCCACCGCAACCAACTGCTGAATCCCGCTGCTGAGAGGCGCCTGCAGGCGATAGACCTGACCGCTGCCCGAATCCGCTACGTACACATTGCCCGAAGGATCGACGGTTGTTGCCAGGGGCGCGGTTAGATCGGAACCAAGAACTGAAGCTTCCGCGACATTCCAGCTTCCGTTATACGGAACATAGACGATGCGGTTGTTGCCGGTGTCGGCGATGTAGAGATTGCCTTGCGCATCCACAGTCACACCCGCCGGGCCGCTGAGTGCTGAACCTGCGATGGTTGTCTTGGAAGAAATAACCGTGGCCTGCGCCGCGTTGCTCAGTGCTCCGCTGACAACAGGCACTTCAACAATCTGGTTGTTGCCCGTGTCCGCAATGATCACGTTGCCGGCTCCATCCACCGCAACGCCCGAAGGCTTGCTGAGGCCGGCGCCGATGGTGATCGGCGAAGAAGTAGGAGTTACAAACTCGAGCACCGCGTTGGCGCCCGCATCCGCAACAAACGCGCCCGCTGACGTGAATGCAACCGACTGCGGTGAGGTAAAGCCGCTTCCAATCGAAGTCACATTTCCTGAATCGAGCGTGAGGCCCGCGCCAAGACCCGTCCCGGCAAGATAAGTCGTTGCCAGAATGCTGTTGGCCGCGCCGGAAACGGTGATTCCGCCAACGGAAACACCAGGGCGTGTGGGTGCGAACTGGCCGGTGATGGAGCAACTGCTGCCTGCCTTGTAGGTTGTGTTGGCTGCGCAGGTGCCGCCGGTCGACGTAAAGCTGGTATTTGAAGAGAACGCGATCGCCGTTGGTGTTTCGCTGGCGTTGAATGCAAGATTCAGCGTTCCGGTACCGTTGCTGCCCACGGCCACCGCACCGAAGTGAGCATTGGACTGCGTGATTTCATACACCGATGAGCCGTTGGCGCCGAAGAAGAGATTCCCTGAAGGAGCAACGTTCACCGCGTTCGCAAAGGTAAGAGGGTTGGATGGACCGGAGCCTTCGGCAACAATGTACTGGTCCGCCGGATTCAATGCCGACTTGCCCGATGCTGTCTCATACGGAATCACATACAGCACCGAAGAAAAATACAGCTCCGGGTAATAGCCGTTGGAGGAATAATATCCGCCCGTACCCTGGTCGGCCACATAGAGGTTCCCCGCTCCGTCCAGCGTAACTCCCACCGCACTTACATAGCCGCCCCCGAATGCCACTGCGCCCGCACTGTAAATCGCAGCCGCCGTGCTTGTGGCTGGTATGGCGACCGCCAACTCATACACAGCGCCGCCTGAAACGTAGTAGATGTTGTTGCTGGAGTCTATCGCGATGGAGGTAATCGGATTGGCCAGCGAAACCAGAACCGTCGTTCCCGCCCCGTATCCCGAGGATGAGTACAGCTCAACCAATTCGTTGCCCGAAGCGCAGCAATCGACGTTGGTTGCGATGAAAAGATTCCCTGCGGGATCCGTGGCCAGTGCGGAAGCGTTCCAGTAATAGCTCACGGAGCCGAGACTGCCTAGGCCGATGTTTGACTGGGCGGCTGATTCCGCAACGCAATTCGTAATCGGGATCTTGGCTATATTGCCCGATGTGCCCTGGGCGACATACAGGTTGGCCTTAGCCTGGTCGACCCAGAGAGTTGCGGTATCGTAGTTAGCGCCGCCGGCGGCGACAATAGTTTTCGCCGCTCCGCCACCATACGGAATCTCAACCACCGCGCCGCCAAACTGCTGCACGGCATAGATATTTCCGCAAGCGTCCAGCCCAACATTGGCTTCATCGCCGGGCAGGCCGGTCGCGGGAACTGTACTCGTGGACGTGGCCACGACGGGCGGCACATAGGAGCTTTGCGCCCACACCGGCATTGCCATCAGGCAGAGAGTTGCCGGCAATGTAAGCCAGGCAGCCCGCCCGGTCCAACGGTTATTCCTGTCATTCCTCAACATTTCAAGCCTCCAAAAAATACTGCGGTTTGCCGCATCGTGCTTGGTTTCTTGTTCCGGCTTCCGGATTCAGCCGCGCCGTCGCCATAATCCTGTCTTCTTGAAACACCTCGGAGGGAAGCCGCTTGAGCAACCCTCCCTCCCGCGCTCAGAAGTTGTACTTGACGCCGAATTCAACAATGCGCACTCCGGCCTTGAACGGCGTGTATCCGAAACCCGGATTGTCCAACGTCATGCCCGCCAGGGCTGCCTGTTCCGAGTAAAAGCAACCGGCGCCGGTTGTCTTATTGCACTGATCCTCAAAAGTAAGATCCAGTGCGACCAGGTTGTTGTTGTTGAACGAGGAAATGGGATGGTTGAGGAAATTGAAGCCCGATGCGCGCAACTGAAGGTTCTGCCTGTCATTGATCTGGATATCCTTGTAAATGGAAAGATCGGACTTGAAGTAAGCCGGCCCGTGCACATCCGGGAGATTCCACCAACCCTGCGTTCCCAATGCCGGAAGTGCAAAGCAGGCGCCATTGACATATTCCCTGGATGACGCGCCGGACAGAACCTTCGAGCGAAGATTTGCGCTTGGATTGCAGGTGACCGTCGGCTGAAGCGTGTAATCGGAACTGCCCAGCCACTCCTGCGCGCCCACAGGAATGCCAACGCTGTTGTTTCGGCTACTGTCGGTGTAAAAGCTGGCACTCGCTGACAAGCTGTAGTTTGTGCTTCCATTCAGGTTGGAAAGATCTGGACCGCTGGTGATCGTCGTGATGCCGGAAGCCTCCCAGCCATTCAGAAACCATCCCAGTTCCCGGTTGCCGTGAAACTTTGTGCCCTCCTGGTAGGAATAGCTGAAGTTGACTACCTGGGGACGGTCGTAGGAAACAATGCCGTAGTCGTGATGCGGATTCACTGGGTCGGCGATATTGCCGGTGTCGTAATTTCCGCGCACCCCCATCGCCTTTGACCAGGTGTAGTTGACGCCGAACACCAGCGATCCGCGCTGCTTGTTCAGCGAAACCTGCAACGCGTTGTAGTTGGCCCAGTTGGTGTGGCTGGGAACATCCACCTGCTGATAGTTGGGATATGGCCGGTAGTCGTTCACGATGGTAGTGGGAATGTTGTAGGTCGTGTTGGTTTGGCCGGTCAGCGGATCGGGCTTGAAAAACGCTCCCAGCGGGATCACGTTCTGGTTTTGCAGGTTACCCAATGTGGCAAGGTCGGTGCTCTGATTACCCACGTAGGCCACTTCAAACACCATGCTGTCAGGCAACTGCTGATCGAGCGTGAAGTTGTAGTTGTAGGTGACCGGCTGCTCTTTGTCATGCGGGTTGGCGGCGGCAATGCTGCCCACCGCACCCGTGGACGTGTACACACCGGGCGTCGCGTCAAAGGCCGGCGATCCAGTGTAGGTTCCGCTGATGATCCCGGTTTTCGAGTTCTGGGTTCCGGAAAAAGATCCGGTGTAGTATCCGCATGCGACGACCTTTGAACTGACCGGGTAACCCCCTGCACCGTTCAGCGGTGTTGAGACTGGGGCCGCATTGAACAACTGGTCGAGCGTGCAGCTGTCGGCAAAGCTGGTGTTGATGGTGTACTCAATCAGGTTGGTGGCCGTCTGCACCGCGCCTCCTGTGATGTTGGCGGAGTCTCGCGAACGATATACGCCGAAGCCGCCGCGGAACACGCTCTTTCCGTTCCCATACATGTCGTATGCAATGCCCGCGCGCGGTTGATAGAACAGCGCGGTCGTTCCCCACCCGGCCACTGGAATGCTCGAGTCAAGCTGGTGCCATGAGATGCCGGGCCAGGTGGCGGCGCTCTGTGTCATGTTCGTGTCAAACGTGTTGGGCGCGACCGGATTGTATTTCGTCGGATCCCAGACTGCGGCGCCAATGCCATGTGCATCGGACCACGGCGGAAGATGAGAAAGCCGAATGCCGAAGGTGAGTGTCAGCTTTGAATTCACTTTCCACTCATCCGTCGCATAAAACTCAAGGGTGTTGAAGTACATGTCGGTTGGCGGATTGGAATTGGCCTGGGTGTAACCGCCTGTGCAGCCGATCAGGAAATTAGCCACCGTGTTTCCCATGCCGTTCGCGGCGGGATTTGCGAGTGTGACATCGCCGTTTGTCGGGTTCACGCTGTAGCTGGGCGTTGCTTGGTTTTGGATGCACCCTTCGTAACGATCGAAGAGGATATTCCCGTTCGCCTGGCTTCCGAGAGGGACATTGTTGTTTCTGGCCTGCTCGGCGTAGACGCCCGCCTTGATGGTGTGCGTGCGATAGATCTTGGTGAAGTTGTCGGTCACATTCCAGGAAGACTTCCTGAGGTACTCGCTGCTGGCAGGCACGTAGCCCATGGAGAAGTTGGGAACGCCGATGCCTTCCCATGAGTAAATGCGCGGCAACTGATTAATGCCGTTCTTCAGTGCTCCGCCCGAATAGCCGGCAGCGGCCCACGGCGTGCCCGTGTCCAGCGTGCTGGCGCGATCCTGAAACTGCTGAGGCTGATCGAAGTAGAGACCCGCCAGGACCACCTCGTTGGTGATCGAGTTGCCCAGCGTCTTGGTCAGGTTGAGCGACGAATAATTCGAATTCCCGTAGGAATCCAGAGGCGACGGATACGGTATGGTGTTGGGCGGGTTGTAGTAGATGTTGTTCAGCGGACTCTGGGTGTTCACCTTTTCCCAGTTGTAAGTGCCATACAATTTCAGGGTGTCGGAAATGTTCTCGTCTACGCGTCCGTGAAGCTGGAATCCGTTGTTCGTAGCCATCACATTCTTGGCCCAGTTGTAGCCCGAAGACGCGTAGCCGTTTTCCGGCTGCGGCGTGATGTTGGGAGTCGGATAATACTTGGTGAACGTGGCCATCGCCGGGTTGATGCTTTTGGGATTGATGATGCCGCCATTGACCGGTTTCCCGTTCTCGTCGAATGTGCCGTTGGGAGAGTAGCAGTCGCCGCCGATGTTGGAATAGGCCGGAGTCTGGCTGTAATCGGCACTGCATCCCGTCGCCAGGTCCGCGGGATTCACGTTGAACGCGCTGGCGAGCGAAGCCTCTGAGAAGTCGCCGCCCAGCATCGACGCGGTCGGAATGAACGCGTACGTCGGCCCGCCATACGTTCCGTTGGTGTTGTTCAACTGATCGTAGTATTCAAACCCCGCCCAGAATGTGAGCTTCTTGCTCTCATTGAAGTGAGTCCCGGGAATCATCACCGGGCCGCCGATTGTGGCGCCGGGATAGTAGTATTTCGCCGGAGCAATCGCAATCCCGGCATTCTTCGATAGCCAGTCGTTGGAGTTGAAGATATGGTCGCGGGCGTACATGTAGAGGCCGCCGTGGTAAGCCGCTCCGCCCGACTTGCCCACAGCGTTAATGACGATGGGCCCCTTGGCCTCGTCGGCGCCGAAGTTTGAGGTTTGCACCTTGATCTCCTGCACCTGGTCCATGTTGATATTTGCCGTGGTTGCGCCCATATCGCCAGGATCGGTCACCTGCGCACCATCTGACACCACGTTGACCTGACCCGACTGGGGAGCAGAGCCATTGGCCCCGTAACTGCCCAGGTTGCCCGACCCGAAGCTCGTCGTGTTGTAGTCCGCACCCACGTTGTTCAGGCCTGTGCCCGCGTTGAGAGTGAAGCCGGGCAGCATGCTCACCAGTTCCAGCGCGTCGCGGCCCGTGGTCGACAGGCGCGCAATATCGGCGGAGGTAATCATGGTGCTGTGTTCCGGCGAACTCAGGGTCACCCCGGCAACCTCGGCCGTCACTGTCACCGATTCAACCACCGCACCCACCTTGAGGCCGATCTTCGGAACCGTCACGCTGTCCCCTGGGTGAACCTCGACTCCCGTCACCTTCCAGGATTCAAATCCGTCTCTCTGCACGCGAATCGAGTAGGTGGCCGGCTGCACAGCAAGAAAGTTGAAGAATCCCTCCCCGTTGCTGGTCGTGTCCCGGATCGCCTTGCTGGACTCGTTGATGAGAGTCACCTTGGCGCCTGGAACAAGAGCGTCGCCAGTATCGCGGACCGTGCCTGAGATCGATGCGGTGTTTTGCGCCCCGGCTGCCAATGCCAAAAGCAGCATGGCCGCACTGCAGACTGTGGCGCACTTCAAACGCATTTGCGCCCGCGGTTGTGCAAACCAGCTGCGGAGAGGATGGATCATTGACTTCGACAAAGCATGCCTCCAAATTTTGTGAGCCTCGCCTTCCGGCTCGCTGACTAAATCGGTTCAGTACCCAAACCTGAAAAATGCCCGCTCTTGTTTTGTGCTCTGCGGGCAATTTCGGTTCATTCCTGCTCGCTTCCCAACCGGAAAGCGGCGAGCTGATTCACTCCCCTGTTGCGACTTCACCTGGAAACCTCGCCGGCTTGGCGGTGATCGCTTCCGTAAACGATTTCATGCTGAATCGCACCCCTGATCCCGAACAACTCTCTCCGATAGACCCGAGTCTCAATCCAGCCTGCACCATGTCCGTGTCGGCAAGCCTTTCGAAGGGGGATTCATTTCCCACCCCGCCCCGTCCCGTCCGCATTTTTCTCGCCCGGTCTGGGAACACCGACAGGCTTCATTCATTCAAAACGGACCGGATTGCCGACTGCGAAACCCTATGTCGGGGTGTAATCGAAGCGAAAGGTTAATCTTGTACGGTCCCGTACTGCAACGTTTCATGAACAATGTACATATTCGTACGTTATTGAGTTTGATACAGATAAGCTTATCCACCCGGAACCCGAGGCCGCCACGTTGCAATTCCGTACAGCCCCCCTCTATCATCGTTTGTGCAGAGGTGGGTCCCTGCACGGCCGGAGCACACGAATGTTGGAAGACCAGGTTTTGCCTTCCAGAGAGGCGGAACGCGAAGAGCTTGACGCGGTTGTGGAGGCGTTGCAAAGGTCTCCGCGGCTTTCGCGCCTGCTCCGCTACCTGGGCGAAAAGTACTTTCAGGGCGAAATCGACCAGCTTCACGAATACAACATTGCCACCGAAGTTTTTGGCCGCTCCAAGACGGCCTTCGACGCTGGAGAGGATGCCATTGCGCGGGTTGAGGCCCATCGGTTGCGCAAGAAGCTCAAGGAGTTCTACGACACTGAAGGAAAGAACCGCTCCATCCAGCTTTCGATTCCCTCCGGAACCTACATCCCTGTCTTCACCCGCCGCGCAGATGAGACGCTGTCAGGCGCAAAGATGGAACCTGCGAACGGGTTCGAACAGAACGGCGATTTCTCCGGTTCCTTCGAACCAGGGGCGCCGGCAAATCACCTGACAAATGGAAACGGAGTAGTCCCTGCCCGGCCGAGGCGTTGGGCATGGTTCTATATTCTTCTGGCTGCCATCCTTCTGATGGGCGCCGTGGCCGTCTACTACGCCGCTTTTACCGGCAAATCTGCAAGAAACAACACCAGCGCGGTCACTCCGGCAGCCGCGGAGGCGCCCGCGTCCGCGCCGCAGCCCGCAGTTGCCGGTGCAGCCTCCGTTCCGATTCGCATCCTCGCCGGCTACACCGGCAAACCGCAGATTGACAGCGCCGGATCGATCTGGGAGCCTGACCACTTCTTCCATCAGGGTGGAACCTGGACAAGACCGCCGAATTTCATCTCCCGGACCAGTGACCCGATGCTCTTTGAGCAATGGCGCACCGGCGATTTCTTCTATGACATTCCGCTCGCTCCGGGCCCCTATGAGCTCCACCTCTACTTCGTCACTTCAGAACGCGCCAGCGATGCCGTTACGAGCTTCAGCGTCGGCATCAATGGTGAAAAAACTCTGGCAGGTTTTGATGTGAACTCCGACGCGCTGGGAGAATACATTGCCGACGAGCGTGTATTCCGCGACGTTTCACCATCGAAAGACGGTTACCTGCATCTTTCTTTCACCAGCGAACGCGGCGCGCCGGCACTCAATGCTCTCGAAATCCTGCCTGGAATTCCCCACAAGCAATTACCAATCCGCATCGTCATGCAGCCCACATCGTTCACTGACCACAACGGAAACGTCTGGCACCCCGACACCTATTACATGAGCGGGCGCCTTTCCACGCAGCGCCAGCAGATCGCCGGCTCATTCGATCCGGAACTCTTTGAAACCGAGCGCTTCGGCCATTTCACCTACGCCATCCCGGTGGATACGCGCGATCGCTATACGGTGGTGCTGCACTTTGCCGAGTTTTATTTCGGGCCGCACGCGTCGGGCATCGGCGGCGTAGGCAACCGCCTCTTCCGCGTCCTATGCAACGGCGTCACGGTTCTGGACGACTTCGATATCTACAAGGAAGCCGGCAGCCTGCACGAGCTCACCAAGACCTTCAATCACGTCAAGCCGACCGCGCAGGGCAAGATCAACCTGACATTTGAGCCCGTAGTGAACAACGCTACGGTCTCCGGCATTGAGGTCATCGACGAGAATCAATAGGCGTCCAACCGAGGCCTTTCGCGCCTCTACTTCCCCGGCCTCTACTCCCCAGAAATAATCAGTACGCTCTCCGTCATTGCGGGCACCGTGATCGAGAACGTGCTTCCTGCGCCCTCGAATTTCGATTGCACCGGTGGGGACGACGGCCACGTGCTGGTTCCAGTAAAGTTTGCGCGGCCAAAGTCGTAGCGCGTCGCCGTGGCGCTCACCCGCGCGTCCGGTATCGACAAGCTCACTTCAAACGGCTGGTTGGGATGCTTGTTGATGAGCACAATCGCCAATCCGCCATCCTTGCGCTTCACGGCATGAACGGTCAGCATCGGCGCGTTCGTTTGCGCTTCCACCAGCGCATCGCCGGGGCGTGCGGCCAATGCCGCCATCTGCAATCCGTAGTAGGCCTCGGCAGGCGTATCGAGCGGAACCTCTTTCACCTCGGAGAGAAATCCCGCGTGCATCTCCAGCCACTCCACTGTGAATGCACCGGCCTCAAACCAGGTGAGATACGTATCTGTGGCAAACAGCGCGCGCGGAGCCCCAATGCCGCCGCCATTGGTTTCAGTGATGGCGAAGGGAATGTTCTTCATTGACGGCCCCGCAAACCGCGCCAACTCATTGCGCAACGCCGCGGCCTGCGGCTTGATCTCTTCCGTCACCGTCAGATCGGTGGCGCTGGTCTTGGGATACCAGTGGACGATGACGAAATCGATCTTGTCCTTGACTTCCTTCAGCAGCGCTTCATTCCCTGTGCCCGGATTGGAGTCGGGCATATCCACGCCGACACCGATCTTGATGGAGGGATCAGCCGCCTTCATCGCGCGAATGAATTCGAGCGCATTCTTTCCGTAGGCAGCCTGCGACAATGCCGGGTTCCCCTTGCGAACTCCGCCAAGAGGCGCGTGAAGATCTTCTTCCCACTCCGTTCCAAAGAAACCGTTGCCGCCGATCTCGTTGCCGATCTCCCAATAGTGAATGTTCCAGCCCTTGTCCAGGTTGGCGTAGCGCACCCAGTCGGCGGCCTCGGCCGGATCGCCCCCGCCCGTTCCAGCCGCGTTGGAGCCGTAGTTCACCGTAAGGATGGCCTGCGCGCCAGAGGGCAGCACGTCCTCAGTCATGAAGTGATCGAACGTATCGTTGGGATGGATGTAGACTTTCGCTCCCGCCGTCCCAGAGGTTGTCTTCCAGTGGAAGAGGTCGGCGTACGACCCGCCGGGATACCGCAGTGCGGTCACGCCCGCGGCCTTCAGTTTGTTCGGCAGGTCCGGTGGCGTGAAGTCGTTATCGTAGACACTCATATGGACCCCGTAACCGGCGGCGGGCACCACGGCCAGTTGCGTCTTCACATTCACCTGCACCCGAGCGGTCTTCTGGGCCAGGACTGAAACGGCAGCCAGATTCAACACCGGCGAAGCTCCGCAAACTGCTTGAAGCATCACTGCCTTCACAACCTGCCTCTTGAGAAATGCTGAACTCACCGTACGCATCCTTTGGACAAATGATGTGGGCATCCGCGCATCCGCGATTCTCTCGCTCGCAACCGCCCAACACCCCAAGCATATATCCGAGACGGGGCTGAAGCGGAATGCGTATGCGAAAAAATGCCCGAGTCAAACGTTCAAGTGAATGCTCGCACGAGCGTCACTGCTTTGGTATGCTTTTCAGTTGCAGCGCCAGGCACTTCAACGAAGGGCGAAAAACCGATGACACCTGCTCAGGCAAAACAGATGAAACAAGTTTGTATGCAACATGCACGCGGACCTCTTGCACTGGCTGGCGTCTGTTGCCTGCTGCTCGGCATGCAATCGTCTGCGCAGAATCGCGCCAATGTCTCCGTCGATCTTGGCAACCCAGTGAACGTACTCACCGACACTTCGCTGGGCCTGCCCGCATCCATGTCTGACAGCAACTCGTTCAACCCCGCAAGTCTGCCTTACCTGCGCGTAGCCGGCGTCACAGCGCTGCGCTATCCAGGCAACCACGGCGTTGCGGACCTCTATCACTGGTCTACCAGGACCACCACGCATTACAAGGGCGCGGACGCCGGCTACTTTGCGCCGGAGAGTAACTTCGGCAGCTTCGCGCGGTTGGTCGATAAGCTTGGCCAGGCGGTCATTGTTGTGAACTACGGAGCCAACTTCGACGGCGCCGGAGGCGGCGAGCCTGCGGAGGCCGCGGCCTGGGTCGCTTACGCAAATGGCGATTCAACAAGCAGCAAGGCCATCGGCAAAGATTCCACCGGCGAAGATTGGCACACCGTTGGCTATTGGGCCAACCTTCGCAGCCAGGCGCCGCTTGCCACTGACGATGGGCTCAACTTTCTGCGCATCGAACATCCCAAGCCCTTCGGCTTCAGACTGTGGCAGGTGGGAGATGAGGTCTACAACAACGGCTTTTACGGCGGCGATCACACCGGCACGCCCGATCTGCATGGCGCCGCACCCACTGGTCCAAAAGATTTTGGGAAGTTGAAAAACGATCCCAAACTTTCTCCCGCGTCGTTCGCAGAAAACCTGAAGGCATTTGCCCAGGCAATGAAATCCGTCGATCCCTCCATCGAGATTGGCGCGGCCTTCACCATGCCCGCAAGTCCAGATCCAAGTAATCACGACTGGGTGCCCGATTGGAATCGCAACGTACTCAAAGGCGCGTGCGCAGACCTTGACTTCGTAACATTCGACTGGAGCCAGCAGCTCTTGCTTCCGCCCGACTGGAAGACGCTCGATGAAGCAGGCCTGCTGAGCAATCTGGGCTACCAACAGGCTAACGTCATCGGTTTGCTGATCACGTCCATGCGAGAGGACTACAAGAAGTTCTGCCCCGCGAATCATACGCCCCGATTCGCCTTTGCGCCCGCAGGCCTGGCCACATGGATGAAGGTCGAACATCCGGTGGTGAAGGCGCTCTGGATTGCGGAATTCTATGCACAGTTAATTGAAACCGGCGCGGTAAACGTGAACTGGAATGAGATGTATGGTGACTCGATGCTATCGCCAGATCGCAAGAAACTCGGCGCTGCCTTTTATGGACTGCAAATGCTGCACACCCTTGCGCACAACCCTGGGGACAGGTTACTCGGCGTGAACTCGAGCACCAACATGGTCGGTGCTCATGCGACGTTCCGACGGGACGGATTCATCGGGCTCATGCTCGTGAACAAGGATCCAAAATCCCCAGTGGCAGTGAAGGTGACATTGAAGAACGGCGGCGTGGGCGCAGCCGGCAAGCGCATCGATTATGGCGCCGAGCAATTCAATGCTGGAGCCGCGGCAAACGTTGCGCCCTTTTCCGCAGCGGGCAACGAATTCACCGTCACCGTTCCGCCCTACACCATTACAGACATTCTGCTGCCGCGGCAGAACTAGGGTCTGTCATCTAATTCTCTCGCTGCAATCCCGTATCAGACGCGTGCCCCATCGATTCGCGCTTTCCGGGGTCCCCACGGACAGGTCTTCGTCTGTGGGGTGGTCACCGGGGTCCCCACGGACAGGTCTTCGTCTGTGGGGTGGTCACCGGGGTCCCCACGGACGGGTCTTCGTCCGTGGGGTGGTCAGCGGAATGGGTGGGAAGCATGAACTCAACTTCCGCGACTCCATTGCTGTCTTGCCGCAGGCTGGGCGCGGAAACGCGGTCTCTTGACTGAATTTCTATTTGAGCTCAGTCTGCGCCCGCGCAAGGTCCTCGGGAATTCCTATGTCGATGAAGTAGCCCGACGTGACAAAGGCAAGAGGACGAAGTTCATGAATTTGCGGCGCAAAGAAATCCGTCTCGAGGGAAAACACCGTGGGCATGCGAAACGGCGCGAAGACCTCGCGGTTCATCACGTACGCGCCCACGCTGATCGCTCCAGGCCCCGCATGACCTTTTTCGGTGAATCCAGTAACGCGGCCACGTTCAATGACCACGCGACCATAACGCGTGCAATCGGGAACCTCCGTTACCGCGATCGAAGCCGTGACTCCGGCTTCCCTATGGCAAGCGATCATCGCGTCGTAATCGAGATCGGCAAACGTATCGCCATTCAGAACAAACACCGCGTCCGTCGTCGCCAATGCGAGCGCCTTCAGCGCTGCGCCGCCCGTGCCCAACGGCTCGTCTTCCACCGAATACGTAAGTTCCAATCCATCAAACTGCTCGCCGAAACGATCGCGAATGCTGCCTGCAAGATAACCCACGGAAAGAATGACGCGCCGCATGCCCTTCTGCGCGAGCCTTTGCAATAGCAATTCCAGGAATGGCCGATCGCCCACCGGCGCCAGCACTTTAGGCACGCCCTGGATCACCGAAGCGAGACGCGTGCCGCGGCCGCCGGCCAGTACGATGGCTTCCATGCTCAGCGCACCTTCCCCGCCGGCGCGCGCCTCACGGCAGCCTCCACGACTCAACGCCGTTCGCCGTAAAGTGGCAACCCACCACGCTTCCCTCGCGCGTGGCCGTCAGCGCTTCAATCACGCGCAGCTTGTCCTTGATGTCCACAAGGAACATCATGAATCCGCCGCCCCCGGCCCCTGAAACTTTGCCGCAGTAGGCGCCCGCTTCCTTGGCCACGCTGTAGAAGCGCTCAATGCGTTCGTTGGAGATGCTGCCGGCCATCTCCTTCTTGGTCTGCCAGGCCGACTCCATCGCCGTTCCAAGTTTGCGAATGTCGCCGCGCAGCAGGCATTCCTTCATGCGGATGGCGTCGTTCTTGGTGCGGTGCATGGCGTCAATGGCCTTCTTGTTGTGGCTTTCCACGTTGCGCGATTGCTCGGCGATGATGGCCGCCGAATCGCGCGACTTGCCCGTGTAAAGCAGGATCAACGAGCTCTCCAGTTCCGAAACAATCCAGTCCTTCACGCGCAGCGGATTCACCAGCACATGATCGTTGCCGTTGAACTCCATGAAGTTGAATCCGCCGAAGGCCGCCGCGTACTGATCTTGCCGCCCTCCCTGCAATCCAAGATCGCCGCGCTCAATCTGGTATGCGAGCGAGGCAATGTCATACTCGCCAAGCGGCAGGCTGAGCGCCTCGCCAAACGCCTGCACCATGGCCACCACCAGCGTAGACGACGACCCAAGTCCCGACCCCGGCGGCGCATCGCAAGCAGTGGTTACGGTCACCGCGAGCGGCTTGCCCTCGTTGTATTGCGCGACGATGCGGTTATACACACCGCTGTGCAGCGCGAGAGGACCCTCGGTGGCAACAACGGCGCTCAGATCGTAGGCCGCTCGCTCGCCCACGTCGGAGGCGACGAAGTGAATCCTGCCGTCCTGCGAGGGCTCGATGGTGCAATAGGCATAGAGATCGATGGTCGCATTGAGCACCGCGCCGCCAAAGAGATCGCAGTAGGGCGCAACGTCTGTGCCGCCACCGGCGAAGCCAAGTCGCAAGGGCGCGCGAGCACGGATCAACATGGGGCTGCTCCTGTCGTCCTGAGTCTAATGGATGGTTGCAGATGCCAGCAACAATCGACGCATCCGCTCCGTCACATTCATCCGCCAAATCCGCGGATTATGATCAACCAGTGCAAAGTGAGTTCAAGCTCGGCGACATTCTGGCCAACGCGATCACCCACGGCATCGGCGCAGTTGCCGCCATCGTGGGCGCCGTCTACCTGATTGCCGCCTCAACACGCGGCTCGGCCAGCCTCGTGGCCGGTTGCACGGCCTTCGCCGTCACGCTGGTGCTGGTCTACATCTGCTCCACCCTCTATCACTCTCTGGTGCGCACGCGTGCGCGGCACGTCTTTCAGGTGCTGGACCACTCGGCCATCTACCTGCTTATCGCCGGCACCTACACGCCTTTCACGCTGGTATCGCTGCGCGGACGCGTCGGCTGGATGTTGTTTGCGGTGGTCTGGTCGCTGGCCGTGGCCGGGGTGATCTTCAAGAGCTTCGCCGTGGAAAGGTTCGCCGTGGCCTCGGCGCTCGTCTACCTGTTTCAGGGATGGTTCATTGTCTTCGCAGGACGTCCGCTGCTTGACGCAATCGGCTGGCACGGCGTGCTGTGGCTGGGCGCGGGCGGTTTGGCATACACCCTCGGCATCGTCTTCTTCGCGCTCGACCGGTTACGCTACTTCCACGCCACCTGGCATCTGTTTGTGCTGGCCGGCAGCGTGGCCCACTACTTCGCGATTCTCTTCTATGTCGTTCCGCCGCGGCCGTAATGCGCTGCGGCATCAACCCGCCTCCGCTCCCCATAAACAGACAATCTCTCAGAGCTGCGCATTCTGGCTGTTGCCCGGTTCCTTCTTGGTGATCAGCCCCTGTGCGTGGCCAGCGGTGATAATCCACGGAGCTATGATGGAAAACGCGAAGCGTGCGCGGATGGTCCGCGATCCCCTGGTTCGGAGGAAGCTCCAGTCGAAATGAAAGGCAAGCCAGCACTGCATCGCGAAGACAGCGAGCGCCGGAACGATGGTCCAGGGCATCGCCAGCACGGCCACCATCTGCAGCAGGCAGCGAAAGCCATTGCGAACCAGCCGCACACGGCGAACATCGAGAACACCGTCGCTGGTGGCGTAGCGCGTGAGTTGGCGGGTGGCCGAGTCGAGCGTATTCTGCGGACGATAGATGGCCTTTGCGTTGTCGACAAACGCCGGCACAGTAAGGCGGCGGCCCTCGAGATCGAAGAGCGTATCGTCGCCCAGCAGCACGGATTCAGGAAAACCGCCAACGCGCTTCCAAAGCTCCTTCGTAAAGGCCATAGAGCGCGCGGTGCAGGATTTCGTGGGCTCGGTAGGGGAGTACTTGACACCAAAGAAGGGCGCGGACGCGATATCCCACATGGTCGGATCCGTGAGGTCGAGGCATGCCCCGCCAAGGGCGTAGACGGCACTCCCGGCCTGGATGGGCGCGGTCAGGCGGGCGACCCATTCGGGCGCATAGGTGCAGCCGGCGTCGGCGCAGGCAATGATCTCCGAGCTAGCGGCGGCAATCGCCACGTTGCGTCCCCTTGAGACCGGGCCGGGGCAGTTCTTCAGATTGCAGGATTCGTCGCGGATGGGCTTGAAGCTGGGATAATCTTTCGCGGCCTCCACCATCCACTCCCAGGTGCCGTCGGCCGAACCGCCATCCACAATAATCACCTCGGTGGGCGGCGGATCCTGCGCCAGCAGGCTGGGAACCAGCCTGACGATGTTCTCCGCCTCGTTCAGGACGGTGGCTATAATGGTGACGGGCTGCATGAGGGAAGTATAGCGGCGCCGAGGCAGAGTGCGTGTCCATTGACCCGAACCCACATTTAACGATAGAATTGTAGAGTTTGGCGATGCACCCTTTTGAGGATGTGCAGGGCTATGCCGGGTTCACCGCTGATTAGGTAGCGTGAGTGCAGCCCGCGCCCCATGCATTCAATCTCTGATGCGCCCCAATGCAGTACACGGTATTCGATTTTTCGAAGCGCCTCGTTTTCTTCAACCAGAGCGCTGGAGGGTTTGTTATGTACGCAGTCATTCGCACCGGCGGTAAGCAGTACCGGGTCGCTCCAGGCGACGTGGTCAAGATTGAAAGCGTGGTCTCTCAGGACAACGCGGACCAGGCCAAGACCGTCGAGTTCAGCGACGTACTTGCCATCAGCGGCGAGGCCGGAACCGTGGCCAGGCCAGCCACCGCCAAGGTGACCGCCGAAGTGCTCGGCGAAGGCCGCGGCGCCAAGATTCTGGTCTTCCACCTGAAGCGCAAGAAGCAGTACAAGAAGCTGCAGGGACACCGGCAGAACTTTACCGAGGTGCGCATCAAGGCTATCGAGGCCGACGGCGTCACCTACACAACGGCGAGCTAGCTCGCCGTTAGCTGCTAGCCTCTAGCTTTTAGCTGCTAGCTTTTCGGGTTTGAACGATACTTCGGGGTTTTCGGCAGAACACGAGCTAGAAGCTAACGGCTAGAAGCCGGAAGCTGATTTCGAAAAGGGGATCAAGGCAATGGCACACAAAAAAGGTGGAGGCAGCTCCACAAACGGACGCGATTCAAATGCACAGCGGCTGGGCGTAAAGGCCTTCGGCGGCCAACTCGTCACCGGCGGCTCCATCATCATGCGCCAGCGCGGCACCCGCATCAAGCCGGGCGTCAACGTAGGCATCGGCTCGGACGACACGCTTTTCGCCAAGATCACCGGGCGGGTCAAGTTCTCTGATCACGGCAACCGCGGAAGGTTCGCTTCCATCGAACCGGTAGCAGCCGAATAACATCCATTTCAAAGCGACAAGGAAAAGGGCCTCGGCATCGCCGAGGCCCTTTTCCTTGTCTTACTGATCCCTGAAACCTGATCCCTGCCCCCTGTTCTTAGCTTTCCGATTCGCTGTTCTTCAGGTTCCGGCTCAGCACCTTCTCCACCACCCGTTCCACATCGGTGAGGAAGAAGCTGGTGGCGGGCTGCTGCAGCGCGACCTGGGTTCCTGTGTGGCCCAGTGCCGACGCAATCTCGTTCCAGCGATAGATCGTGGAGCTGACCGGCATCACCACGGCCTTGCGGACCGGCTCAGGCAGGGCGCAGTAGACCGCCCAGGTTCCCAGCGCAACCAGGATCACCGACTCGTAGACGAACTGCAGAGGACTGTTCAGCGTAGTAGAGTAGGAAATCCGCAGCGCCTGAGCGAAGTCGTTGGCAGACATCAGGCCAAAGCCCAGAGCGATTCCGAAGGCCATATCGCGAGCGGAGAGCCGCAAGGCATTCATGCTCAGGCAGAGGAAACCGAGCAGGCAGAGCTCAAGGATACTGACCGAGCGCATTAACCCAAAGGCGACCTCGGGAATGCTGAGAATGCCTCGGTGTGAAAAGGAAATCGATGAGAAGGTCATGATCACCGAGGCGAGAACAGCCCAGCGGAAGATCACGATGCCGAACTTCATCAACCCTGGGAAAGACGCCAGGGCGGAGCGGAAAACCTCCATGCAGATGAAGAAAAGCAGAACCGCGCTGGCAATGTAAACCGCCCAGTAAGTGAAAAAGTAAGACACAAAGAGCTTCTGCCCCCCTTGCCGCTCGTAGAGGGCCAGGAGAGTGAAAAGAATCGGCGCCGACGCCACGCGCAGAGCCAGGTAACTGCCCATGGCCGGGAAGCGGCGATGCAGCTTCTTCTTCCAGAACAGGAGACCAAGCACGGTCGTCAGTGCAAATTCTGACCCACCCATGACGGACATTGCGAGATTTGAAGACATAGAGGGTCAACCGCCATTCTGAGAACTCTCTCAGAATAGCGCCAAACTCCCTTAAGCTCAACAGCAATCTGGATTTTCAGACCTGACACTTTCGTGTCATTACCCCGAAAGCTATTTCTTCGGGCTGTCTGGGGTGGTCGGGCAGGGCATCCCGGGGCCGCATCCCGGCGTCGGGAAGGCCGAGGTGGCCGACTGGTGGCTGGCAAGGACGTTCGAGGGGGTCGAAGAAAGAGTGGCGGCAGCGGCGCCGGCAAAGACCACACAAAGGGCGAAGATGCGGAGAGCGAGTTTCATGATTGGTAACCTCTTCTGGATTTGATTTGAGGGAAATTACTTCTTCCCCTGACACAAAAATGGTAGATGAAAAACGCCCGCAAGTCCATCTATTTCATAGAAATAAACGACAAGTAATGACTTAAGTTACTAAGGTCATATTCCTCATCGGTAACCTCCTGAAGGTAACCACATTAAGGGAGGCCTCGAACCGCTCGCCGCAACCCCGCCATCATGCTAAAATAGAAGCAGGGAAAATGGCTTGAAACCCCCTGTCTTTCAAGCGGTTAGTTCCAGCTTCTGAGCTCCGCATGGCGAACCGGAAACCCCTCTGGCCGAAGGCCGGAAGGCGAACATTCTGCGAATGGAATCGACGGCGATAAACCTTATGGCAACTGACACTGTGGCACCCTTCCCTGACGAGAACGACAACAACGGCAGTTACACCGGCGAAAATATCCGCATTTTGGAAGGCCTGGAGGCCGTCCGGCTGCGTCCGGCCATGTATATCGGTTCAACAGGTGATATGGGGTTGCACCATCTGGTATACGAGGTCGTGGATAACTCTGTCGACGAGGCCCTCGCAGGCTACGCCAAAAAAGTTGACGTCACCATCCACGTCGACAATTCCATCACCGTCGTCGATGACGGCCGTGGCATCCCCGTGGACATGATGGATACGCCTGACGGCAAGAGGATGCCGGCAGTCCAGGTGGTGCTCACCAAGCTCCATGCCGGCGGCAAGTTCGACGCCTCCAACTACAAGGTCTCCGGCGGCCTGCACGGCGTCGGCGTCAGTTGCGTCAACGCCCTCTCGCAGGAATTCAACGTGGAGATCTGGCGCGACGGGCATACCTGGGAGATGGACTTCAGTTGCGGCGCACCCACCAGCGAACTGCGCCAGGCTGGGATCAGCAAGCGGCGCGGAACCAAGGTTCACTTCCTGCCCGACAAGAGCATCTTTACCGCGACCGAGTTCAACTACGACACGCTGGCCCAGCGCCTGCGCGAGATGGCCTTCCTCAACAAGGGCCTGGAGATCACGCTCACTGACGAGCGCACCGCCGATCCCAAAACCGGCGAAGCGCGCCGTACGGAGTTCAAGTACGCGGGCGGCATCGCCGAGTTTGTGAAGCATCTGAACCGCGGCAAGCAGGTCCTGCACGAGAAGCCGATCGTGATGGAAGCGTCGCGCGACGGCGTCGAGATCGACATCGCGCTGCAGTACAACGACAGCTACTCCGAAACCGTCTTCAGCTTTGCCAACAACATCAACACGGTGGACGGAGGCACGCATCTCTCCGGCTTCCGCACCTCCCTCACCCGCACCATCAACGCCATCGGCCAGTCGCTGGGCCTGTTCAAGGACCTGAAGGAAAATCTCTCCGGCGACGACGTGCGCGAGGGCCTGGTTGCCGTCATCAGCGTCAAGCTGCCGCAGCCGCAGTTCGAAGGCCAGACCAAGGGCAAGCTCAACTCCGACATCGCCGGCACCGTGCAGGCCTTCGTCAATGAGCGCCTGGGCGGCTTCCTTGAGCAGAATCCTCCCATCGCAAAGAAGATCATCAACAAGGCCATTGAAGCAGCCCGCGCGCGTGAGGCGGCCCGCAAGGCCCGCGACCTCACCCGCCGCAAAGGCGCGCTTGACGGCGGCGGTTTGCCCGGCAAGCTGGCCGACTGTTCCGAACGCAACCCCGATCGCTGCGAACTCTACCTCGTCGAGGGCGAGTCTGCAGGCGGCACGGCCAAGCAGGGCCGCGATCGCCGCTTCCAGGCCATCCTTCCGCTGAAGGGCAAAATCCTCAACGTGGAGAAGGCGCGCTACGACAAGATGCTGGGCCACGAAGAAATCCGCGCCATGATTACCGCGCTCGGCTGCGGCATCGGCAAGGACGACTTCGACGCCACCAAAATCCGCTACGGCAAAATCATCCTCATGACCGACGCCGATGTGGACGGCTCGCACATTCGCACGCTGCTGCTCACCTTCTTCTTCCGCCACATGACCGAGCTGATCAAGCGCGACAACATCTACATTGCGCAGCCTCCCCTGTTCAAAATCAAGAAGGGCCGCTTCGAGCAGTACATCAAGGACGAGCGCGAGTTTGTCAAGGTGATGGTAAACCGCGCGTCGGAAGGCATGATTGTCCGCCACGGCGAGATGGCCAGCCGCATCGAAGGCGCAGACCTGACCCGCTTCATGGCCACGCTGGACGAGTACCTGGGTTTCGTCGAGCGCGTCGACAAGCGCATCCGCAATGAGAAGCTCACTGAACTGCTGGCACGCGCCGAATTGGTGCATCGCGCCGACTTCACATCGAAGGCCGAGAGCGACGTTCCGCCCAAGTTGGTCCGGCTCCACGAGGAGTTGACCGCCCTGGCAGATGAGTTCCAGTTCAAGTTGAATGAACCCCTGGAAGACGAGGAGCATCACACCTGGTCCATCTGTTTCTCCGATTCCCAGGGCGCCAAGCGGTGTATTGACTGGACGCTGGCATCGAGCCCCGAGTTCCGCCAGATGATGGCCAAATACACTCTGATCAAGGAGTTCCTCGAGCCGCCCTTCCTGATCGAATACGCCGCCAAGGCCAGTGCAGCCGACGCCACCCCTGAAGAAACGGAAGCGGCAGAAGAGGCCGAGGGCTCGACTGAAACCGCAGAGGTGCAGGCGGAGGCCAAGCAGGCTCGCCGCGCCGCGCGCGTTTCGCGTGAGCCCGTCGAGAAGCAGACCGCTCGCGAGCTTTTTGCCTACATTGTGGAGCAGGGCAAGAAGGACTACTCCGTGCAGCGCTACAAGGGCCTGGGCGAAATGACCGCAACGCAGCTGTGGGAGACCACGATGGATCCAGAACACCGCACGCTGCTGCAGGTCAAGCTCGAAGACCTGGTTGAAACCAACGAAATCTTTACCACGCTCATGGGTGAAGACGTTGAAAAGCGCCGCAAGTTCATCGAAGACAATGCGCTGGATGTGAAGAACCTCGACATTTAGCCATCGATATCTAGTGTCCTGAGTCTGAAATACGCAACACAAAACTGGCTGTCATTCTGAGCGAACGGGGCCCCGAACGTTTTTCAGTTCGGGGGTGGTGAGTCGAAGAATCTGCGGTTGTTCTTCAGTGAACTTCGGGGACAGGACACTAGCGAGGATGCGCAAAGCGTCCAGAAGAATCAATTCCAGCGGAAGAGCTGGCTGCATCGAGCGTGCAGCCGGCTCTTTTCATTTGCGCCTCGCATTTATCTTGACAATGCCTTTCATCGAGCCGATGGTAAACCTGCCGATTCTCTCAAATGCAGGTGGATCGAATCGCAGCCTGCAGCGTGATTTCCATCTTGCCATCGTGGCCCGGACTCCATTCGATTTCGGATTCATATCGATTCCCCAGAGGTGAAACGGCTATGAGATTTACCCGATTTGTTCGCCTTACGGCGATCCTCTTGATTACCGCCATGTTGAGCAATCACCTTGCTTTTGCCGCAAAGAAGCCTATTGATGCGGCTGCCGTGAGGGCAAAACTTGATGCGCGTGGTGTTGGCCAGGGAGTCCGCGTCACGCTGTCTGATAACACGGAAGCCAAAGGCCTGATCGTCAGCATCGGAGACCGGAGTTTCCTGGTCAAGCCCAAAGGCGCAGCCCAGCCGCAAGAGATTCAGTATGCCCAGATCACCGGCGTGCACAAAGACAAAATGGGAACCGGAACCAAAGTCGCGATCGTAGTCGTCATTGCGGGCGCGGCCATCGGCATCATCGCGGCAGTCGCGGTGCATAAATTCAACAACAGCTTGAAAGGCCCCGTCCTCTAATCCGGGTCGCGTAATAACCAGGTCATCCCCGTCGAACTCCCTGACGCTTTCGCGCTCAACAGTGTTAGCCTTCCTTCTTGAGTAAAAACAGGAGGGACGTGTGCGTATTGCCTTGAAACACCTTGCCGCATTTTCGCTCGCAATCGGACTCAGCGTCGGATCCATCGGACAGACCGCGGGACAGGCCGCGAAGCCCGCTTCGCCAACGCCACCGTCGCCCACAAAGCACAGTCAGCCAGACGCGAACCTCACTGACCCGGCCGCCGATTCCAAAGCCGTCGTCACCATCGGCAACGCGCGCTTCACCGTTCTCACCCCGCAGTTGATCCGCATGGAGTGGGCCGCGGACGGTAAGTTTGAAGATCATGCGTCGTTCGTGTTTCTCAATCGTCGGCTGCCGGTGCCAAAGTTCACGAGCGGTTTGGACCTCACTGGCCCACGCGAGAAACAGTCAATTCCCACCTTTATCGACACCGGTGCCCTCCGCCTTGTCTACATGCCAAGCAACGGTCCCTTTACCGCCGAAAATCTCTCCATCACCCTCACCGTGGACGGCCAGCCCGTCATCTGGCATCCCGGCGACAAAGACCCCGAAAACCTGCAAGGCACCACCCGCACCCTCGACGGCGTGCTCGGCTCGAAAACCGATGAACCCATCGAGCCGGGCCTCGTCTCCCGCTCCGGCTGGGCGCTGGTAGACGACTCGACCCGTCCCCTCTTCGACTCCGCCGACTTCAGCTTCAAGAACGGCGAAAAAAGCCCCTGGCCCTGGGTGATCGAGCGCCCCGCCGGCGATCGACAGGACCTTTACTTCTTCGGCTACGGCCACGACTATCGCAAGGCTCTCGGCGACTACGTCCGTGTCGCCGGCCGCATTCCCCTGCCGCCGCGTTTTGCCTTTGGTGCGTGGTGGTCGCGCTACTGGGACTACAGCGACCAGGAGTTCGACGATCTGGTCCGCGGCTTTCATGAAAACGATGTGCCGCTCGACGTGCTGGTCATCGACATGGGCTGGCACCTCAACAACCAGCAACTCAAACCCGCCGGCTGGACCGATCAATCCGGTGAAGATCTCGGCTGGAGCGGCTACACCTGGAACAAGCTCCTCTTCCCCGATCCCGCTGAGTTCCTCGCCAAGTTGCATGCTGAGGGCCTCAAGGCCACGCTCAATCTGCATCCGGCCTCGGGCGTGCAGCCCTTTGAAGATGCCTACCCAGCCATGGCCAAAGCCATGGGCATCGATCCAGCCACCAAGAAATACATCCCCTTCGACATCACCGACAAGAAGTTCGCCACCAATTACATGAACCTGCTTCACCATCCTCTCGAGAAGCAAGGCATCGATTTCTGGTGGCTCGACTGGCAGCAGGATCAGCAAACCAAGGTGGCCGGCGTCGAGCCCACCTGGTGGCTCAACTACGTCCACTTCACTGACCAGCAGCGCGAGGGCAAGCGGCCGCTGCTCTTCCATCGCTGGGGCGGCCTCGGCAATCATCGCTACCAGATCGGCTTCTCCGGCGATACCGTTTCCGTGTGGGATTCGCTCGCCTTTCAGCCCTGGTTTACGGCCACCGCCGCCAACGTGGGCTACGCCTACTGGAGCCACGATATCGGCGGCCATGTGCCCGGCGCTGTCGATCCCGAGCTGTTTACGCGCTGGGTGGAGTTTGGCGCGTTCAGCCCCATTCTCCGCACCCACACCACCAAAAATCCTGAGGCGGAGCGGCGCGTCTGGGTCTATCCCGAGCCATACTCGTCCGTCCTGCGGTCCACTTTCCAGCAGCGCTACGCCCTACAGCCCTACATCTACACGGAGGCGCGCCGCACCTACGACACGGGCGTAGCCTTCTTCCGCCCGCTCTACTACGACTGGCCGGAGGACGGCGCGGCCTACACCAGCAAAGGCGAGTACCTGTTCGGCGACCAGATGCTTGTCGCTCCGGTCGTTGCGCCGGCCGACAAGGTCAGCGGTCTGGCCACGGAAAATGTCTGGCTTCCAAAAGTCGACGGACCCAATAACGAGTGGATTGAACGGCCCACCGGCAAGCACTTCGCCGGCGGTGTCACAATCGAGCGCAGCTTCTCGATCGGCCAGACGCCGGTCTACCTGCGCGCTGGCGCCATTGTGCCCATGCAGCCGCCCATGCGCTACACCGGTGAAAAGCCCGTCGACCCGCTCATCGTGAACGTGTGGCCGCTCGCGCCGGGAACCACTTCCAGCTACTCCGTGTATGAAGACTCAGGCGCGTCTGTGGAATATCAGCATGGCGTCTTTGCGCGCACGCCCATCAAGGCTGAACAGACTCCCTCACCGAACTCTGACACGCTGCGCATTGAGATTGGTCCCGTCGAAGGCGCCTATCCCGGAATGAGAACGGCGCGCGGGTTTGAAGTGCGCCTGCCCGCCGACTGGCCGCCCGCCTCCGTCAAAGTGAACGGCGTTGTCGTGAAGCAGTCCGGCCCAACCGCCAAGGGCGGCTGGACCTTTGATGGCAAAACGTTGACCACGGTCATTCCCGTTCCGTCAGTGAGCGTTACGTCCAAAGTCATCGTCGAGGTCCGCCGCGCAGCAGGCCTCACTGCGCGACGCGGCGAACTCGACGGCTTCGCCGGCGCCATGACGCGTCTGCGTGCGGCCACCGAAGCCATGCATCAGACGCAGCCCGTCTCCGACGCGCCCGATCCGCTGATCGACGCCATGCAGTGCGGCGACCGGCTCAGCTACCACCCGGAAACAGCGCAGGCCGAAATCGCCCACTTCCACACCGTGCTGCCCCAGGCGCAGGCCGCACTGGCTCAGATCGCCTCCACCTTTGCCGGTCATGTTGAAGAGCGCATTCTTGAGTTCTCGGCAGAAAAATGGCGCCCCGGCGGCATGGATCTGCAAATCCAGAAACAGCATCGCCTCGACGCCATGGCCCGCGCGCAACGGCTCGTAGAAGACGCAAACAAGTAAAAAGAAATTCAGAAGCGAGCTTTGAAAGGGCTGGCCTCACCGGAAGTGAGCAAAGAGGCGCATTCAATCGTGGACGCGCCTCGTATCAGGGTGCGACTTCAGTCGCGCCGCAAATCGCCCAGAAAAACTGTTGGGCTTTAGCCCCTGTGCGGTAGCCTTTAATATGCTCATGCCTTCCAAAAACTTACGTGAAGACATTTCGAAAATCTGGGATGCAAGATAATCTCCTGCATCCCCAAATCAATTAACTGTGATCCTCTCGAGAACAGCACGAAGTGCCCTTGATCTGCACAACTTCCGGCTGCACATACCCCTGCGTAGCATTCACCGCATACCCGTCCTCGTACTTATCGTGGTGGCGAACCCACGCCATGCTGTGTTTCAGGCCTTCCTCGTCGCGCCCCTTCGGCGCACGGTCGAGAAAGTTATACGTGCCGACCAGAATATCGAGGCCGCGCTCATAGGCCGAATAGGTGTGAAAGATGTTCCCGTCCGCGTCCTTCAGAAACGCGCTCAACCCGGGCGCTTCCTCACTCGGGAACTTCATCTGCTTGTAGTTGTATTCCACCGTCCCCTTCGCCCGCTCTTCCGCCTTGAACGAAACGTGGTAGTCGTAATTGAAATCGTTGTTGAACGACGAGACCCAGTTGAACTTCCAGCCCATCCGCTTCTTGAACACTTCAATCTCTTCAATGGGAGCATGTGAAACCACCGCCAGCGTCACATCGCGGTGCGCCAGGTGAATGGTCATGCCGTCGAAGTGATCGGCAAGGTACGAGCAGCTCGGACAGCCCTCGCTCCACCCCGGCCCAAACATGAAGTGGTAAATCATCAGCTGGCTGCGCTTGCCAAACAGATCGGCCAGCGTCTCTTTGCCGCCGGGTCCGTCAAAGACATATTTCTTCTCGACCTTTTCCCACGGCAGTTGGCGGCGTTCCTTGCTAAGCTCGTCGCGCAGGCGCGTAAACTCCTTCTCTTTCTTGAGAAACTCCTTGCGCGCGGCAAGCCAATCCTCATGCGAAACGACATTCGAATGCTCAATTGCGGTCTTGCTGCTGGTCATGTTGATCCTCCTTGATCCCGGGTTGCGTGGGGAATTGCTGCGCGCCATCTTGCACGCACAGTTTCTTGATCGCGAATGCGGCCGCGCCGCCCGCCGAAAGACTCGCGGCAGCGATCCAGGCCGCGGTTGCCAAACACACTGGACACAAAGAAACCTCCCTCCTGTGCGCCTTCATCTTCATCTTTCTCGTTCTTGGGCTAGCTGCTCTCCGCCTGCTTGCGCGTCTTTTCAAGAATCCACGCCCAACCCTTGCTGGCGCCCTGCTTGTGCTCTTCCTGAATAAACCCGAGTGCCGTGTGACGGAAAGCAATCAACGTTCCTCCGTCGACCTCGGTCAGCCGGTATTGCAGGTTCGACACAAAAGGATACGACGCGAACAATGGCCCGGTAACCTCCAGCAGCGTCGGCCGCTTGATGGCCTGCACATGCCCCCAGAAATGGCCGTTGTTGTCTCCCAGGTCGCGGTACCACCGGCCGCCCGGCCACGCTTCCAGTTTCATCGCAAGATTGGTTCCTTCAGGCGTATCCATGCCCGAACCAAGTTGTTCAAGCAGGGCTGCAAAGGTGACTTCGAGCGACGCCTTCACATGGGTTTCCTGCTTGATCTCCAGTGTCAAATCCTCAACGCTTCGTGCTGTCGGACTCATGGTCCCTCCTCGGATGTCGATTTACAGGTATCATTTCTCGGAACGCGGAATCGGTTTCAAGTCGCCCATCTTTTCCTCGGCAAGTTCTTTCACGCGAACCAGCTGATGCCGCCAGAATCGCTCAAACGTGCCCGCCCACTCATGCAAAGGCTTGATCGCATCGGCGTTGGTTCTGTAAAACCTGTGGCGCCCGTTGCGACGCACGCGCACCAGACCCACATCTCTCAAGACGCCGAGATGTTTTGAAACAGATGGCTGGTCCAGATGCAGGGCCGCCACAATGTCTCCAACCGGGCGCTCCCGGTCGGCAAGATAACTGAGAATCTGCCGGCGGCGAGGCTCGGCAACTGCATTGAACGCATCGGAAGTAGTTGCTGCTCGTGCCATGCTCAGAAAAATACATTCTTATATGGGAATATGTCAACCGAAAAATCTCCTGCCTAGTCATGTCCGCTCCGCCGACAACGCATGAAAGCGTTTGCATCCCGCCGCTAAATGGGTTTACGATTCGCCCTTATGAGAAACAAACTGCGCCTCGTTCCCTGCGTTCTATTGGTTGCTGCGCCGCTGCTTTTTGCGCAAACCCCCTCCATCGATCCCCTTGCTCCCACCCAGGGTGTCAAGTCCGCCGCGGAGATTGATCGCGAGTGGCAGCAGTCGGTGTCGAAGTACGACGCCGAACGCAACCGCCTGCTGGCCGAGGAGCAGAAGCAGGAGGGTGACGGCCCCTTCCGCGCTGACTGGGCCACGCTCGAAAAGTACCAGCAGCCGCAGTGGTACAAGGACGCCAAGTTCGGCATCTTCATCCACTGGGGCGTCTACTCCGTGCCGGGGGCGGAGAACGAGTGGTATCCGCGCAACATGTACCGTCCTGGCGAAGGCGCATACAAGAACTTCCAGGAGCACTTCGCCTCAAAGGACCCCGCGGAAAAAGACGCCAAGGGTTACAAGGACCTGGTCCCGCTCTTCCGCGCCGAGCACTTTGACCCCGCTGCCTGGGCCCAGCTCTTCAAAGATTCAGGCGCGCAATACGTCGTTCCCGTCGCAGAGCATCACGACGGCTTCTCCATGTATAACTCCGGCCTCTCCGACTGGACCGTGGTCAAGATGGGCCCCAGGCGCGACACGCTGGGTGAGTTGGCAGCGGCCATCCGCGCCCAGGGCCTGCATTTCGGCCTCAGCTCGCATCGCGCCGAGCACAACTTCTTCTACGACGGCGGCCGCACCATCCGCTCCGATGTCAACGATCCCAAATACGCCTCGCTTTACGGACCGGCGCATCAGTGGATCCTCGCGGACGGCAATGACCACGACCTCAATAACGACTGGACCTACGTCAGCGACGCCTGGACGCGCGACTGGCTCGCCCGCGACACCGAACTCGTGGAGAAGTACAAGCCGGAAATCGTCTACTTCGACTGGTGGATCGCCGAGCCCAATTTCCGTCCTGTCATCGGCAAGTTCGCAGCCTTCTATTACAACTACGCCGTAGCCCACGGCTACACCGGCGTCATCGACTTCAAGGACCTCTCTCTGGAGTGGAAGGCCGGCGTGCGCGACTTTGAGCGCGGCCAGCAGGACCACATCGTCCCCGACCATTGGCAAACCGACACCTCCATCAGCAACGCCAGTTGGGGGTACATTGAGCACGACACCTTCAAGACTCCCGAGTTCCTCGTCCGCCAGCTCGTTGACATTGTCAGCAAAAACGGCAACCTCCTGTTGAACTTCGGCCCGCGCTCCGACGGCACCATCCCCAGCGAGGTGCGCAGCACCCTGCTCGACATCGGCAAGTGGCTCAAGGTCAACGGCGACGCCATCTATGGCGCCACCCCATGGAAGACCTTCGGCGAAGGTCCCACGCAAATAACGGCCGGCGCTTTCCACGACACCGACACCAAGCCCTATACGCCTGACGACTTCCGCTTCACTGCCAAGGGCGCCACCGTCTACGCCATCGGCATGGCCTGCCCGAAAGATGGCAACGCCACGATTCACTCGCTGGGAAAGTCTCACGAAGGAAGCTCCATTCCAATAGCCTCAGTCGACTTGCTCGGCTCAACCGACAAGGTCACCTGGACGCAAGGCGCGGATGCGCTGGAAGTAACGCTCCCATCAAGCGCCATCTGCCGGTACGCCTACGCCCTCAAGCTGACGCCCGCGACAAAGTGAGGAATCTCGCAACCTATTACATTGAAGTCGTTTTAAATGAATTGAATAAAGACAATACCTCATCTATTTTATTCAGAACCACCTAGTATTGCGACCTGGGTCATGCCGCAATACATAAGTGGTTCGAAACAGAGTCTGTCAGCAAGAGATCTTCCTTTATGGCGATGTAGAACCTTTCCTCTGATCCCATACAAGCCAATCCCATTGAACTCAGCAGCAAATTGCATGTTCGATTCTCCGGATAGGCTATAGTTTCCGAAAGCATCTTCCTCCGCATAAGGACTCCCGCAATGACATCCTCATCGACCCTGGACCGCAGAGGTTTCCTCACCGCTTGCAGCCGCGCCGGCATCACCTCCGCTCTGCTGCCCGGCATTCTCTACACCCTGGCTGCTCAAGCGCAACCGCAAGAGTCCGATCCAAAGAGCAAGAGCGCGGAGCGCCTGCCCAAGATCACGCCGGAGATGCTCGATCAGGCCGCCGCGCTTGCGGGCGTAGGTCCGTTCACCGCGGAATACAAAAAAATGATGCTCGACGGCCTGAACCAGCAGCGCGCCAGCTACGAACCGATTCGCGCGCTCAAGATGCCCAACTCCGTCGCGCCGGCATTCGTGTTCCATCCGCAGCCCGCAGCAATCGAGATGACGCATGCGAAGCTCGCAGAGGAAGGAAATTCCAGGAAGAACTTGCAATTTATCGACATGATTGATGAAGACTTCCCCGTGCCGAACAACCTTGACGATCTGGCCTTCGCGACCATCATCGATCTTGCCGAACTACTCCGCCGACGCAAAATCACCGCACTCGCCCTCACTCAGATGTTCCTCACCCGCATCAAGCGCCTGGACCCCATGCTGCACTTCGTCATCACGTTGACCGAAGACCGCGCAATCGCCCAGGCGAAAAAAGCCGATGAAGAAATCGCCGCCGGCAAGTATCGCGGCCCGCTCCACGGCATCCCCTGGGGCGCGAAAGATCTCCTGGCCGTCAAAGGCTACCCCACCACCTGGGGCGCAGGCGGCTTTGAGCACCAGACCATTGACGAAGACGCCACTGTTGTCCAGCGTCTCGATGAAGCCGGCGCCATCCTCGTCGCCAAGTTCACGCTTGGAGCCCTCGCCATGGGCGACAAATGGTTCGGCGGCCGCACCCGGAACCCATGGAACACGAAGCAAGGTTCAAGCGGCTCCTCAGCCGGACCCGCCAGCGCCGTCGCCGCCGGCTGCGTGCCCTTCGCCATCGGATCGGAAACACTCGGTTCCATCTCCTCTCCGTCCACGCGCTGCGGCGACACCGGCCTCCGCCCCACCTTCGGCCTCGTGCCGCGCACAGGCGCCATGGCCCTCAGTTGGACCATGGACAAGCTCGGCCCCATCGCCCGTTCCGCCGAAGATTGCGCGCTCGTGATCCAGGCCATTCACGGCCCTGACGGCAAAGACACAGCGGCCTGGCCCGCGACGTTCGAATGGAACCCCACGTTCGATTGGAAGAATCTCCGCATCGGTTATTTAAAGAGCGCGTTCGATCCGCCCGAGCCGCTCAAGCTGCCCGAACCCCAGCCCAATGAAACCGCCGAAGAGAAAACTCATCGCGAAGAGCGGATCGCCCGTATGAAAGTGAGCCGCGCCCGCAGCGACTACGATCGCAAATACGATCTCGCCGCGCTCGACAAGCTTCGCTCCATGGGTGTCAATCTCATCCCGGTCGAACTGCCCAAACTGCCCTACGACTCCATGACGCCGCTGCTCACCGCCGAGGCCGCCGCGGCCTTTGACGACCTGACCATGAGCGGCCGCGACAGCCTGCTCACCGAGCAGAGCGAGTACGACTGGCCCAACGGCTTCCGCGTCGCCCGCTTCTATCCCGCGGTCGAGTACATCCAGGCCAACCGCGCACGCACCCTCGCCATCCAGCAGGTCTCCGCGCTCTTTGAGCAGGTGGACATCGTCGTCACGCCCACCAACGGCGAGCAGCTCGTGGTCACCAACCTCACCGGCCATCCGGCGCTGATTGTGCCCAACGGCCTGCGCGGCGCGGACGCTCCGCCACCGCCAAAGATCGACGACGGCGAAGACGACAACATCGGCGGTCCAGGCACGCCGGTCTCGCTCACCTTTCTCGCCGGCCACTATCAGGACGCGACCCTGGCCGCCTTCGGCGCGGCCTACCAGCAAGCCACCAACTTCCACAAACAACACCCCAATCTGGGGTGAATCGGGTGCCCCATCCTCGCGACGCGCACTGTGACAGGGCCTGACTTCAGTCAGGCCGAAAAAACCACCAGCGCAATCTTGAAATCGCCTACGCGGCGAAGCCGCGCCCAGGCCTTACGTTCCGTGCCGCATAAAACCAATGCGAGCCTCCCGCGAGCGTCCGCCCCACCGCAGGGGCGTTTATTGATCCGGCCCGTAAAGGCTGTGATGGCTTCCTACCCATTTCGCAATAAGGCCAGCGCAATGGATGGGGCACGGTGCTGCTCTTTGAGGGCCGGAGCAATAGGATGGGTGTATGCCGCTGGTTGAAGTCGACGCCGTCTCAAAGAGCTATCCCCGCCGCACCGGACTGCACACCGAATGGCAGCACGTGGTGGAGGATGTTTCGCTCGCCATCGAGACCGGCGAGACGCTGGGCCTTGTGGGCGAGTCGGGTTCCGGCAAAACCACACTGGCGCGCATGATTCTTGGATTGGTTACACCCACCAGCGGCTGCGTGCGCGTAAACGGCATCGACGTGGCCCGCGCCTCACGCGAGCAACTGCATCATCTGCGCCGCCAGATGCAGCCGGTCTTTCAGGACCCCTACGCCGCTCTCAATCCGCGCATGAAGGTGCTCGACATCGTCACCGAGCCGCTGCTGATTCACCGCAAGGACACCGGCCTCAAGACGGACCGGGCCAGCCTGCGCGCGAAAGCCGTTGAACTTCTTTCGGAAGTTGGTCTCGACGAATCGGCGTTGGCGCGTCACCCTCATGAGTTCTCCGGCGGCCAGCGCCAGCGCATCAACATTGCCCGCGCGCTGGCGCTGAGGCCGAAGCTGCTGATTCTGGATGAGCCGGTTTCAGCGCTCGATGTGAGCGTGGGCGCGCAGATCGTGAACCTGCTGCGGCGCCTGCAAAGCGAACAGGGGCTGACCTACCTGTTCATCTCGCACTCCATGCCGCTGGTGCGCTACCTGAGCACACGCATCGCCGTCATGGAGCATGGGAGGCTGGTTGAAACCGGCGAAGCCGTTGCCCTGTGCGACCATCCGCGGCAAGCCTACACGCGGCAACTCATTGCGGCCACACCGGAGTTACCCTCCATCACCCCACCTGCGGTGCGGCAGACGCTCGCGGGAGGCTCGCACTGACCTCATTACTTCTCCCGTAGCGCCAGGAAAATGGCGCTAGGGGAGAAGCATCCCGCTCTTTGCAGGCCGGATCAACGATTCGATGGCGGCGTTGCCGGCGCGGCGGTTGGCGCGGCAGGAGCGGCGGGCTTGGGCGCCGTTGCCGGAGCAGCGGCTGGAGGCGGAGCCGTTGCCGGCATGCCCGAGGGCGGTGGTGGCGGCGGCGTGGTTCCCGGAGCAACTGGAGTCGGAGCGGCCGGAGCAATTCCCGGAGCAGGCGCAGTCCCTGGCTGTCCAGGCGCTCCCACGGCCGGCGGGTGCGGCGTGATCCCGGCCGGAGGCATATGCATTCCCGGCGGCATAGCCGGACGCTGCGGCTGCGCGGGCATTTCGCTCACGTCCACCAGTTCCACATCGAAAATCAGGTCGGACTTCGCGGGAATCCCCGGATGGTCCGGACGGTCCGGCATGGCGTGGTTTCCATAGGCCAGTTGGTAAGGAATGAAGAGACGCCGCTTGCCGCCCACTTTCATTCCCTCAAATCCCTGGTCAAAACCGGGAAACGGCCCGCGCCCACCACCCATACCCTGGGCAAATTGGAGCGGCTGCGGTTCGCCCAGCTTGGGCTTGCCATCCTCACCCAGCACCGGTTTGCCGTCTTTGTCCTTGAGCGGCAGTCCGGGGTGGTCGTAGGAAGAATCGAACTTGACGCCATCGGCGGCGCGCCAGCCCTTGTAGTGAACCTTGTAAAGCTTGTTAGGCTCGGCCGCGGCGCCGGTGCCGATCTTGATGTCCTGGTACTTGAGCGAGAACGCGGTCTTCAGGATGCCGCGCGCCGGCGGTACTCCGGGAGGCAGCTTGATGGCCGAGGCCGTCGCGGTGTGCGTCGCGGTGGCAGGCTTGGCCGCGGTTGTCGTAGTCGCCGGTTTGGCGGGGGTTTGAGCACTCGCGGCCACCGTACTTGCCGCCAACAGCAAAAGCAGAGCAGTATGTTTCATTGGGTATTCGAGCTCCATAAGTTCTTGACCGGAG
>Ga0255351_1000013_pt1 | contig 97684 bp, 87 predicted proteins | sample HBST25r2metaG_FD_186024 | JGI IMG/M metagenome (GOLD analysis project Ga0255351, IMG submission 186024) | Peat soil microbial communities from Stordalen Mire, Sweden - H.B.S.T-25.r2 | ecosystem: Environmental > Terrestrial > Soil > Wetlands > Peat | place: Sweden: Norrbotten County, Stordalen... | reverse complement strand
CCACCGGTGAGAGCGCCGCCCAAACCGCACCCCAAACAGCACCCCAAACCGCAATCGACCTGAGCTGGCAGCCCGTCCCCGACGCCAACCTCGCCGGCTACATCGTCTATCGATGCGAGAAAACGGGCGAAGGCGACGCCTCCTGGCAGCGCATCTCGCCCGCTGAGTCGCTCCCTTCGCCCGCTTTCCGCGACGCCCAGGTCCAGCCCGGCCACACCTACCGTTACGCCGTCAGCTCCCTGGCCCAGAACGGCCATGAAAGCCACCGCTCCGCCGAAACCGAGGAGACCGTCCCCAACCCATGAAATATTGCCGCTTCCTTTGCGAAAATGAAACCCTCTACGGTCAGGTCGAGGACCGCGCCGGTGAGCTTTGGATCGTCGATCTTGTTCCCGCGCCCGAAGAAGACTTCGCCTTCCGCCGGGAGCACGGCCGCTCCACCGCGCTCGGCTGGGGCTTTGAGCCAATGCCGCTCAGCCAGGCGCAACTGCTCCCGCCCGTCACCCCCTCCAAGATCGTCTGCGTCGGTCAGAACTACCGCGCCCACGTACTCGAGATGGGCCACGAACTGCCTTCGCACCCCATGATCTTCTTCAAGCCCGTCTCGGCGCTGCTCCCGCCCGGCGGCATCGTCCGCATGCCCGCGCAGAGCGCCCGCGTCGATTACGAAGGCGAACTGGCGTTGGTCATTGGCAGCCGCAGCCGCCATCTCCGCGAAGAAGACTGGCGCTCGGCGCTCCGAGGCTACACGCTGGCCAACGACGTCACCGCCCGCGACTTGCAAAACAAGGACGGCCAATGGACCCGCGCCAAAGGCTTTGACACCTTCTGCCCCGTCGGTCCCATCGTCAGTGACGAGATCGACCCCGCCGCAGGACTCACCCTGGAAACCCGCGTCAACGGCGCACTCCGTCAGCACGGCTCAACCCTCGACTTCATCTTCCCCATCCCCAAACTCCTCGCCTGGATCACCTCCGTCATGACGCTCGAAGTTGGCGACCTCATCCTCACCGGCACCCCCTCCGGCATCGGTCCGCTCCAGCCCGGCGACCAAACAGAAATCTCCATCCCCGGCCTCGGCACGCTTACCAATACCTTTCAGCCGGAATAGATACTGACGCCTCTCCTGAAATACTGTCTGAAGACTGGCGCGTTCTGCATCCCGCGTGTGCAACCTTGACCGCTCGTCTGAATCTGATCAGCGGTACACTTATGCCGTAGGCGCCTGCGTGCGCCAGGAGGAATCATGCCGCAGAATCTGCTCGAACAATTGCGCAGTTATACCGTGGTCGTCGCCGACACAGGCGACATCGAGGCGATGGAGAAGTTTCGCCCGCAGGACGCGACCACCAACCCATCGCTGATCACCGCCGCTGCGCAACTGCCGCAGTATCAGCCGATTGTGGACGCCGTTCTACGCGACGCCCGCAAGCAGCTCGGCGCGGAAGCCACCGGCGCTGTTGTCGCCAACCTAGCCTTCCAGCACCTCGCCATTGCCTTCGGCCTGCGGATTCTGGCTATCGTTCCCGGTCGCGTCTCGACCGAGGTTGACGCACGCCTCTCTTATGACACGGCTGCCACCATCGCCCAGGCACGCAGCATCATTGCGCAGTACGACAAGGCGGGCATTGGCCGTGAGCGCGTGCTGGTCAAGATCGCCTCCACCTGGGAGGGCATCCGCGCTGCCGAGGTGCTGGAGCGCGAAGGCATCCACTGCAACCTCACCCTGCTCTTCGGTTTGCATCAGGCCATCGCCGCAGCCGAGGCGGGAGTTACGCTGGTCTCGCCCTTCGTGGGCCGCATTCTTGATTGGTACAAGAAAGATACCGGCAAGGACTTTCACGGCGCGGAAGATCCCGGCGTCATCTCCGTAACTCATGTGTATAACTACTACAAGAAGTTCGGCTATAAGACGCAGGTCATGGGCGCCAGCTTCCGTAACATCGGCGAGATTCGCGAGTTAGCTGGCTGCGATCTGCTGACGATTTCGCCTACTTTTCTGGCCGAGTTGGAAGCTACCGTCGATGAGCTGCCGCGCAAACTGGATGCCGAAGCAGCCCGCGCGCTGACGATTGAAAAGGTTACTGTGGACAAGGCCACGTTTGACGCCATGCACGCCGCCGACCGCATGGCAACCGACAAGCTGAAGGAAGGGATAGAAGGATTTTCCGCAGCTTTGGTCAAGCTGGAATCGCTACTCGCCAAGCGTTTGACTGAGTTGGAAGCCAGCGCCCACGCCGCCGTTTGATGCAATAACTTTGGGGAACCTCTGAACAAGACTATCCTCTACGGAAAATCTTCCCTCGGGGGCTAAAGCTCTACTGATTATGCAGCACTTATGGCACGACTAAAGTCGTGCCCTTTCAAAACGTCAACTTCATTAGAGGTTCCTTGGTTCTTCCAGGTCTCGATTTCGAGACCTGGAAGAACATTCACTCAATCAGTCAAATTCATCTCGGCACTTACTCTGACCAGACGCCCAGCACATTCCCCAAGCCATCGGAGAAGTGGAAGCGCCGTCCGCCGGGAAACTCGAAGGTGGGCACGACAATGCTTCCGCCTGCGGCCACAATCGCCTCTTCCGTGGCCTTCAAATCAGCGGAGTAAAGCACCGCCAGTGGCGCGGATTTAGGCTGCTCAGGAACAACCGCGCCTTTGGCAAAGCCGAGGGCGATGCCGGAACTGGCTGCTTTGCAATCGATGTAATCCGGACCCCAATCCTTGAAGTTCCAGCCGAAGACGGTCGAGTAAAACTTCTTGGCGAGTTCGATGTCTGTGGTGGTGAATTCGATGTAGTTGATCTTGTGATGCAGTGCGGGATTGCTCATCGATCTTCTCCTTTGCGTTCTACTGCGTGGCGTCAGGGGAAAGGCGGCGCGAATGCGAGGCGCGGGCACACCTTTCCCGGTGTGCTCCTGAAGCGCCCCCATCCACATTCCCTCAAGAGCGGGAGAGTGCAGGTAGAGTCCGCAAATTCCTTCAAGCGCGCGGACTCGCGAGGTACGAAGACAGGTTAGCAGAAAATCGCTCAGGCTACCACATTGACCAAAAGTCCCCGTTTCTTGCACAAATTCACACAACGTTTGCAATACATTTGCCCAACTGAATTACTCTGTTAATGATCCGTGCGGCCTCCGCATCTGCAAATTAACGGCCGTCGGCGAGGGCAGACCGGTTGAGCCAGACTATTTTTGTATTGGAAGATGAGCACGACATTGCACGGCTGGTGCAGCATCACCTGGAGGCCGCCGGCTTTTCGGCGCGCCTCTTTCACACCCCTACAAACCTGATTCCCGACGCCGAGCGCCAGCCGCCCGCGCTCTTTCTGCTGGACATCATGGTTCCCGGCGGGGATGGCCTTGACGTTTGCCGCCGCCTGCGCTTGCACCCCGGTCTCTCCACCGTTCCCATCATCTTCCTCACCGCACGCGCTGCGGAAAACGATCGCGTGCTGGGCCTGGAGATGGGTGCCGACGACTACATCACCAAGCCCTTTGCGACGCGCGAGCTGGTGGCGCGCGTCAAGGCCGTGCTGCGCCGCTTTGAGCGCCCCACCACCCCCTCCGTCATCCGCTTTGAAGAGGTCATCATCGACGCCAACGCCATGCAACTGACGGTGCGCGGCGAGCTGGCCACCACCACCGCCACCGAGTTCCGGCTGCTGGATTATTTGGCGCGCCATCCGGGCCGCGTCTTCAGCCGCGATCATCTGCTGGACGCCGTCTGGGGCGACGCTCGCTTCGTCACCCCCCGTTCGGTCGACGTTTATGTGCGCCGCATCCGAGAAAAGATCGAAATCGATCCGGAAAATCCGCGCTACCTGCGCACTGTGCGCGGCGCAGGCTACCGCTTCGAACTGCCCAAAGGCGAGTAAGATTCCTTGAAATCGAAGATATTCATCCGGCTGATCGGACTCTTTGTCCTGCTGCTGCTCTTGCAGGCGGCGGCCATGGAGTTCGTCTTCATCCCGTTTTTTGCGGACAAGATTCTTGAACTGCCGCCCGGCAAGACCTCCTTCCTCCTGGGCCATGAGACGCTCTACTCCGGCCTCATCGCGCTGGCCGTGGCGCTTTCGCTGGCCGTTTGGGTGGCTGGCCGCATCTCGGTCCGGCTGGCGCGGATCGTCGCCTTCGCGCAGCAACTGGCCGAGGGCGATCTGAGCGCCCGCATTTCCCACTCCGAAGAAGACGTGCTCTCTACGCCGGAGATTGCGCTCAATCTGGCCGCCGAGCGCTTGCAGGCGAATCAGGCCGAGATCGAGAGCCGCCGCCAGGAGCTGGCCGCCATGCTCGACTCGATGAAAGAGGCCGTCGTCGCCGTCACCGCCGAAGGGCAGGTCCGCTGGTCCAACGCGCAGATGCAGCGCGTCGCCGGAACGCAGATTCGTGTCGGTCGTCCGCTGGTTCTGGCCCTGCGCGATCCAGAGCTGCTGGCCTGCGTCAAAGCGGCGCTCGAGCAGCGTGAGTCGCGCTCCGGTCGCTCCAGTTCGCTGGCCCACGGTCGCATCTTCGAGATTAACGCCGCCCCCATGCCCTCCGGCGGCGCGCTCGCCGTCCTGCACGACGTCACACGCGTCGAGGCCGCCGAGACCTCTCACCGCGAGTTCATCGCCAACGTCAGCCATGAGCTGCGCACCCCGCTCACCTCCATCCAGGGCTATGTCGAGACGCTGATCGAGGAGCCTCGTCCCAACCGCAAAACCGCCGACGAGTTCCTGGGCATCATCCTCAAAAACGCCACCCGCATGAATCGCATCACTGAGGATCTGCTCGCCCTGGCCACCGTCGAAGGCCCGGATTATAATCTGAAGCTCCAACCCGCGCGCTCGAGCGCTCTCGTCCAAGACGCCATCGACTCGCTCGGCGGCATCGTCGTCGATTCTGGCGTGGATCTGGAATCCACCGGCGCGCCCGACGCTCCGGTCATGGCCGACCCCGACGCCATGAATCAGGTCTTTGGCAATCTGGTCGAGAACGCGCTCAAGTATGGAAAGTTGGGCAAACGCATCCTGGTTGGCGCACGTTTGATCGAATCGGAAGGCAAAGCAGAGGTCGATTTCTGCGTCCGCGACTTCGGCCCCGGCATCGCCAGCGAGCACCTGACCCGCATCTTCGAGCGTTTTTACCGCATCGACAAAGCCCGCTCCCGCGAAGCCGGTGGCACAGGTCTGGGTCTGGCCATCGTCAAGCACATTGTCCTGGCCCACGGCGGACGCATCTGGGCGGAAAGCACCCTCGGCCAAGGCGCGGCCTTCCACTTCACGCTGCCCGTGATCGTGGACACTGTAAGTTCTTGAATATAAAACACTGAGGACAGCGGCCAGAAGGAGTGGTGAGCCCGGTGCGGTTCGAACGCACGACCCACGCCTTAAAAGGGCGTTGCTCTACCAACTGAGCTACGAGCTCACAAAAGGCCGCTACATCAAAATTATCATATCAGCGGGTTTGTTGCTTTCGCGGCCAGTTCCTGCGGCGCAAATGTGTGATTTTGAGCCGGACAGAACAGGTCTTGTACCCAGCCTTACAAGTGAATCCAACCTCCGCGGATGAGGGTGAGCGATCCCAGCGCGACGAAGAGCCAGAGAAGGATTCCCTGAAGGAATGGTCGAACGCCGACATCGCGGAGAGTCTTCATGGAGAGACCCGTTCCAATGAGAAAGAGCGTCACGGTCAGGCCGATGCCTCCAAGATGCTTGAGCACTGGATAGGCTGGTTGGAAGATAGGTACGTAGGTATTGAAGACCGCCGCGAGACAGAAGAAGAGAATGAACCACGGCCATTGAATGCGCGCCTTGCTCTTGTTTGCCATAGCGGTTCCGACGGAAAGCGGTACGATCCATAGAGCGCGGGCCAGCTTGACGGTGGTGCCGACGGTAAGAGCAACAGCTCCATACTTCGCTGTCGCGCCAACGACGGAACTAACGTCATGAATGGCGAGCGCAGCCCAAAGGCCAAATTGCGGCTGTGTCATGTGCAGCGCCGTCCCGATTGCGGGGAAGGTGAGCAAGGCAACCGAGTTCAGCACAAAAACAGTTCCCAGCGAGACGGCAATCTCTTCCTGGCTCGCATTGGTGATGGGAGCAATCGCGGCAATCGCGCTGCCGCCGCAGATGGCCGTGCCGCACGAGATGAGATATGAGATTCTCTGCTTCACTTGCAAGAGTCTTCCCAGCCCCCAGCCCAAGAGCAACGCGATGCTGATGCTGCCTGCGGTATAGATGAACCCCGAGCGTCCAGCTTGCATAACCTGCTGCAAATCCATGCCAAACCCAAGGCCGACTACAGATGCCTGCAGGAGAAGTTTGGAGAGTTTCTTCGCCTCAACATGAAATGGATGAAGAAACGTGAACCCGTAGATCAGCCCGCCAGCCAGCGCCAACGGCGGCGAAACCAAACCGCTGGCGGCGAGAATCAACCCAATGAAGAAAATGTTCTTTGACATGGAATTAGTTTCTCCGAGATGTGCGTCTGTGTCCAAGCAGAAGTACTCATGGCACATAAGCGCATCTTATGGGTTGTTTCAATTACGAACGTTTCGCTTTTGGTATTGTTCTCTGCGCGCCAGCGCGTGCGATGAGAAATCTGCGGAACTGATGAGCCAAGCCCTGCGGCTCAGGCCCTTTTATGTACGTGATCAGAAACTCTCGCTTGATCTGGAGTCCGTCGATTGCAACGATCTTGAAGTTTGTGCCCAGCCTCAGATCTTTGGCAATTGCGCATCGAGAGACGAAACCAACGCCCAGTCCGGCTTCAACGGCGGACTTGATGGCTTCGGTCGAATCAAGTTCCATCACGATATGCATTGAATTTCGCTTGATGCCATGCCGTTCAAGCGCCATTTCAATCACTCTGCGGGTGCCGGAACCGCGTTCTCGCATCAGCAGTGGGGCGGAGCATAAATCGGAGACAGAGATTGATGCGCGCTCTGCCCATTCATGCGCAGTTGACGCAATCAAGACTAACTCATCCTCCAGAAACGGCTCGATCTTGACTTCGCGGCTTCGCGCCGGACCTTCAATGAAGCCCAACTCGATCTTCTGCTTCTCGACAGCTTCGACGATTTGCTCTGTGTTGCCGCTGATCAATGTAGGATGAACGCGGGGATGCTCTTTGCAGTACTCGCCCAGAAGACGCGGCAGCACATACTGAGCGATGGTGGTGGAAGCTCCAAGGGCAAGCTGCCCGGCATGATCCCCGCTCAGCGCGGCTATCTCCTGTTCCGCCTGGACAAAGAGCGCATTCGCCTGCTGAGAGTAACCTAGCAGAACCTTGCCGGCCTCGGTCAATGCTATCTGCGCTCCAGTGCGATCGAAGAGCTGGACGCCAATATCTTCCTCAAGCGCCTTGATCTGGAGGCTCACCGCGGGTTGCGTTAGATACAACTCTTCAGCGGCCTTGCGGAAGCTGCGCTGCTCAGCAACAGTTCTGAAAACAACCAAGCGAAAATTGTCGAGACTCGCCATAGGATGATTAGAACACCGTTGGCATAGAGCGTTGGGGAAATCCGGCGGCCATTCCGCCTCTTCCGCTGCCATTCCAAATGCCGGAGGAACGTGTCAGCGCGTGTTGCACGAAGTCGCGCGCTTTGCCAACAGCTTCGGCAAGAGTCATTCCTTGCGCCAGACCAGCAGCAATCGCCGAGGCCAGCACGCAACCAGTTCCATGATCGTTGCGCGTTTCGATGCGCGGAGCGGAAAAGCACAAAGGGGCCGCATCATCTCGCTGGAGCAAATAATCGGATGATTCTTCGCCACTCATGTGGCCACCTTTGAGCAGAACTGCGGAAGCGCCGCGATCCATCAATATGCGTCCGGCACTAATATATTCTTCTGTCGTGCGCACTTCGCGTCCGCTCAAGAGCGCTGCTTCATCCGCGTTGGGAGTAAGCAGCGTAACCAATGGCAGCAACTTCATCAGCGCCTTTCGTCCAGCCTCATTGAGCAAGACGCGGCCACTGGTAGAGACCAGCACAGGATCACAGACCACATAGGAAACCCTGTATTCAAGCAGAGCTTTCCGAACAATCCCCAAACGCGCAGCGTCGAAGAGCATTCCCAACTTGATGACTGCGGGCGGAATGTCTTGGCAAACGCTGGTGATCTGCGCGGCGAGCATAGCGGTTGAAACCGGCGTGATCTTTTGCACGCCCAGACTGTTCTGCGCCGTGATCGCGGTAATCGCGGTAGAGACCTCGACTCCGAAAGCCATTCCTGTCTTGAGGTCGGCTTGAATGCCCGCGCCGCCACAGGAGTCCGATCCCCCGATTGCGAGCATGCGCGGCAGTCCATGCGCTGCCCGGATTGCGCTGGTGGCAGGTTGTGTCATTGATAAATCTCCGCTCCCTGGCTGCGAAACTCCAGCGCCTTCTCGGCCATGGAGTTGGTCTGGCTGATCTCTTCTTGAATCTCGTGTGAGATTTTCATGGAGCAGAATTTCGGACCGCACATGGAGCAGAAATGCGACGTTTTGGACGCTTCTTGTGGCAGCGTTGAGTCGTGGTAAGAGCGGGCGCGCTCCGGGTCAAGGCTTAGATTGAACTGGTCGTTCCAGCGGAATTCAAAGCGCGCCTTGGAGAGCGCATTGTCGCGCATCTGCGCGCCCGGCCATCCTTTGGCCAGGTCAGCGGAGTGCGCTGCAATGCGATAGCTGACAATGCCAGTGCGCACATCTTCCTTGTCGGGCAGTCCCAGATGCTCTTTCGGCGTCACATAACAGAGCATGGATGTTCCATACCAGCCGATCTGTGCTGCGCCGATGGCGCTGGTGATGTGATCGTATCCGGGAGCTATATCAGTTACCAGCGGGCCAAGCGTATAAAAGGGCGCCTTGAAGCAATGACGCAATTCTTGATCCATGTTCTCCTGGATCATCTGCATGGGTACATGACCAGGGCCTTCGATCATCACTTGCACGTCGTGCTTCCAGGCTTGCGCTGTCAGTTCGCCCAGTGTGCGCAACTCGGCAAATTGCGCCTCGTCGTTCGCATCATAAACAGAACCGGGACGCAGGCCATCGCCCAGACTGAAGCTGACGTCATAGGCTTTCATGATCTCGCAGATCTCCTCAAAGTGCGTATAGAGAAAGTTTTCCTGGTGATGAGCAAGACACCACTTGGCCATGATGGAGCCGCCACGCGAAACAATGCCGGTGAGCCTTCTCGCTGTGAGCGGTATCATCTCCAGCCGCACTCCGGCATGAAGCGTGAAGTAGTCCACGCCCTGCTCTGCCTGCACGATCAGCGTATCGCGCAGCAACTCCCAACTCAGATCTTCAGCAACACCACCGGCTTTTTCCAACGCCTGATAAAGTGGCACAGTACCAATGGGAACCGGCGCATTGCGCAGAATGCGCTCCCGCGTCTCGTGAATGTTGCTCCCCGTCGAGAGATCCATAATGGTGTCAGATCCCCAGTAAATCGCCCACACCATCTTGTCCACTTCCTCAGCCAGTGAGGAGGTCACCGCTGAATTGCCCAGATTGCCGTTAATCTTGACGCGAAAGTTGCGCCCGATGATGGCGGGTTCAAGCTCGGGGTGATTGATGTTGGCGGGAAGAATCGCGCGCCCGGCGGCAATTTCGTCGCGCACAAACTCGGGTGTAATCTGCTCTGGAAATCTGGCGGAGAAGCTCTCTCCCAGATGCGCGCGCAGCAGTTGCGCATAGGCCGGATCGCGGCGCAGTTCCTCCAGACGCATCGACTCGCGCAAGGCGACGAACTCCATCTCTGGCGTGACAATGCCCTGGCGCGCATAGTGCATCTGCGTCACATTGCAGCCTGTGCGCGCGCGCCGTATCGTTGCGCCGCTCGTGTTGCTCAGCGACTCCGCCGTATCGCCGCGCTCTTCAATCCATGCGCGCCTCAAAAGTGGAAGCCCCTTGCGAATGTCGATGTGGCTGCCGGGATCTGTATAAGGGCCGGAGCAATCGTAGACCGGAAGCGGAGGATTTGGCTCCTCGCCATGCGCGGTCTGCGTCGCGGATTGCTCGATCTCCCGGTACGGAACACGCAAATCGGCGCGGCTTCCGGAAAGGTAGCGCTTATGCGAAGCGGGATAAAACGTGGGCAGAAGAAGCGCGTCCAGTTCTACGGATTTCGATGGCATGAGGTCTCTTGTCAGCAATGAAATTAAAAACAAGAGGCCAAGATCGCAGTAAGTGGGAAGGAACGCTCTTTGAAATCTCCCCACGCCGGCATAATCCGGATCGGGTTCAAAGGGTATTTTCTCAGCTCAGTTGCGATGAGCACCCCTGTTTCTAAGTTGTATTAAACCACAGACCCCGGCAACGCACAACCTCGCATCCGGCAATCTATTCCGCCACCGGATTCGGAAACTTTGACACCATGCGCTTGGGAATGATTCAATGGTCATAATGAAACAGGGGTGCTCCATGCGTGGGGCTGAGATTATACCCTCGACCAGATCCGGACAATGCCGGCGTTGGCAGCTTTCTACCATCCGTGGCGATGCGCAGCAAGTGCTCCTGTTTCCGACCTGTTCCAGGAGAACCGTGTGACTGCTCTGTTGCCTGATACGCCCGCGATACTTCCGTCTGAACCGCAACGTTTGCTCCTTGTTCGCAATCGAACAGGCGCGTGCGCGCTTCATTATGCAGCTTCATTCTTTGCGGCCAGGGCGCGACGAGATGGTTTGAAAGGAAGAAGTTGATGATTACGTTGAACGGAAGATCCGTGGATGATGCGGATGGTTTAAGCCTCGCGGATGTTCTTGCGCGCGAGAACTATGTAATATGCACCATCGCCGTCGCTTGTAACAAAGATGTTATTCCCCGCGCCAAGTACAATTGCACGCGGTTGCAAGATGGCGATGTGATCGATGTTGTGCAGATGATGGCGGGAGGATAGATTCAACACCTCAAGATGCGCGGCACAATAAGCGCAATCGGATTGAATGACGCATCCCATCGATGCCAACTGCTTGTGGTAGACAAAGGACAACATGAGTTCCAACGATAGTCTCATCCTGGGAGGGCGCGCATTCTCCTCGCGCTTTATTCTGGGCTCTGGAAAATACAGTGTCGATCTGATCCACTCCGCCATTGAACATGCTGGAGCGCAGATCATCACCCTGGCTGTACGGCGCGCAAATACGAACACGGCGGAAAACATTCTCACGCACATCCCTGAAGGGATCACCTTGTTGCCGAACACCTCGGGCGCAAGAAACGCCGAGGAAGCGGTTCGGATTGCGCGTCTGGCAAGAGAACTCGGATGCGGTGATTTCGTGAAAATCGAAGTGATTCGCGATACAAAGTATCTGTTGCCTGATAATGCGGAGACGGTCAAAGCCACGGAGATTCTCGCCAAAGAGGGCTTTATTGTCATGCCCTATATGTTTCCGGATCTGAACACCGCGCGTGATCTGGTCAATGCCGGAGCAGCCACCATCATGCCGCTTGGCGCTCCGATTGGTTCCAACAAGGGACTTTGCACCAGAGATTTCATTCAGATACTGATTGACGAAATCGATCTTCCGATTATTGTCGATGCCGGCATCGGTCGTCCGTCGCAAGCGTGCGAAGCGATGGAGATGGGCGTCGCAGCCATCATGGCCAACACCGCCATTGCTACAGCGCGCGATATTCCGGCCATGGCATCTGCTTTCAAGAAAGCGATTGAAGCCGGTCGAATCGCCTATCTCTCTGGATTGGGCCGAGTCCTGGACAAAGGGGCGGACGCGTCGTCTCCACTTACTGGATTTCTGAGCAATTGAGGGGATATATGTTGAACCGAACAGACCACATGGCGTATCTGCCGGATATGGAAATCCTGAAGGATTCCACCATCATGGAAGACGTCATTACCCGCATGAATGCTTATGATTATCACCAGTATTCCGCCGATGATGTGCGCATCGTTCTGCACAAAGATAACTGCACGCCGCAGGATTTTGCTGCATTGCTGTCGCCTGCAGCCATGCCGTTCCTGGAAGAGATAGCCCGCAAAGCCAGCGCGGAAACCCGCAGGCATTTCGGTAACTCCATCAACGTGTTCACACCTTTGTACCTTGCGAATTACTGCGAAAACTCCTGCGTTTACTGCGGATTCAGCCGTAAACAGAAGATTCGCCGCGCCCGTCTGAACACGGATGAGATGGAAAAGGAGATGCAGGCCATCGCTCGTGAAGGACTTGAAGAAATACTTCTTTTGACCGGTGAGAGCCGAAAGATGTCAGATCTGCAATACATTGGAGAGGCCTGCGCCATCGCCCGCCGCTATTTCAAGATGGTGGGGCTGGAAGTCTATCCTGTGAATACTCCGGACTACGCATATCTGCGTGTCTGTGGGGCGGATTATGTCACTGTTTTTCAGGAAACATACAATTCCACAACCTACGAAACACTTCATCCGGAAGGACGTAAAAGAGTATTTCCCTATCGCATGAACGCTCAGGAAAGAGCGCTTCGTGGCGGAATGCGCGGAGTAGCCTTTGGTGCGCTTTTGGGGTTGGGTGATTTCAGAGAGGATGCCTTTGCGACCGGCCTGCACGCGTGGTCTCTGCAAAGAAGATACCCGCAGGCTGAGATTTTCTTTTCTTGCCCGAGGCTTCGCCCGCTTGTCGATCACAATAACTCTGATTTACCGATTCTCGACGATAAAACCAATCACTTGATCCCTCAGGAAGCGGAACTGCTGCAGGTCATTCTGGCCTATCGTCTGTTGATGCCGTTTGCGGGCATCACAGTTTCAACGCGTGAACGTGCGGGCTTTCGAGATCACGTCACGGGAATCGCGGCCACCAAAGTTTCAGCCAGTGTCCGCACGGGTGTTGGAGGTCATCAGTTGTGTCAGGAAGATACAGGCGATGGCCAGTTTGAAATAGCCGACTTGAGATCAGTTGACGAAGTGTACTCCGCTCTGAAGGAACACGGCTTGCAGCCGGTGATGAATGATTATGTCTACGTTTAATCCCCGTCCACACTTGCGGCGCGGCTTGTATCTGGTCATGACCGAACCGCGCGATGGCTATGAACGCTTATGCGAATATTCGGTCGAGGCCGACATTGCCGCCGTTCAACTGCGTATCAAAAAACATGACATACAAGAGCGTGAGCATCTCGCCCTGGCGCGCAGGCTGCGCTCTTTGACCAAGGGAAGCTCCACCTTGTTTATCGTCAACGACTGGCCGGAGATCGCCATCGAGTCGGATGCCGACGGTCTGCATATCGGACAACAGGATATGCAACCAACCGAAGCGCGAAGACTTATCGGACCCGATAAACTTCTGGGCCTTTCCACGCACAATCTGGAGCAGGTAAAGAAGGCCAACGGCACGCCTGTGGATTACATCGGATTTGGGCCGCTGTATCTCACTACCTCTAAGGTTCGGCCCGACCCGGTCGTTGGTCCAGAGACGTTAAAAGATGCGCACCGAAGCAGCCAGAATCCCATCGTTGCCATTGGCGGATTGGACATGGAGCGCATACAAGGACTTGGTCCCTACGCCCACAATGTAGCCGTGATTCGTGCTGTCTCCGAAGCTGCTGATCCCTTGTCTATGATGCGCTTAATGCAGGAGGAGTTTCTGAAATATGCAGAGCCGGCACGCGAAGGCAGTCACCGGTGACAACACCTCACGCATCTCCCAGCACCGACTCGTAATAGCGCACATAATGGGGCACCACCAGCGTCGAGCAGAAGCGATTCTGCGCCGTCTTGCGCCCGGCCAGCCGCATTGCTTCCAGACGGCCGCGGTCTTTGAGCAGGCTCACCGCTCCGGCAGCCATCTCTTCCACCGCGCCCACCGGATAGAGCAGCCCGGTCACGCCGTCGTCGATCAGCTCTGGCACGCCGCCCACACGCGTGGCAATCGCCGGAACCTTGCAGGCCATCGCCTCCAGCGCGGCCAGGCCAAAGGACTCCAACTCGCTCGGCATAATCATCAGATCGGCCAGCGGTAGCAGCTCGTGCACGCGCTCCTGCTTGCCCAGAAAGTGAACGCGGCACTGGATTCCCAGATCGTGCGCCAGCCACTCGGCGGCTGAGCGGTCTGGCCCATCGCCCACCAGAATCAGTTGCGCTGGTAGCTCGCGCTGCACCTGGGCAAAGACCTTCACCACGTCCAGCACGCGCTTGACCGGACGGAAGTTCGACAGATGCATCAGGATCGCCTCGCCGGGCGCGGCCAGTTTTTTGCGCGCCTCGGCCCGCTCGGCCTCGTCTTTCACGGGCTGATACTCATTGCAGTTGACGAAGTTGGGAATCACCTCAATGGGATTCGAGCCGCCAAAGTGCTTGAAGGTCTCCTCGCGCAGATAGTTGGAGATGCTGGTGACTCCGTCGCTCTCCGCGATGGCGTAGCGGGTGATCGGCAGGTAGCCGCGGTCCAGACCGACGAGCGTAATGTCCGTGCCGTGCAGCGTGGTCACAAAAGGCAACCGGATGCCGCGCGTGGCCAGCATCTGTCGCGCCAGCAGCGCGCTCACTGAATGCGGAATCGCGTAATGGACGTGCAGCAGATCCAGCTCATACAGCTCGGCGATTTCGGCCATGCGCGAGGCCAGCGCAAGGTCGTAGGGCGGAAACTCGAAGAGCGGATAACTGGAGACGGGGACCTCGTGATAGAGGATGCCGCTGTCGCGCCCACTCAGACGGAAGGGCTGTGAGTAGGAGATGAAATGAATCTCGTGGCCCAGCGCGGCCAGCTCGATGCCCAGTTCCGTGGCCACCACGCCGGAGCCGCCGTAGGTGGGATAACAGGTAATGCCAATGCGCATGATTTTTCTCGTTGCCTGTGGGCAATGACTCTCAAGGATAGACGCGGCTGAAAGGCCGGGAGTTTCTAATAGATGCCCGGAATCAGGCGCTTGGTCTGCCGGCTGTACTTTGCGTACTCCGCGCCAAAGGCCTCATTCAAGGCAATCTCCTCGACATGAATTCGATAAAGCAGAGCGACCGTTGTCGGCAGCATCACGACCAAAAAAGAGATCCAATTCCGATACTGAACAGCTACAGCCAGAAAGGCCAACACCATCCCTGTGTAGGAGGGATGACGCATCCAGCGGTAAAGCCCGCCTTCATAGACCTTCTGTGTCGAGCGAATCGCCACATTCGAGCTGAAGGCCTTGCCTAGCGAAAGAATCGCTGTCCAGCGAATGGCTAACCCGGCAATCAGAACCACGGTTGCGGCCTCAGTCAGTCCAGGCACTGTGGCAAAGAGGTTAGCTCCCTGCACGCCACCGATGATTCCCCCGGCAGTCATGGCCAGCGTGATGGTCACCCACAGAACAGCCAGTGATCCACGGTCCTTCACCACACCATCGCCGCGCCGCGTGCGGGTTGCAATGCCAATAAAAATCTCGGATGCAACCCAGCCCCAAACCAAAAAATTCCACAAATGATTGATCTTCAACCTTCTCTTTCCGGCTCAAAGCAGGCATTCCCTGTTGGCCTTGCAGCTAAGGAATACGTGCCTGCGCAGGTCACGGTTCCCTTCATCCGGCGGTACTAGCGGCTTTTTTCTTGGACGCAGCTTTCTTTGTGGCTGACTTAGCGGGAGCCGTTTCTGCGCCGAGAAAAACCGCACTGCGCAGCTTCGGCGGGTTCGGCGAGGCCTTGGCTTTGGCGATGGCCAGATCGGCGACCTCTTTGACGATCCAGTCGAAGTTGGCCTGACCGATGGAGTGGATGTCGGCGTCGGGGACGGGATTCATGAAGTCGATGGCGTAAGGGATGCCACGCTCAACGGCGAACTCGACGGTGTTGAACTCGTAGCCCAGGGCGCGGCAGAGCTTGAGCGAGTCCAGGCGGAGGCGCTTGAGGAGCGTACGCGCGGCGGGCGGAGCGTTCTGGAGGTAACGCTCACTGTGCGGGCGGCGCGGGTCGTAGGCCATGATGCGCACCTTGCGTTGGCCGACAACGTAGCAGCGGAAGTACTCGGTGTAATCGACGGCCTTTTGGTAGACCATGCAGAGATCGCGCGTTTGGTCGTAGGCGCGGAAGAACTCCTCGCGGCTATGGACGGCGTAGACGTCGCGCCCGCCGCCGCCGTGGATCGGCTTGAGGTAGCCCTCCTCGCCGACAGCGGCAAAGACCGCCTCCCAGTCGAGCGGGAATTCCAGGTTGCGCAGAGTGCGGTCGGTTGCGCCTTCGGGGAGCGCCTTGTGAGGCAGCATCACTGTGGGCGGGACGTGGACGCCGAGCTTGTCGGCCAGCGCGTAGTTGAAGAACTTGTCGTCGGCCGAGGCCCAGAAGGGATTGTTGATGATGGCGGTTCCGTGCAGCGCGGCGTGTTTGAGGAAGGCGCGGTAGAAGGGAACAGCGTGGGAGATGCGGTCGATCAGCACCGCATAGCGCGGTGCGCGTCCGGCCTGAACCGCGCCGGTAAGGACGAACTCGGCCTGGAGGCCGTCGATGTTGCGGGCGTTGATCTGCTCGACCAGCGCACCGGGAAAGCTGTTTTCCCCGCCGAAGAGAATGCCGATCCGTTTCATGGCTGCCCTCCTGGATGCTTGCATTCAGTGTACGGCAAAGGACAGAGATCAGGGATCAGAAAAGGTCTGCTGGTTGAGGTTCGTGGAATCCCAGGTCTCAAAATGCAGACCCGGGGCACCCAAACTTGTTGGCAGATTGAGATGTGGGCCACCGGCCAGAACACCAAAAACTTTTAACGGCTCCTTAGTTTAAAAACATCGTCCGATACAACGTATCCCTTTGCACGGGCTTGAATCCAGCATCGCGAATAATACGCCGCAACTCTTCCTCTGTCGTGCAATTCGAAGTACCTGCAGCCTTGACCACATTTTCCTCCAACATCACCGAACCTACGTCGTTGCCACCGAAGTGAAGGGCAATCTCCAGCACCTTCAAGCCCTGCGTCACCCAACTCGCCTGCACGTTTTCGATGTTATCGAGATAAAGCCGCGAGATAGCCAGAGTTTTAAGATACTCGACCGAAGTTGCTTCCTCCCAGCCGCGTCCGCCGAGAGCGGTGTGCTTGGGCTGAAAGCTCCAGGGAATGAAGGCTGTGAAGCCGCCGGTCTCATCCTGCAACTGGCGGATCACTTCAAAATGGTTGATGCGCTGCTCGAAGGTTTCGCCCACGCCAAACATCATGGTCGCGGTGGTGCGCATCCCCAACTGGTGCGCGGTGCGATGCACGCTGACCCAATCCTCGGTGTTGCATTTGATGCGCGCGATGCGCCGCCGCACATCGTCGTCCAGAATCTCCGCGCCGCCGCCGGGAATCGAATCCAGGCCCGCCGCCCGCAGCCGAATCAAGGTCTCGCGCAAGCTCAGATCGGAGTAGCGCGCGATGGCCAGAATTTCGGAAGAGGTCAGACAGTGCAGCCAGATTTGCGGGAAGCGTTGCTTGATGCCGCTGAAAAGACGCTCGAACCAATCGATTTTGAGGTCGGGATGAATGCCGCCCTGCATCAGCACGCCCGTTCCGCCCATCTCCAGTGTCTCGGCGATCTTCTCGTAGATCGTTTCGAAGTCGAGGATGTATCCCTCTTCCGAACGCGGGCCGGTCAGTGGCCGATAGAAGGCGCAGAAGGTGCAGTACTCGGTGCAGAAGTTGGTGTAGTTGATGTTGCGGTCAATGATGTAGGTGACCACGCCCTCGGGATGCAGGCGGTGGCGCATGGCATCGGCCTCAAAGCCCAGGCCGATCAGGTCGGGAGAGTGGAAGTGGTCGAGAGCCTGTTGGCGCGTCAGTCGCATATTTCTAATTCTAATTCACTGCTTATCAGAATCGGACTTCACGGCTGGCTGCGTCTCATTCCAAAGGCGCCGCGCTCCACGGATGGAATCGCCGATGACATCCAACAAAACTTCAATCAAACCCCACAGGCCGTCGAATAAACCTTCCAAACAATCGAGAGCATCGATCATCGCGGTCCTCTCTCTGCTGATCTACTAGCCGTCCAGCGGCTTCACGGAAGGCTTGGACGCGGTCTTATGAACCGGCTGTAGACGCCGAAGCTAAGCAATAGAATCCATTGTATCCTCAGTTCCAGTCCTTGTATCACATTTGGGATTGACGGCGGGAGGAGCGGAGTCATGCAAAGCATGTGTCAACCGAAACGCTGATGCAGACCGGTTCGCGCTCGCTTACACTGGATAGTGCGGCGGAGAGACGAAGTTGAGATGGCTCGACCGCGTTGGAGTGGACGTTGAGAAAGCAGATGAAACTTATCGGGCTGTTGGCCCTTGCACTATTGGTTGCAACTGCGGCGTGTGCGCAGGCGCGCTTCGACGCTGAGGCGGTGCGGCTGAACAATCGCGGCGCGGCAGAGATGAGCCAGCAGTTCACGGATCGCGCGGCGGCTTCCTTTGCAGCAGCCTTCAAAAAAGATCCCAGGCTGGCGCAGGCGGCCATCAACGAGGGCATTGCGCAGCTCTATCTGCAAAAGCCGGTGGACGCGAAGAGCTACTTTCAGCAGGCGATTGCCATCGATCCTGAGAACGCGCAGGCGTGGTACAACCTGGGACTGGCCGAGCACGCGGGGAATGAAGTGGAGACGGCGCAGGCCAGCTTTCAGCGGGCGGCGCAGATCGACCCGGCGGACGCGGATTCGACTTACTATGTGGGCGTTTGCTATCAGGAGTTGAAGGAGTTCGACAAGGCGATTGCGATCTTCCGCAAGGCGCTCGCGATCAATCCGCTACACGCCTCGGCGGAGTTTCAACTGGCGCGGTCGCTGCAACGGCTGGGGCAGAGAGATGAGGCGGCCGGGGCCTTCAAACGCTTCAAGCACCTGACGGAGACCAAGATCGGCGCGCCGATTGGACTGGCTTATGGCGAGCAGGGACACTACTCGACGGTCAGGCCGGTTGAGGAGCGTGAGGCTGGGAAGAAGCCGATGATTCCGGTCAAGCTGGTGGCGAGTTCGATGGTTTCCCAGGTCTCAAAGTCGAGACCTGGGGCACCCAGCGTGAAGTGGACTACCACCGGCGGCGCGTGCATGATGGACGTTACTGGTTCCGGCGCGATGGATTTAGTGCTTATGCAGTCAGGCGCACAGGCGATTCGTGTGCTGCACAGCAAAGGCAACGGCAGCTATGAAGAACTGGACGTGGCGGCGGCAGGGTTGAAGGCATCGGGTCATGCGGTGGCTTGTGCGGTGGGTGATTACGACGGCGACGGGTTGAATGATCTGGCCGTCGCACTGGACGATGCCGTGCTGTTGTTTCGCAATTTAGGCAAGGGGAAATTTCTGGATGTGACAGCCGAGGCTGGACTTTCGTTGAGGAATCGACCGAGCGGAATTACGTTTATAGATTATGACCACGATGGTAATCTCGATCTGCTGCTCACGGGATCGCCTCTGAAAGCAGGCGATGAGTCGAATGTTCTGTGGCGCAACAACGGCAACAAGACCTTTAGCGAGCGAACCGAAGCTACCGGCTTGGGCGGCAGCGGCAAGACGAATGCTGCGATTCTGACCGACTTCAACAACGATCGCGCTGTGGATATTGCCGTGACTGGTGATGGACCTTCGCCGTTGATTTACGTAAATCCGAGGGAAGGGAAGTATCCGACGCAAGCGCTTTCTGATGCAATACATTCGTCGGCAGTGGGCATCACTGTGTTGGACTACAACAAAGACAGTTGGATGGACATCGCCGTGACGCTCGCGGTCGCGCCGGGGCTTACGTTGTGGCGCAATGTCGAAGGCGAGAATCACATCGGTCGGCGCTTTGAGCGCGTAGAGTTGCCGTTACAAGGCGCGTTGCGCGGATGGGGCGTGACGGCTGTCGATATTGATAATGACGGATGGATTGATCTGGCGGCAATTGTCGAAACCAAAGCAGGCCCATGCGTGAAAGTCTTCCGCAATCGTGGTGATGGAAGTTTTGAAGATGTGAGCGTGGCGCTTGGCTTGGACAAAGTAAAGCTCACTGCGCCGCGCGGGTTGATTGCGGTCGAGGACAACGGCGCGGCGGATTTGATTGTGACGCAGTTGAATGCGCCGCCGGTGCTGCTGCGTAATGTGGGCGGAAACAAGAATCATTCGGTGCGCTTGGACCTGACTGGTTTTGCGGACAACAAAACAGCGCTGGGCGTGAAGGTGGAAGTCTTCGCGCAGGGGCATTGGCAGAAGTGGGAACTGGCCGGAGCATCAGGCTATCAGACGCAAGGGCCGCCGCAGATTCTTGTGGGTCTGGGCGATGCGGACCACATTGATCTGCTGCGCATTCTGTGGCCCACGGGCGTGCTGCAAGATGAGATCGATCTGCCGCACACGCCGGTGATTACGATGAAAGAAGCGGACCGGCGCGGCAGTTCGTGTCCAGTTCTCTTCGCGTGGAACGGGCAGAAATACAAGCTGGTCACGGATGTGATTGGCGCGGCGGTGGTGGGCCACTGGTTCACGCCAACGCGGCGCAATACACCGCGGCCCGGCGAGTGGATCAAGGTGGATGGCGACGCGCTTGCGCCGGTCAACGGCAAGATGAGCCTGCGTTTTATCGAGCCGATGGAAGAGGTTAATTACGTCGATCAGTTGCGGCTGGTTGCGGTGGATCATCCGGAAAACGTCGAGGTCAATCCCGACGAGCGATTCCTTGACGATCCGCCTTTTGCATCCGGGCGCGTAGTGGCTTCAGAGGGCGTGCGACTGCCAGTGGATGCGTGGGATGGCGAGGGACGCGATGTGCTTGAAGCGTTGAGCCGCCGCGATCATAAATTTGCCAGCGGATTCACTCCGACGCCTTACGATGGCTTTGCGAATTTGCACGCGCTCACATTGGATTTGGGCGAAGTGAAGCAAGGCGCTCCTCTGCGGTTGCTGATGACAGGCTATGTGAATTACTTCAGCGCGACATCGCTTTACGCCGCGTGGCAGGCTGGTGTGAAGCCCGTCTCGCCGTATGTGGAAGCGCAGATGCCGGATGGATCATGGCAGCGCATCGCCGAGGACGCGGGCTTTCCTGCTGGATTAGAGCGCACAATTATTGTTGATCTCAGCGGCAAGCTGCCCACCGGAGCGCGACGCATTCGGTTGATGAGCAACCTGGAAATTTATTGGGACCAGGTGCTCGTTGATCAAAGCGCGAGTGCAGAAGCAAAGACGACAGAGGTTCCGCTCTCGCTGGCTACTCTACACTTCCGCGGCTATCCGACGCAGATTGATGGCGCAAGCCCCGGCGATCTGGATTACGATTATGACCGCGTGAGTTTGACGGGACCATTCCAACATCAGCGCGGCAACTATACGCACATGGGCGATGTGACGGAGCTACTCAAGAGCATCAGTGATCGCTACGTGATCTTCGGCAGCGGTGAAGAGATTGCGGCGGAGTTCGATGCGGCGAAGCTGCCCGCATTGCCTGCGCATTGGAAGCGCGATTACTTTTTCTATGCGGATGGATTTGTGAAGGATATGGATTGGTGGGATGCCTTGCCGTTTACCGTTGCACAACTGCCCTTTCATGCGATGAGCGCATATCCGTATCCTGATTTTGAAAAGTTTCCGCAGGACGCACAGTCCCTGGAGTATCAATTGAATTGGAATGATCGCTTTGATTCAGGCGAGCCTAACCGCGTGTATCATTTTGAGTATCGCGACCAGCACGCGACGCCGACCGAGGATACGAGGCCATGAGATCGATGGAAGAATCGGAGATTCAAGAGTTGGCTGAAAGCCCGCAGGAGATAGGCGTGGTTCGTGAAAAAGACTATCTTTGGATGGTGCTCAACGCCGCGTGCATTGTGGCGATTCTTTGGATGGCGCGCGGTTGGCTGTTGCTGGCAAATCACTGGCTGGATAGTCATTCCCAGAAAGAGATTGCGCGGAGGTTGGGCATCTCGTCCGGGGCGCTTGGTTCCTTGTACTTTTTCGTGCATACGGTTTGGCCCATCTTTCATGCGAGCACAAAGAAAAAGCAGAAGCGCGCCGAAGAAGAGAAAAAACGATTCAGTCCGCGCTATAACCCTATCGCGGAACGGGATTCGGAAAGCTGGAGCCATGAGCGGCATAACGATTGAGCCAGCGGTGCGGCAACTGGAGCTATTGCGCTCCGGCAAAGTATCTGTCGTGGAGTTAGCTGAAGCGCACATTCAGCAGATTGAGCGTTTGAATCCGCAACTGAATGCATTTGCCGACTTCGATGCGGAGCGTGTGCGGGCGCAGGCGCGGAAGTTCGATGAGCAAAAGAAATCGCGCGGGCCATTGCACGGCTTGCCCGTTACGGTGAAGTCTTCGATTGCCACAGCGGGCTATCTTTGCGAGATCGGCAGCCAGCTTCATGAAGGCGACGTGCCGCGCGAGGATGCGGTGGTTGTGGCGCGGCTGCGCGCGGCGGGCGCGTTGATTCTGGGCACGACGAATTGCCCGGAGTTTTTGATGGCTTATGAGACAGACAATCTGCTGCATGGGCGCACGAATAATCCGTGGGACTTGGAGCGCACGCCGGGCGGATCAAGCGGCGGTGAATCAGCGGCGATTGCTGCGGGGCTTTCGGCTGCGGGGCTGGGAAGCGACAGCGGCGGCTCGGTGCGCGTGCCGGCACATTTTACCGGTATCTGTTCGCTGAAGCCAACACCTGGACGGATTCCTGGACGCGGTCATTTGCCTCCGTGCGTGGGACCGTTTTCTACGCTAGGCGCGATTGGGCCGTTGGCCCGCACCATGGCCGATGTTTCGCTTCTTTTTCGTACACTCAGCGGACAAGACCAGCACGATCCTGTGAGTCCGCCGATTGCGCTACGCGAGCCTAAGCTCGATGAGTTGCGCGCACAGAGAATTGGCTTTTTTGAGGATGATGGGCTAGTCCCGGTAACGCCGGAAACACACGCGGCGGTGCAGGCTGCGGCGGCTGCGTTGCGCGAGGCGGGCTTTCGCGTAGAGCCTTTCAGGCCGCGCACGTTGGAGTTGCTGCGTCAGTTGTGGAGCAAGTTTTTTGTGCAGTGCGGAGCAATGTTTTATGCGCCAGCGATTCGCGGACGGGAGCATCAGCTCAGTCCAATCTTCAGCGAGTTTCTCGGCTTCAGCGAGGCCATTCCGCCGATGACGGCGCAGCAGTTGCTGGACGCGTGGGCGGAGCTTGATTTAATTCGCGCCAAGACACTGGAAGAGATGAGCGAGTACCCGGTGCTGCTGTGCCCGGCGGCGTGCATTCCCGCATTTCGTCACGGTGAGCGCGAGTGGGTCATTGATGGGCGCGTGGTCGAGTACCTAGACGCGGTGCGCTATACGCAGTGGTTTAATGCGCTGGCTGCGCCAGCCGCAGTGATTCCCGTGGGCCAATCGCCTGAGGGGCTACCTATTGGCGTGCAGATTGTGGCGCGGCCCTTTGAGGATGAGACGGCATTGGGCGTGGCGGGCATTTTGGATGCAGCCTTCGGTTATCGTCCGCCGCCGATGGCTTTGTAATAAGACAATTGTTGTCAATGCACTTGGCGAAAACGCCCGAAATGGATCGATTTTCCTCTCCACCTTTTGATGGATGCGCGGCTTCGTCGATTCCAGTAGCCTGTAATTTCCCCGGAATGGAGCGCGCAAAATGCGTGAAGATTGGCTCAAGCGATTTGCCGATAGTCCCGGTGCTCTGAAGAGCGCGCAACGCCAGCAGACGGTGGTGCCGGTGCTGGATTTGGAGATCGGCGGCGGCGAATTCGTTACCATGGCTGGGCCTTGCTCGGTGGAGACGGAGAGCCAACTGATGGCCACGGCTCACTCTGTGTGCAGCGCTGGAGCGCGCATACTTCGCGGCGGCGCATTCAAGCCGCGCAGTTCGCCTTACGCATTTCAAGGACTAGGCCTGGAAGGATTGAAGATGCTGGCGCAGGCGCGCCGCGAAACCGGTCTGGCCATTGTGACGGAAGTAATGTCGGTCGGCGATGTTCCGATGGTGGCTGAATATGCCGACATTCTACAGATCGGCTCGCGCAGCATGGAGAACTATGCATTGCTCGAAGCGGCTGCGCGGTCGGGCCGCCCGCTGTTGTTGAAGCGCGGCCTGATGGCGACGGTGGCCGATTGGCTGCGTTCCGCGCAGGTGGTTCTCGACTACGGAAATCCCAACGTGATTTTGTGCGAGCGCGGCATTCGCACCTTTGAAACTGTGACGCGCAATACGTTCGATATTTCAGCGGTCGCGCTGCTCAAGCAGATTTCACATCTGCCGGTAATTGCAGATCCAAGTCATGCATCCGGAGTGAGGGAATTGGTTTCAGCGCTGGCGTGCGCGTCTGTGGCCGCTGGTGCGGACGGCGTGATTGTCGAGGTGCATCCCGATCCGGCCAATGCTTGGAGCGATGGAGATCAGTCGTTGAACTTTGACGGCTTCGACGAAATGATGGCTGCGATGAGTCCCTATGTGGAGTTGCGAGAGATTGCATTGCGCGGCAAGATGCGCAGAGCAGTTTTGCGTGAGGCGGATGCGCCGCAGTTCGTGGGGGCAGCGCAATGAACTTGAGATCCAGAGTGCTGTTGATGGCCGCATCCTTTGTTCTACTGATTCCAATCTGCGGCTTTACGCCCAACGCGGCGCAAGGCTCTCGCGTGGCATTGAACGCGGACTTTATTGTCACCGCAGCGCCTGTTTATGAGCCGCTTGCTGAGTTGCGTGGGCAGGAACGATTTCCCCAGGGAGCGCAACTGCTGCTGGTGCATGAGGGCAAGGCCGAACCACTAGTGAAGGGCTTTGCGGCGACTGCGGATGCATGCGTTTCCTTTGACGGCGCGACGGTGCTCTTCGCGGGCAAACAGAACGCGTACGACCTGTGGCAGATTTGGGAGTTAACGCTGACGGATCGTTCTGTGCGTAAGGTGATTGTCACCGAGGCTGACGCCGAGCGCCCGCTCTATTTGCCTGGAGGACGGATGGTTTGGGCGGAGCGCGCGCCGTGGGGCTTTCAATTAAAGTCTGCTGAAGACGGCCATCCAATGAAGACAATTTCGTTGAATCCCACAGCAGGGCCAGGAGTGCTGCCGCTCAGCTACACACAGGCGAGCGCATTTCCTGCCGATGTGCTAGCGGACGGACGAATTCTGTTTGAAGCAGGCTATCCGTTGGGAACGGGTACAACGCCGGAGTTGTTTCTGGTTTACGCGGATGGTTCCGGCGTTGAGTCGTATCGTTGCGATCACGGAAGAGCTCGTTGGGGCGGAAGGCAGTTGGCTTCGGGCGACGTGATCTTCACGCACGGAACAACATTGGCTCGCTTCACATCATCGCTGGCGGCAGAGGTTCCGGTTGTCGCGCCGCATGCGGAGTACGCGGGCACGATTGCGGAGACTGCCTCAGGCGCATGGCTTGTGAGCGCGCGGGCCGCGACGGGCGGGCATTATGCGATGCAATTATGGAAGCCGGGGGAGGCTGCGTTGCAATCGGTCCTTGCAGTCAACGGAGAGAATCTTGTTGATCCGGTTTTGATCGCGCCGCGCTTGACGCCGAATCGTCATCCCTCTGGTCTGCACGATTGGAATTACGCGAATTTGCTGGCGCTTGATGCACGCCAATCGCGCGCGGGCGATTTGAAGATTGCGCCTGCCAATGTGCGGCTGGAGACGATGGACGCGCAAGGACACACCATGGTTACAGGCACTGCGCCGGTGGAGAGCGACGGATCTTTTTTTGTGAAGACGCCCGCCGACAAGCCAATTCGCTTTGCGCTGCTGGATGCAAAGGGCGCGGTGGTACGCCAGGAGCACGGATGGTTCTGGCTTCGCAGCGGCGAACAGCGCATCTGCGTTGGCTGCCACACCGGGCCGGAGCGTGCGTCGGAAAATCGCGTGCCAGCGGTGTTGCTACGCACAACAACGGCCTTCGATCTTACTGGCGCAAAGGATGCAAGCGCAGCGCAACAGAAATCGCCGGGAGGCAACTGAAATGAATTGTCGATGTCTTCTTTTCTTTGGCGTGGTTTCTGTGGCTGTTGCGCAAACAGCTCCACATATTCCCGTTGCTCCGTCTACTCAAGGCGCGCAAGCGCCGTCTGCCCCACCGTCGGCACCAGTCATTCGCTTTGAAGATGCAAGCGATAAGGCGGGCATCAACTTTACGCATAGTTTTGGTTCACGGCAGTTGGGGTCGCTGCTGGAAGGCACCGGCGCGGGCTGCATCTGGTTCGACTACGACAACTCCGGACGGCAATCGCTCTATGTGGTCAACGGGCGACCGCTGGACGACTCGATGCATCCGTATCCGCTGAAGGTAAAGCCCGATCCGCTGCCGCACAATCATTTGTATCGTAATGACGGCAACGGACATTTCACCGATGTGACAGAGAAGTCTGGCCTTGATCCGGATATGTATGGAATGGCCGTGACAGCAGCTGATTATGACAACGACGGCTTTGTCGATCTGCTTGTGACTGGCTACGGAAAGACAATTCTTTATCACAACGACGGCAATGGGCACTTCACCGATGTAACCAAGAAGGCTGGCATCAATGTGGACGGTTGGGCGATTAGCTCGACGTGGCTCGACTACGACAAGGACGGGTGCGTAGATCTTTTTGTGGGCCGCTATGTGAAATTCGATCCCAAGTATCGGGCGTTTTACGCGGCGGATAATTATCCAGGGCCGCTCGATTACGAGGGCGAGACCAACAAGCTTTATCACAACAATTGCGACGGAACTTTTACTGATGTGACCGAGAAGTCCGGCATTGGCGCATATGCGGGCCGCACGATGGGCGTGACTGCGGCAGACTTTGACAACGACGGCTGGGACGATATTTACGTTGCCAATGATCGCACGGAAAATTTTCTCTTTCACAACAAGCATGACGGAACTTTTGAAGAGATTGCGAACGAAACAGGCACGGCCTTCGGACAAAATGGCGAATCTACTTCGTCGATGGGACCGGTCTTCGCCGACCTTGAAGGACGCGGGGTGCTTGATTTGTGGGTGACTGATGGCCACTACAATCGTCTGCTGCACAATACCGGCAAGATGAGCTTTGAAGACATCGGCGCGGGAACCGGCGTCTCGCAGACCAACGCACAATACGTGAGTTGGGGCACGGGCGTTTACGATTTTGATAACGACGGCCTGCTCGACATCCTCATCTTTCATGGCGGGCTGATTCATCTGATTCCGCAGGAGCACACGCTCTTTCGCGGGATGGGCGACGGCAAGTTTGCCGATGTTTCGCGCGAGGCCGGTCCAGTGATGAGCGTGCGCATAACGGCGCGCGGCGCGTGTTTTGGCGATTACGACAACGATGGGAAGATGGATGCGTTTGTAGTGAATCTTGGCGGCAAGGGAACGCTGTTGCATAACGTCTCCACGGATACCGGACACTGGACTTCCATCAAGTTGATCGGCACAAAAAGTAATCGCGACGGCATCGGCGCGAAGGTTGAAGTTTTTGCGGCGGGCAAGCGCCACACTGCGGAGAAAGTTGCAGGCTCCGGTTATCTCTCTCAGGACGACAGCCGTTTGCACTTCGGACTCGGCGCTGCAACCTCGATCGACAAACTCATCGTTCATTGGCCCAGCGGGATCGATCAGACGTTAGAGTCGCAGCAAGTTGATCGCGTCCTCACAGTGCAGGAGCCGGGAGAGAGGAAGACGAAATGAGCGGGCGCTTCCAACTTGCAATGTGTGCCGGGATCGCGGCTTTGGCAGCGGCGCTGCTTGCGCTTGCCTGCTCGACTGGCCGTTCCGTGCGCGCGGCTGAGGAGGTTATTGCGAGCGGCGTTTTGGATTACGCATCGCCGCTCGAGGTTCTTCTTTCGCCTGATGGCGCGCGGCTCTATGTGCTTTGTCAGCAGAGCGAAGAAGTGCGCGTTCTGGATGCGTCCACCTATTCGGTCATCAAGACCATTGCAGTGGGCCGCGTGCCGCGCGGGTTTTCGTTATCGCCGGATGGTGCGCGGCTGTTTGTGACGAACTCCGGGGAGGACACGCTCTCGGTGATCGACACGCATACACTGGCCGTGACGGCTACGTGGCCGGTGGGCGCGGAACCGTCGGGCGTGGTCGAGGATCGCGCAGGCAAGCGGCTCTTTGTGGCGAATCGCATCAGCAATGATGTGGCCGTGCTTGATGCACGGACCGGCGCGGAAGAGAAGCGTTTAATGGCAGGACGCGGATCGAGCTATCTGACGCTTACGCCGGATGGAAGCCGCATTTACGCGACGCATGTTTATCCGAATCCACCGCAGGTGCGCACTGAACTCGACAATCGTACTGCGCCCGAGTCGGAGATTACGGTGATCGATGTGGCGCGCGCGATGGTGGTTGATCGTCTGCCGCTGCATCGGATTGCTGGCGTTTTTCATTTAGCTTTTTCTTCCGATGGCCGGCTCGGTGTTGTGGCCGAATATCATCCCAAGAATCTTGTGCCGCTGGCGCATCTGGAGCATGGCGGCGCTTTTGCATTCACGCTGACGATCTTTGGCGCGGATGTAGGCAAGGCTTCTGTCGAGATTCCGCTGGATGAATTGGATCATTACGCATCGCGGCCCTTTGGTGTGGCGATTTCTCCAGACAAGTCGCGCATCTTTGTCAGTTGCAGCGGCTCTGAGATGGTCACGGTGATCGACGTGCCTCGGCTGCTGCGGTATGCGCGTTTGTATCCTGGATCGAATGCGCAGGATCTTTCCGCGAGCGCGAATTATGTTGTGACGCGCATCAGCGTGGGGCATGATCCGCGCGGGTTGACGTTGAGCCGCGATGGGCGCAAGCTTTTCGTCGCCAATCGTCTGGAAGATACGATCAGCGTAATCGATACGCACAACAATAGAATCGCGCAGACGATCACGCTGGACGGGCCCAAAAACATTTCTCCAATGCGCCATGGCGAACAGACTTTTTATACGTCTCACCAGTCGTTTCAAGGACAGATCGGCTGCGCCACGTGCCACATTGATTCCACCTTCGATGGCATTACATGGGACTTGGAGCCGGACGGCTTTGGCCGCGACATCGTGGACAACAAATTGATCGAGGGCATCAAGGACACCGAGCCATACAAGTGGAACGGCGGCAATCCAAGCATTCCGGTTGAGTGCGGACCAAGAACGGAAAAGTACTTCTGGCGCTCGGAGAATTACGACAATCTCACGCTTGCCGATTTGACGGTCTACATTCGACGTCTAGATCCGCGACCGAGCCGTTGGGCGCTGGCCAACCATGAGCAGACTTCTGCGCAAGAGCGCGGCCAGGCGATCTTTGAGCGGTCTGTGGACAAATTCGGAAAGCCGATTGAGGAGTACAACCGCTGCAATTATTGTCATAGCGGACCCAAAGGAACCAACCACAAATTATTTGACGTGGGAACGCGCAAGCCTACGGATAATTCAGGGATGTTGAAGTCCGCGCCGCTGACAAATATCGCGCTGACCGCTCCATATTTGCATGACGGCTCAGCGCGCACTCTTGAAGAGATCTGGACGGTCTACAATCCCGACGACAAGCATGGCCGCACCAACGATTTGACCAAGGATGAACTCAACGATTTGATTGAATACTTGAGGACGCGATGATGAAGATGGATCTGAAGCCGCTCATGATCAGCGCTGCGCTGGCGGTCGTTGTGCCAGTTATGTTCGCGCAAACGTCAGCGTCTGGAGCGCGAGAATCTCATACCGCACAGCAAGTGTCGCAGTTGCCGCGCTTTCGTTTTGAGAACTTCACTACCGCGAACGGCCTTCCGGATAATCACGTCTATTCCGTGCTGGTGGACGGAGAGCGCATCTGGGCGGGCACGGATAACGGCCTTGCGGTGTACGAGAATCATGCGTGGAAGACCTATTCAACCAAGGACGGCTTGGCGCATCGCGCAGTGCTCTCACTGGCGCTGGATAAACGCACTGGAGATGTGTGGGCCGGGACGATGGGCGGTTTGAGCCGCATCTCTGGCGGACGCATCGACAGCTTTACACAATTGAATTCCGGGCTGAGCAACGATGTGGTTTACGGCGTCGGTGTGGAAGGCGAGAATGTTTGGGTGGCGACGGCTGCCGGCGGATGCAAGCTGAATACGCGCACCAGCCAATGGACGCTCTACAACGAGCGTAATACGCCGATGAATGAGATATGGGTTTACAGCGTTTCCGCCGCGCCGGACAAGGTTTATTACGCAGTGTGGGGCAGCGGGCTGCTTGAGTACACTCAGAAGACTGGCCGCTGGGACAAGTACGACGATCCGGACGGAGAGAATGAGATGGTGCTCTTCAAGGATCAAGGGCTGATTCACGAGATTGTCACTTCTGTCAGCTATGTAGACAATATAGTTTGGGCAGCAACCTATTTTGGCGATAGCCGCTATGATGGCCGCTATTGGCACAATTTTCTTACGAAAGACAGCGGACTTCCCTCGAACTTCACCAACACGATCAAAGGCGTTGACGCAAATCGCTGCTGGTTCGGCACTGACAAGGGCCTGGCTTATTACGACGGCGTGAACTGGGCCGTCTATCGCCCTTCGTTGAAAGACGGCAAGCCGGAGATGACAGTGCGCGACGCAGCGGGCAAGATTACGCCAATTGCCGTCTCCACAGCGCCGGCACACAACTATATTCTCGGCATCGATTTTCAAGGCAGTGACATCTGGGTCGCCACAGCCAAGGGATTAAGCCACGGAATACGCGAAAACCAATAAGAGTTCAAGGAGCAACTATCATGAATGCATTTGCGGAGATTCTGGAGACCATAGCGGCAGCGCCTGCGCACACGCCAATTGAACGGCGTGCAGTTACCAATCACGGAGTTCTGAATGAAGCCTTTCACTATGCCAAGCCGAGTTCGTTCTCGCGCGGCCTACGCATCGATTTGAACGGTATTTCCGTTCTGATTATCTCCGGTACGGCTTCGATCGATGAGAACGGCGTGAGCGTGCATGTAGGGGACTTTCCCGCGCAGCTCAAGCGCACCTTCGCCAACATCACCGGTTTGTTGGAGAGCGAAGGAGCTACGTGGAAAGACATTGTGAAGACCAGTTGCTATCTGCGCGACATCGACCGCGACTATGACGTTTTCAACCAGATTCGCACCGCCTTTTACACGGAGCAGGGACTTGATCCGGTGCCCGCTTCCATTGGCATTCAGGCGCATCTTTGTCGGCCTGAACTGCTGGTTGAGATTGAAGCGCTGGCCATCTTCCGCACCACCTGCGGTGGGGCAGACGCCGCTTGCACGGCATTAAAGGAGTAGCAATGCGCAAGGCATGGTTGTTGTTGACGGTGGGCTGCGTGATGGTTTCGGTTATCACGGCGCAGATCAGCGCACAGGATACGGACAAATACTCCGCACAGAATTCGATGCTGGTCGCAGATCAGAATGCGGCTGCGGTAACGGGCAAGGGAACGTGCGCGTGTGGCGCTCATCCGCCGGGACCGCCGCAGGATCGCGTGGTTACGCCGTATGCGGGTGAGCCAAATGATCTGAGTCCTTACGCGAAATTCGCCGCTCCCTATGACCTCAACTACACTCATCCCAATATCTATTCCGGCGCGGGGCGCGACATTCCCGATCCGAAAGATGTGAAGGAAGTGCGCATTGGATTTTTTGGTCCAGTGGCGCCGAATCCGGAATCTGTTTTTGGATTGCGGATGCTGCATGGAGCACAGTTGGCCGTGGAAGAAGCGAATGCGCATGGCGGCTACGGGGGCAAGCCCTTCAAGCTGATGCTTCACAACGATTACGATAACTGGCAGGCGAAGACGGTTTATGGCGAGGACCGGCCCACTGATCCGGCGATCTGGGGATCGGCATCGAATGAAGTTGTGAAAATGGTTTACGACGATCAGGACTGGGCGATCTTCGGATCGATCAGTTCCGAGTCAACGCACATCGCGTTGCGCGTTGCATTGCGCGCTGAGATTCCCATTGTCAATTCTGCATCCACTGACCCGACAATTCCAGAGACATATATTCCGTGGTACTTCACTGACCTGCAAGATGACCGTGTGCAGTGCCTGACGCTGGCCCGCCACATCTTCAGTGAACTCGGGCTTAAGCGCGTGGCGATACTCAGAGTGAACAGCCGCTACGGGCGCTTTGGCGTGATCAAGCTGCGTGATGCAGCGCGCCGGCTAGGCCATCCGATTGTCATTGAGCAAAAATATCTTCCGGGCGATAAGGATTATACAAAGCAATTGCAGGTGATTCGTTCTTCGCGTGCGGATGCGATTGTTCTTTGGGCCGATGAGACGCAGGCGGCAACAATTCTGAAGGAGATGCGTGCGGCAGGAATGAAGCAGCGCGTCTTTGGAGCGTATCGCACTCTGGGGCCAGAGCTACTGGCGCAGGCAGGCGATGCGGCTGAGGGCTTCGAGGCAGTATTTCCGTATGATCCCACGCGCAGTGATCCGAAGTGGCTGGAGTTCAATAGCAGATTTGAAAAGCGCTTCAGTGAAAAGCCGGAGCAGTTTGCCTCGCTCGCTTATGACGCTATGAATGCGTTGCTTGATTCGATTTGCAAAGCTGGACTCAATCGCGCGCGCATTCACGATGCTCTCGCCAACATTGAAGAATTCGACGGCGTCACCGGGCACATGATCTTCGATCCCAATCAGAAGAATGTTTCTCCCATGTACTTGGGCACGGTGCATAACGGCGCGATTACCTATCGCGTTGCAACCATGGAGAAGCCACCTGCGGTGGGGCAAATACCTGTAGTTGAACAGAAGCCTTATGCGCGCGTTGGCGAGGATGGAGTTTCGTACTCAGGGCCACATCAGCCGAATCAGGCAGGGCCAATTCGCGTAGTTCTTTTTGGACCGCGTGCAACTGAGGTCGCGCATTCGCCGGAGATGCAGGCAGCGCTTGCAGCGAACAAGACTAGTTGGACGATTCTTCCTGTGGCGAGTGATCAGAATTGGGGCGCGGCTTCAACGCAACTGGTTTACGCGCTGATGGATGAGCACGCACTTGCCATCATTGCGCTGGATCGCGATGCGGCACACTTGTCGGAGCAATTGGCGCTGAAGGCATTTGTTCCGGTGATTGCCTTGAGCAGCGACAAGAAGCTGACCTCGACAAACATTCCATGGATCTTTCGTATGCCGACTGATACCACTCCGGCAGCGGCGCTCGGTTTGCTTGAAGCAGCCGTTGCACAGAGCGGCGCGAATGCTGAGCGGCTGCGGGATGTGCTGGCCTCTGGTAAATCCGTCGCGGGAGTTGCATTTCAACAAACAGGCGAACCGCGCGCTCGCGATTGACGGCTATCTTCCGCTCAATTCATAGGGAATGCCGAAGCGTCCGATCTGAATCAAGGACTTCTCAGTGGGCGGCCAGATGTGCAAACTTTCGACGCGCGTCTGGCCAGCGATCAGATGCGCTTCGGTGGAGCCGACAGGCGCTCCTGTTGCGGCTTCGTAAAAGTGCACGCTCAATACTTCTCCCGACTGGGCCTTTGTCCAACCGAAGACATACTCGCCAGGCTTGAGAGCAACTCCGCCGATGCGGACCGGCGTCTGGACAATCAGATAGTGAGAGTACTTTCCCTCGGCGGAGTAGCCTGCTGTCAGCAGCACCACACCTGCGATGGAACGACCGCGCGCGTTGACGATGCCGGAGGCGGTGCGCATCTCCGTTTCGATGTGTTCCTTTTCTACTTGCGCGCGCGCCGGCAAAAGCGAGGCAAGCTCCGCATCCGAGGCCTGACGCCAAGCCTGTTTTTGCGCCTGCAATTGCGGGCAAATCAGAAGCAAACAGAATATGAGCGAGGAAAAATTCTTCATGACTTCTGCTTTCTGAGTGATTCTAGCGGAATGATCCCGCGCTGAATCGCGGCGGTGGCTGCTTGTGTGCGGTCAGTTACAGCCAGCTTGCTGAGCAGGTTGTTAATGTGCGTCTTTACAGTGGCTTCAGAAATCTCCAGCTCGGTGGCGATATCCTTGTTGCTTTTGCCGTGCACGATTTGCTCAAGCACATCGAACTCGCGCGGCGTCAGTTCTTCGGTGCCCATGCGCTCCGCCAGTCGCTGCGCAATCGCTGGCGGGATGTGCGATTTGCCGGCGTGAACAGTGCGGATGGTTGCGATCAACTCGTCGGTTGTCATACCCTTCAGCAGATAGGCGCGCGCGCCAGCCTGCAGGGCGCGATAGATGTCCTCATCGCCATCGTATGTGGTGAGCACGATAAAGCGGGCGTGCGGCGTCTCCATGCGGATGCGCTCGATGACCTCGACACCCGAGAGACGCGGCAGACGCAGATCGATCAGCGCAATATCCGGCTGATGCTTGCGATACTGCGCGATGGCTTCCACGCCGTCCGCAGCCTCGGCCACAACCTCCAGGCCGTCGACGACATTCAAGAGCGCAACCAGTCCTTGACGCACAACATGATGGTCTTCAACAACCAGCACGCGAATCGATTCATTGCTCATTGTGGCTCCTTCGCTGCTTCTTGCGTGTCTCTCACCGCCGACGCGCACAGCCTGACCGTGGTTCCATTTCCCGGTTCACTCGTTACTTCAAGAGTCCCGCCAATCACTGCCGCGCGCTCTCTCATTCCGGTCAATCCGTAATGACCGGGCGTCGATTCCACAATGTTATCTGCCGCAAAACCGCGGCCATCGTCACGCACTTCGAGAGCAATCTTCTCCGGTCCGTACTCCAATTGCACAAACAAGTTTTGCGCGCAGGCGTGCTTCTTTACATTATGAATCGCCTCTTGCGCCACGCGCAGAAATTCGCGCTCTGTCTCTTGAGGCATCGGCCTATATGCGCCGAAGAGGCTGAAACTGGCCTTCATACCGTGGCCGCCTTCGGCCTCAACGATGCGACGCAGGCGAACTGGCAACGTGGTCTCGCCGGAATCCTGCGAACGCAGTGCCCAGATCGATTGACGTGCTTCGGCAAGCCCTTCGCGCACATAACCGCGTGTCAGATCCAGGTGCTTGGTTGCGGCCTCAGGCTTGTTGTGGCGCAGCAGTTCGCTCAGCACCTCCAACTGCACAGAGATGCCTACATAGCCCTGAGCCAGCGTGTCGTGAATCTCGCGCGCAATGCGGTTGCGCTCGCCCAGCACGGCGCGGAATTCGCCTTCCGCGCGGCGCAGACGAAGCCTGAGCACAAGCACAACGATTCCGACCGCAGCCGCCAGCAGGAGCGCGTAGAACCACAGCGTTTGATAGAAGTGTGGGCGCAGTTCAAATGTGAGCGCCGCGCCTTCGGAATTCCACAAGCCGTCGTTGTTGGCGGCCTGTACGCGAAAGGTGTAGCGTCCGGGACGGATGTTTGTGTAGTACGCGGAGCGCCGCGTGCCGGCCTCGATCCAGCCACGGTCGAGACCCTCCAGCATATAACGGTAGCGCACCTTTTGCGGCGCGCTGAAGCTCAAGCCTGCGTAGTCGAATTGGAAGTGAACGTGGCCTGCATCGATGCGCAAGACAGAATCTGCCGCACGCAATGCTTGGGAAATATCGTCCACGGCAAAGCGTTGCAACGCAACCGGCGGCGGAACGGTGTTCACCGGGAAGTGCGCCGGGTCCACTTCAACCAGTCCCTTGGGCGTGGCGAACCAAAGCAGGCCTGAGCGCGAGCGCCATGCGGATGGATGGCTGTTGGTGGCCGTTTCGCGGCTGCGCAACCCGTCCGCCGTGCCGAATTCAATCCAACGCGAGCAGTTGGCTTTTCCGTCGCTATCGCAGCGCGCAATTCCTTTTCCGGTTGCGAACCACAAGTGATTCGATCCATCTTCTAGAATCGCGTGGACCGATGTTACATCTGGACTAAAGGACTCCTTCTCAATAAAGGCTTTCCCATCCCACGCCGTCCATCCGCTGTCTTGAGATCCAACCAGTAATGTCCCATTTTTTCTCAATAAAAGCGCGGTAATCACATTGCTTGGTAGCCCGTTCGCGGTTGTGTAATTCACAATTCTGCCGTCGCTCAAGCGCGAAAGTCCGGCCAGCGTGGCTACCCACAGATCGCCGTGATTGTCGCGTGCCATGGCACCCACCAAATCGCTGCCCAGGCCGTTCGCGTGCGTGAAGGTCTGCATGTGCGCGCTGGAAAGCGAACCATTCTTCAGGCCTGTCCAATGCGTCAACCCGCGCCGCGTGCCGATCCAGAGCGAACCGTCGGCATCGGCCAGCAGTGAGCGGATGAAGTCATCCGGCAATCCGTCAGCTGAAGTGAAGGCGTCGATTTTTCCTGCGCGAATGCGATTGAGCCCGTCGGGCGTGCCCACCCAAAGATCGCCGTTAGGTGCGGCGGCCAGGGCTAGAATTACGTCGCTCAGCAGGCCATTGCTTACGGTGTAACTCTTGGTGACACTCTTCCCATCGGCACTCTTTCGCGCATTCAGGCCTCCGCCGCTGGTTCCTACCCAGAGCGTGCCTGCGTTGTCCTCGACGACGGCGATGGTAGCGTCGGAACTCAGCCCCTCGCGCGCACCGACGGAGCGGAAGCGCTGATCGCGCAGAATGTGCAGGCCGTCGGTTTCGGTTCCAACCCAGATATTGCCTTCGTGGTCTTCCATCAGCGAAAGTACGGAAGCACTTGCGAGAGGATCAGTGACTGGAAATCTTTGTATCTTGCCATTGACCCAACGCGCCAGCCCGCTATTCGTGCCAATCCACAAGCTACCCTCGCGGTCGGCAAAGAGTGCCTGGATGCGACTGCCGGGAAGTTCGTGGCCCACGGTTAAGTGTTCCCACGTAGATACGCCAAAACAAGCCAGTACAGTCTTGCTTGCAAGAGCTGAAGGATTTGCACCGGCCGTCGTTAACGAACTAAAGAATCGTGATGTCTGAATAAATTCAATCCCGTTTTTTGGATCTATCGACGGTGAATACAATCCAGGCTTAGTCCAGCGTCCTTTCACGAAGTCGATCATGCCCTCCGGAGTTTCAACCCATAGGCCGCCCCGTCCATCCCCAATCAACGCAGTGATTGGGCCATACGTCAACCCAGTTGCAGCAGGGCCGGAGACAAATCGTTGATTGTCGAATAGCAGTGCCAGTCCTCCATCTGTCCATGCCCACAACATACCGTTCTCAGACTCGACTAGCGTGCGAATCCCATTCCCCGGCAATCCATCTTTCGATGTGAAGGCTTTGACTACACCGTTCTTCCAGCGCGCGAGGCCTTCGCTGGTCCCGATCCACAAGGCACCGTCGCGTGTCTCCAGCAGGCAGCGCACATCCGCTCCCGGCAGCGCGGGCGTGGAGTTCTTGTCGAAGACGGCGAAGCTGTTGCCGTCAAAGCGGACCAGGCCGACTTCGGTTCCCAGCCAGATGTAGCCGTCGCGCGTCTGCACGAGCGCCTGCACGGTATTCTGCGGCAGGCCGTTCTCCATGCCCCAACTCTGGCGGCCGTAGCTGGCGAGCGGCGTGGTTGGCTCCAGCGCACAGGCAGTGAACGCGCAGCCCAGCAGGCATACGGTTGCCAGCAAGGCGCGGAGTGAGCGCCGGGCCGCGCCGGGCCGGAGAAACGCAGCGAATTGATGTGGAAGAGTGTTCAAGCCGACTTTCCCGCGCAAATACCGCGCACCTCCACAGTAATTGGTTGATGCGGGAGTTTGCAGGATCAAAAACAGAGTATCGCAGGAATGCCGCTCCAATCTCCACCTATTGATGGATGGCTTGTTCATTCAAATGGCTCAAGACATTGCCTTGAGCTGTCGATACTCTAAATATGTCAAAGAGCTTGTTCTCAGATCGCTTGTCTCAGAACCGGCCTTCCAAGATCCACTTCGAGCGGTTGCCTTCTCATGGGGCAGCCGCTCTTTTATTTTCTATAGTTTAACGGTGACGAGATAAATCCCCCCAAAAACTTCCGGATTGAAGAGCAAAATTTCACATCGTGAGACGGGTTTTGTGCTTTACGCCCCCGCGCGCGGAGTTATTCAATGCGGGTTGTATGCAGGATTGACGGGGGGATTCTTCAATTTTGAGGCGATTTCCAGACGCCGGGAATGAATTAATCTGCACGTTTTGAAAATAAATCAGGGGGGGGTGGGGGTATCAGGAAAACGGGACCAGGGACTAAGGTTCGCGCGGTGATGGGCGTATTTTATTCACATGATTGGATTGTGCTCCCTGTAGAGGGAATTATAGGCAAGCGCTGGTGGCCGTGGCGGAGTTTTTCGCTTATGAGAAACAAGCGTGGACCGGGAGGTCCACACTACAGCCGACCGGGAGGTCGGCGCTACAACTTCATTTCTCGTGGGCTGGGAACGCCGGTAGGGGACTAAAACGTAAGCCGAAAAATAATTTTACGATTTCTCTTGCGCTCTATTGCGGATTGCGATAGAGTTATTACAGATTGCGATAGAGGGAAGGGTGGAACCCGGTCTCATCGCAGGATGGATTGGGAATTTGGACGGGGTTGGGTTCGTGGTATCCCACCCTAGCCGCAAAAACAAGTGCGCGGCGAGGGCGGGGCACCCAGGGTGATAAGGATGCGGCGGGAGTTGAGAAAACGAAACGCAGGTCCTTCGACTCCGCTGCGCTCCGCTCAGGATGACAGAGCGTAATTCAGGATGACAGAGCGTGAAAGTAAGAACTTAGAACTTAGAACTGACAACTGGCAACTGAGAACTGGCAACTGAGAACTGCACTTATGAAACTGGGCGAAAAAATCCGATATTTGCGCGAGGTGGAGGGCAGTTTGCGCGGGCTGGATCGGGCGATGAGCCAGCAGGAGATGGTCCGGGCGATTGAGGCCGAGACCAGTTCCAAGCTGAGCCAGAGCTATCTTTCGCAGATTGAAAGCGGAGCGCGGCCTCACCTGACCAATACGACACGGCAGCTTCTAGCTGGCTTTTTCAAGGTGCACCCGGGCTATCTGGTGGACGATCCAGAGGGGTACTCGCTGGAGTTGCAGAGCGATCTGCGGCCGGTGGAGGACAAGCTGGATCTGTGGCTGGTGGCCGGGGCCGAACGCTTCCGCCGCGATCCTGAGCTGATGCATGCGCTGTTGACCTTGGCCAAGCATGAACACTCGCGGGAGTGTTTGCTGCTGCTGGAGTCGATTCTGGAGACTCCGGGGCTGGCTCCGCGGCTGGTGGAAGTACTGCGACCGAAGGGCAGGGAGCAGGTGACTGGCAAGACAAAAACGCAAGGCGGGAAAGACGAGGCGTAGGTATGCACTGGGAGACCTTCTACTTTGTTTGTTTTCTTATCGGGCTTTTTATGAGCGCGTTTTCGCTGCTGGGAGTGATGGGGCATTTTGGGCACATCGGGCACGTGCATCTGCCGCACGTCACGCATCTGCCGCAAGGCGGTCACGCAACACACGCCGGAACCCATGCCGCAGCCAACGCCAGTCACGGAGCGCAAGGCGCGGGACGAACAACGCCCAGCGTTCCTTGGTGGAACACATTCTCGCTGATGATCTTTCTCTGCTGGTTTGGCGCGGCGGGGTTTCTGCTTACACGCCATGGTGGCTTTGTGGTGGGGGTAGTGCTGGTGATCGCCGCGATCTGCGGAGTGGCTGGAGGCGCGATCATCTTCTTTTATCTGACCAAGGTAATGCTGCCGCACGAGCACGAGTTAACCGCCGACGAGACCGATGTTGTTGGCGTGGTGGGGCGGGTTTCAGCGCTGATCCGCGCAGGTGGAATCGGAGAGATTATCTACGAGCAACGGGGCGCGCGCTACTCCGCTCCAGCGCGCTCCGAGGATGGGGTGGAGATTCAGAAGCAGGAAGAGGTTTATGTCGACCGCTATGAAAATGGAGTTGCCTATGTGCGGAGATGGGAAGAGGTTGAACAGGGACTGAGGGACTGAGGGACGAAAAGCAACCGCAGGTCCTTCGACTCCGTTGGACGCAAAAAACGCGCCCAACTTCGCTCAGGATGACAGTCTGTTTCATCCACAAACTTTGACTACGGGTAAGGGTAGACAGTTTCAAGGAGAGGAAATGACCAACAACGGCGTGCTGATTATCGACATGGCCATTCTGGCGGGGATATTTCTGCTGGGTTTGCTGGCCAAGTTGTTCCCCAAAAACGGCGGCAAGACCGGAACGAAACAGTGAACAGTGAGTAGCAGAATTGTTGAATCACTTACGGAAGGCATTATGCGAAAGACACTTGCAACGATCGGCTTGTCGGTTGTGGCTCTTCAGTTTTGGGGCTGTTGGAGCGACGTATTCGGCGTCAACCATCTGCCGGATCGGATTCCGATCCACTTTGATATGGCCGGACATCCCAATGGCTGGGGTTCGCCCTCGTCGTTCATTTTTTTATCCATATTGAGCTTGGCGCTTTTTCTGTTTCTCACGATGATCGCGCGCTTTCCATTGAAGATCAATCACTCGGTCGAGATGACGGAAGCGAACCGCGAGCGGCAGCAATCGCTGGCGATTGAGTTGCTGGCGTGGATGAGGACGGAGATTGTTTGCGTCTTTGGCTTGGCGCAGTGGATGGCCTCGAATCTGGCGCGTCATCCGGAGCGGGCGACGTTTTCAATCATCTTTCTTGTGCCTGTGGGAATGATTCTTGCCACGATTGTCTGGTATGTCGTGGCGATGTTAAGGGCAGGGCGGATGCAAACGGCATCGTGACTCTGAACGTAAACCATCAACCACTTACCTCCTGGATGAAAGGGCCGGGATCGCAATGAATGATCTTTTGAACGGAACGAACGGAACGGTTGTAGTGATCGTGGGGCTCGGCTTTCTTGCGCTGATCTTCATCCTCGGTGTCATCACTTCGCTCTATCGCAAGGCCGGCCCCAACGAGGCCTTGATCGTCTACGGCTTCCGTGGGCCGCGCGTGGTGAAGGGCCACGGCACGGTGATCTTTCCGATGGTGGAGAGCTGCCGCCAGTTGAGTTTGGAACTGATGAGCTTTGACGTAGCACCCAAGCAGGATCTTTACACCAAGCAGGGCGTCGCGGTGACCGTGGAAGCTGTCGCTCAGATCAAGGTGCGCAGCGATCAAGCTTCTATTCTGACCGCTGCCGAGCAGTTCCTCACCAAGACGCCGGATGAGCGCGAGAACCTGATCCGCCTGGTGATGGAAGGCCATCTGCGCGGCATCATCGGCCAGTTGACGGTGGAGCAGATCGTCAAGGAGCCGGAGATGGTGGGCGAACGGATGCGCGGCACCTGCGCGGAAGAGCTGAGCAAGATGGGACTGGAAGTGATTTCATTCACCATCAAGGAAGTGCGCGACAAGAACGAGTACATTTCGAATATGGGACGGCCGGATGTGGCGCGGATCAAGCGCGACGCCGACGTGGCCACCGCCGAGGCCGAGCGCGACACGGCGATTCTGCGCGCCAATGCGCTGCGCGATTCCTCGGTGAACAAGGCCAAGGCCGACCAGGAGCGAGTGATTGCCGAGACCGCATCCGCCACGCGTCAGGCCGAGGCACAGCGCGATCTGGACATCAAGAAGGCCGAGTACAGTGAGCAGAGCCGCCGCACGCAAGCCAGCGCCGACAAGGCCTACGAGTTGCAGACCAATGTGATGCTGCAACAGGTGACCGCTGAGCAGGTGAAGGTGCAACAGGTGGAGCGCGAAGGGCAGATCAAGGTGCAGGAGGCCGAGATTCTGCGCAATGAAAAGCAGCTGATCGCGACGGTCCTGAAGGGCGCGGAGATTGAGCGTCAGCGCATTGAGAATATGGCCGCTGCGGAGAAGAATCGCCTGACCGCTGAAGCAGAGGGACGCGCCGCAGCCATCCGCGTACAGGGCGAGGCCGAGGCAGACATTATCTTCCAGAAGGGTTCGGCGGAAGCCAAGGCGATGAACGTGAAGGCCGAGGCTTATCAGCAGTGGAACCAAGCCGCCGTGGTGGATAAACTGCTGACCAACATGGCCGACGTGGTGCGCGCGATGGCCGAGCCACTGAGCAAGGTGGACAAGATCACCATTGTCTCGACGGGCAATGATGACTCTACCGGAGTGCACAAAATCACTGGCGACATGACGCGGATTGCGGCGCAGGTTCCGGCGCTGTTCGAGGCGCTGAGTGGCATGGACATTAAGCAGTTGATGGCCAATGTGCAGGGCATCGGGAAGAAGCCGGAAGAGAAGACGGATGCGAAATAGAGGTCGGATATCCCACCCTAGCCGCAAAAACAAGAACGCAGCGAGGGTGGGGCACCCATTCACTGTGAACTGAGAACTGTGAACTGAGAACCGACGGAGGTACGTCATGGCACTGCTGGAGAGAGTAAGCACGTTGTTGCGCGCGAATCTGAACGACCTGATCGAGAAGGCCGAAGATCCGGAGCGGATGTTGAAACAGATTGTTCTGGACATGGAGAACCAGTTGATGCAGGTGAAGACGCAGGTGGCTATCGCCATTGCCGACGAGCACCTGCTGGAGAAGAAGCGCGTCGAGCAGGTTGCGCAGGCTGCCGAGTGGCGGCGCAAGGCGGAGTTGGCGGTCGAGAAGGGCCACGACGATTTGGCCCGCGCGGCGCTGGAGCGCGCCTTGAGCCACGATGAGCTGGTGGTCGGCTTTACTACGCAGGCCGAGGACCAGAAGCATGAGGCCGACAATCTGCGCCAGGCGCTGCGCAAGCTCGATCAAAAATTAGGTGAGACACGCGCTCATTGCGAGATGCTGGTCGCCGAGCATCGCCGCGCCAAGGTGGTGGGGCGGGCGACGGAGGCTCGTCAGGTGGTGGGCATCCATCAGACGAACGCGCTGGGACGGATGAAGACGCGGGTGCATCTGAAGGCTGCGCAGAACGCCGCCACGAGCGAAGTGATGCTGACCGAATCGCTGGAAGACCGCTTCCAGGCGCTGGAGAGCGAGGACAAGGTCGATCAGTTGCTGCGAGAGATCAAGACACGGCAGGCGATTCAGTAGAGCGCGGCGTGGCCATTACTCCGGTGCGAAGAGGGAATGGGTCCGCAGGCGGGGGAGCTTCGTCTAACAGAAAAGTGCTGTGAAGGCACGATGAAATCATCGTCTTGCGCGGAGTGGGAATCCGAGCTTGGGATCGTGGGCCCGGCGGCGGTGATTTACCCTAAAGACAGCTCCCGGTCGCTTCGTTGGATGCGGCGCGGATCTTCCGGGAGCTGAATTCTTGATTGGTGGGTTCATGCGCTTCAGTTCCTGTGTTTTTTCTGCAACGTATCTGGCGGCACTGGCTCTACTGGCCTTGCCTTGTGGCGCATCCGCGCAGGAGACTAGCACTTCCGCGGGCGCAACGGCCTCCGCGCAGCTTCCGGATGCGCCCCAGCCGCAGGTCGAGATTGCCTCCGCCGAGCAGCAGACCGCGAATCCTGCGACTGCTCAGCCCGCTGCCGATCAGGGTAGCTCCAGTTCGCAAAGCTCCGTGCAGCCGCCGACGCCTGAAAAAAGCCAGCATGAAAAGGCTGAAGAACAGATCAAGCAGCAGGAGAAGCAGCGGGTTGTAGGCGTTTTGCCCCAGTTCAACATCTCCTATCGGCCTGACGCCGTCTCCATGACATCAAAGCAGAAGATGAAGCTCGCCTTTCGTTCGGCAACCGATCCGGTATCTTTCGCAACGGCGTTCGTAGCGGCCGGCTATCACGAGGCCATGGACAGCGACAAGGGATTTGGGTGGGGCATTGAAGGCTATGGAAAGCGCTCAGGCGCGGCTTATCTGGATGCATTTGACGGCGACATCATTGGTAACGGCATTTTGCCTTCCCTCCTGCATCAGGATCCGCGCTACTTCCGCCTGGGTCACGGAAGCCTGAGCCACCGGCTCCTCTATTCGCTAGCCACCAACGTCATCTGCAAACATGACAACACCGGCAAGTGGGAGCCGAATTATTCCAACGTCGCCGGCAACCTCATCTCCGGCGCAATTTCCAATCTCTATTATCCGGCTGACGGTTCTGGAATCAGCCAAACCTTCAGCAACGGATTCCTCGTGACCGCCGAGGGCGGGATCGGTTCGATCTTCGACGAGTTCTGGCCCGACGTTTCGCGTAAGCTCTTCCATAAAGATCCGACGAACGGCCTGGATGCAGAGGCGCGCGCCGCCGACAAGGCTCGGAAAGACGCCGCAAAGGATGCAGCAGCGAATCAGAAGTAAAGTGCAAAGGGAAACTTCTATGAACATTTCCAGGCAATTCAGGAATTTTCTGCCCGCTGCGGCTTTGGTTTCAATGCTCGCATTCGTTCCGCTGGCGATGGCTCAGACGCAATCGCAGAATGGAGCGGGAGCCTACGCGACGGGCAAATATCGCAATCTATTTCTCGAAGACGGCCATTCTCAAAAAGAAATACAGGCGAAGATCGACGCGGCATTCCAGCAGCTTTTTCACGGCGATCCGCAGACGCAATCGGTGGTCTTCGCTGCAGGCAGCAACGCCAACGGGCCGCTGATGTACCTGACCGATTGGAATAACCACGACGTGCGCACCGAGGGGATGTCGTATGGAATGATGATTGCGGTGCAGTTGAACAAGAAGGCCGAGTTCGACGCGCTGTGGAATTGGGCGATGACTTATATGTACATCGGCGATCCGAAGCATCCCTCGTATGGATACTTCTCGTGGTCGTGCAAGACGGACGGGACGCCGAATGAAGAGACACCCGCGCCGGACGGCGAACAATACTTCGCCATGGCGCTGCTTTTTGCCGGCAATCGCTGGCCGGGCGGTCACGGCATCTACGATTATCACTCCGAGGCGCTGAAGCTGCTGACGGCGATGCGCCATCGCGCGGTGATTACCGGGGCGACCAAGTTCGGACCGCGCACCGTGGGAGCCGAGGTGAGCGATGAGAACGGAATGATTCTCTTTGTGCCGGGAATCACGCCGCATCCGTTTACCGATCCGTCTTATCATCTGCCTGCATTTTATGAGCTGTGGGCACGCTGGGGTCCGGAAGAGGATCGCGCTTTTTGGGCGCACGCCGCCGAGGTCAGCCGCGCATTTTTTGTGAAGGCGACGAATCCGCAGACCGGCCTTGCGCCCGATTACGCGAACTTTGACGGCACGCCATGCAAGATGCCGTTTTCCGCGAATTCAAGCAACTTTGCCTACGACGCATGGCGCACCGCCAGCAACTGGTCGGTCGATTGGTCGTGGTGGCGCAAAGACTCCACGGAGCCGCTGTTGAGTGACCGCATTCAGAGCTTCTTCGTCTCGCAGGGCATTGACACGTACGGCCCGGTCTATACGATGGACGGCAAGCTGGCGTCGCCAAGAAAGGGATCGACGCCGGAGGATCACGCCGCTGGACTGGTCGGCACCAACGCTGTGGCAGGGCTTGCGGCCACAGACAAGGCCCGCGCGAAACAGTTCACGGAAGCGCTGTGGAATACGCCCATTCCCTTTGGCCAGGGCCGCTACTATGACGGGATGCTTTATCTAATGAGCTTCATGCATTTGAGCGGCGAGTTCCGCATCTTGGGGCCAGTACCTCCGGCTCAACAGCAGTAAGAGAAGAATCTAATGTGTAAAGGAATTCGGCAGATTTCTGATGGAATCTGCCGAATTTTTATGTGATATTTTTAATTTCTGTGTAATGCTTTATCTTAAAGTGCCGATGAATAGATTGTACGGATGGCCGACGTCGGCTTCATGGCGAGAGCCTTGCCGATTGAGTCTCCAGGGAGTTCCTTGTCATGAAGCGCAGCCTCAAGGAGAGGATTCTTGTAACACTGGCGGCCACAGTTTTGATGGCGGCTCTGGGAGCACTGGCGGGGTATTTGGTGGGCCGCGCAATTTCACTCAGGCTGGCACAGCGCAAACTCGCGCAGGATTCAGGACGATTGATCGCGGTTGTGGAGGAGTTTTCAAAAGAGTCGCGCGCTACGCTGGCGGCGATGAACTCTTCAACGCTTCCTTTCTGTTCCGATGCTGAAATGGCCTATTTTCGCACTCTTGTCTTTCAGTCACAATACTTGAAGGACGGGGGCCGTATGCTCAATGGGCGGATTGTCTGTTCAGCTGCGATGAGTCAGCCAGAAATGAAAGAGGCGCGGTTCGAACCCGATTACTCCCAGCCGGACGGCACGCTCTTTTACAGGTACAAATCGCGCGCTCGCGTAGGCAACTTGCGGGCGGCGCTTCTACAATCGGGCAGTTCGTACGTCGTCTATACGCCGCATCTTCTGGATTTCATGCGTATCACGACCTCGCGATTTCTTCTTGCCTCGCCGAGCGATCCCCGCCTGATACTGACCTCCGAGAGCAACGCAGATCAGGCGCATACCAATCAGGCACGCATCAATCGCGTGATTTCGCAGGAAGGACGTGCGCGGGTGGGAGACACTCTCTATGTCACGCGCTGTTCCGATCGCTATTACAAATGCATGTCTGCCTATATTTCAATTCCGGAAGCGCTGAGCATAGATCGTAATCTACTGATGCTTTCCAGCTTAGGGAGCGGGTTGGGCGGTGCCTTTCTGGGTTGCCTTGGTTCATTCCTCTATCGCCGCAATCGGAGCATGGAGCAGCAGTTGCGGCGCGCCATCCAGAGGGACAAGCTACGGGTTGTCTATCAGCCGATTGTGAACCTGGCCAGCAGCCGGGTTGTGGGGGCCGAAGCGCTGGTGCGCTGGACCGACGAAGAGAGCCAGGTCGTTGGTCCCGAAGTCTTTGTCAATATCGCCGAAGGGCGCGGTTTTGTGGGAGAGATCACCAAGCTTGTGGTGCGCCATGTTTTGCGCGACATGGGCGAGACCCTGCGCGTGAATGCCGCTTTCCGGCTCAGCATCAATGTGACAGCGGCGGATTTGACCGATCCAAAATTTCTTCCGATGCTGGAAGAAGCGCTGCGCCAGGCCAGTGTTCCAGCGGAAAAATTGGCAATCGAGATTACGGAGAGTTCAACCGCGCGGCAGGAAGTGGCCGTGGCAGCGATCCATCAACTGCGGCGGAATGGGCACGAGGTTCATATTGACGACTTCGGAACCGGCTATTCAAGCCTCTCGTATCTGCATACGCTGTCGATTGACGCCATCAAGATCGACCGCTCTTTCACCCAGGCTGTCGGCACAGAGGCGGTGACCTTGAGCATTCTGCCGCAGATTCTTTCCATGGCCCAGGTGCTCAAGTTGCAAGTGATTGTGGAAGGAGTGGAGACGCGCGAACAGGCCGAATATTTCGGCGCGATGAGAGACTGTGACCTCATCCTCGCCCAGGGATGGCTCTTTGGCCGTCCCGTGGAGGCCGACGCATTCCAACAATTGCTGGCCGAAGACGAACAAAAAATGTTTCTTGTCGCCAACGTCGCATGAGTCTGGATTGCCTCTTTCAGCCTTGGGGTTGCGCCTCCAAATAGAGTTCGCGACCCCGCTGGAGCGCGCGCCGATTCAATTCAGCAAAGCGCGGATTCTTCACCAGCCGCTGGAGTGCCGCGTCCACATTCACATTCTGCAATACTCCGGTGATCTCCAGCAACGCACCCAGCATGACCATGTTTCCGGCGCGCGCGTTGCCCAGTTTATTGGCAATCTCCGTGAAGGGACAGGCTAGAACGCGCACGTTTTCCTGCGCGCAATCGGCGGGAAACTCCTCGCCGTTGTAGAGAATCCATCCGCCCGGCGCAACGCTTTTTACAAACTTCCGCAACGAGGGTTCATTCATCGCCACGAGAAGATTGGGATTGGTCACCATCGGTGAATCAATGACCTCGCGCGTGATGCGCACGTGGCAGTTGGATGTGCCGGAGCGCATCTCTGGCCCATAGGAGGGCAGCCATGAGACCTCCAGGCCGGCATCGAGTCCTGCTTCGGCCAGCACCTCGCCGAGCAGCAGCACGCCCTGCCCGCCAAAGCCCGCCACGCGCACGCGCAGGTCGATCGCAGCATCTACGCCAAGCGCCAGCGGATTGCCTTGTGGCAGCTCGTCGTCGGCCACGCCAAGAATATGCGGAAGCAGGTCGAGCGCGGGAGCAGCCTCAGGGAGCGCGCGCGACTCGGTCTCTTGAGTGCGGTCGCGAAAGACGCCCAGCGTAAAGGTCTTCTCCATCACCTCGCGCACCCATTGCTGTGCCTGCACCGGCGTCATCTTGAAGAGCGTGGGGCAAGGCGAGAGCACTTCAATGAATGAGAAGCCGAGTCCGCGTACCTGATTCTCAATGGCTTTCTTGATGGCGCGCGCGGCTCGGATGATTTGCTTGGCGTCGCCGAGGCCAACGCGTTCGATGTAGACCGGCGCCTCCAGCGTGGCCAGCAATTCACAGACGTGCAGCGGATAGCCTTCCGTCGCCGCGCTGCGTCCGTTGGGCGAGGTCATGCTCTTCTGCCCCAACAGTGTGGTCGGCGCGGATTGCCCGCCGGTCATTGAATAGATGGCGTTGTTGATGAAGATCACCGTGATCGGTTCGCCGCGATTGGCTGCGTGCAGAATCTCCGCCGAGCCGATGGCCGCCAAATCGCCGTCGCCCTGGTAGTCGATGACGATGCTCTCTGGGCGGCTGCGCTTGACGCCTGTGGCGACTGCGGTGGCGCGTCCATGCGCGGCTGAGATGTTGCCCACGTCAAAGTAGTTGTAGGTGAAGACGCCGCAGCCCACCGGGCCAACCATGATCGTCCGGTCCTGAATGCCCAGCTCGTCGATGGCCTGCGCCAGCAGCTTGTGCGCCTGACCGTGTCCGCAACCGGGGCAGAAGTGCGTCTGATGCTGCAGCTCCTGTTTGCGCTCATAGCGCTCGTAGAAGGCCTTCGCCTTGCCGTGCGAAACTTCGTATTCAGCTATCATCTCGCTAGACATTTGCCGCATACTCCTCCGGCTGCATGGCCGTCTCATATTGCCGCGCCAACTTGCGCACCAAGCTCAGCACCTCATTGTGCGAGGGAACATTGCCGCCCACGCGGCTATAAAACTCGACGGGCCGCGCGCCGTTCAATGCGAGGCGCACATCCTCGACCATCTGGCCGTTGCTCATCTCAACCGCCAAAAAGATCCGCGCGGTTTTGGCCAGGCGCTTCAGGTGCAACTTGGGAAATGGATAGAGCGTGATGGGGCGCAGCACACCGACTTTGATTCCATGCGCGCGCGCTTCAGCGGCGACGGCCTTCAGAATGCGGCCCATGATTCCGTAGCCCACCAGCACGATCTCCGCGTCTTCGGTGTGCCACTCTTCCGCGCGGGTTTCCAGCTCTTCAGCGCGGCGATACTTGGCTTCCATGCGGCCCTGATGCGCTTCCATCTCATCGATGTCCAGATAGAGCGAGTTGATCAGATTGCCGCGCGTCTCATGCGTTCCGGTGACGGCGTACGCGGGCGTTTGCGGCGCAACGGCGGTCTGCGCAAACTCGACCGGCTCCATCATCTGACCAATGAATCCATCGGCCAGCAGGACGACGGGATTGCGATAGCGGTCAGCGAGTTCGAAGGCCAGCGCCGTTAGATCGGCCATCTCCTGCACCGAATGCGGCGCCAGAACGATAGTGCGATAGTTGCCGTGGCCGCCGCCCTTGACCACCTGATGATAGTCGCCCTGCTCGGCGGCGATGTTGCCCAATCCAGGTCCGCCGCGCGTGATGTCGGCGATGACGCAGGGCAGCTCCGCGCCTGCCATGTAGCTGATACCTTCTTGCATCAGGCTGATGCCGGGGCCACTCGATGCGCTCATGGCGCGCACGCCCGCCGAGGCCGCGCCATAAATCATATTCATCGCCGCGACTTCGCTCTCAGCCTGCAAGAAAACGCCGCCAGCTTGCGGAACGTAAAGCGCGGCGGCTTCGGCAATCTCGCTGGCTGGAGTAATCGGATAGCCGTAGAAGGCGCGACAGCCAGCGAGAATCGCGCTGCGCACAATGGCTTCGTTGCCCTTCATCAATTGCTTGCGCATTCGCTTGCTCCCACGGCGGCTGCTGCAACACCGCGATCTTTTTTCACGAGCCGCGATACGGTAATCGCGCCCGGCTCCGGGCAGACCATGAAGCAGATTCCGCAGCCCGAGCAGCCCGTGCCTTTGTAAGCGGCGGTGCGATAGCCGTAGTGATTCAGCCGTTCGCCCATTGCAATCGCCTTGGGTGGACAGGCCTCGACGCAAAGGCCGCAGCCTTTGCATTCGTCCCCATCCACGCGCATCTGGCCGCGGTCTTTTTTCTCTAAATCCGCCATCGATACTCCTCTTCGTGAGGCTACCCCGAAACCCCTCATTCTCGGCTTCGGAGAGACCACAGGCAGTGATACATATCACATTGTACCGGAGCCGTCTTCCAAGGCTGTGAAAGTAATCGGTCGCCGCAAATCCTGGTTGCATTTTCCGGTGGAAGGATGAATGATTGAAAAACTACACTTGGAAGAAAAGTGTGAACAGGCCTTAGTAGTTGAAGCTGGCCGTGCAATCGCTCAGTGTCTCGCTGGCCTCCGTTGTGAACTGAATCCGGATCATATCTCCAGCCGCATAACTGAATGTATGCACGCTGTCGATGAGTGTTCTGTTGGCCTTCGCTGCGGAGTTTCCCACCGTAACGGTCAGGCCTGTGTTGACGCCGGAGGATGCATCCAGCATCGCTGTTCCCGATGGCAGATCCCACACCGTGAATCTGCCGCTTGCAGGTTGCGAACCCGAATGCCCGCAGCGCACGGCCAGATCGCTCAACTTGCCGCCGGTTGCCGCAATCACCTGTTGCAGAGCCTGCGGCCCAGGGCTTTGCGTGCACGATGTTTGTGAGCCGCCCGCTCCAAAGAGCACAATCGTGCTCGACGAGCGCGCCGTGCCCGCACAGAAGGCCTGCGCCGTACGCACGCTTGATCCCGCGCATCCTGCGCAACGGCCCTTGATCGTGAGATCATTCAGCGTGGTGACGCCTGTGCCAGTCAGTCCGTTGACGATGGGTTGATTCGCTAGCACGATGTTTCCTGATCCAACCGTGCTCGCGCGGGATAGCTGAGAGGCCGCGATTTTTCCATTGCCATCGCCCAGCGGAATTCCGGCCCAGCTTCCAGGAACTCCTGCCGCAACGTTGACCCATGCAGCCACTCCGTTGGCCGCGGCGTTGGCGTTCTGCTCTGTGTCGCCCACCGACCAGGACAACGAAGCTGGAGCGCCGGATGACTTTGTGGGCAACTGAATCTCCTGCGCCAGCAAAGGCGCGGAAAATGCAAGCGGCTCGTTTGTATGCGCGACCGCGAGGCTGCTGGTGAGATGCACGCGCACAGCTTTCGAGTCGGTCGCATCGATAAACTCAATCGTTTTGTTGGCATCCGTGCCGATGCTGATGTGCTGTCCGGCAGAAAGATCCGCCGCGCTCGTGCAGTTCAATTCCCGATCACGGATGGCCGCAGAGCAACTCGTGTTTCCTCCATTTGGCGCGCCTGTGGTGCCTGTCTGAGCCACAACATCAAGAGCAAACCGTTTGACCTTGGCTCCACGCCAATACTCCGGCGGCGCAAGAATCTGTCCTGCAAACAAGGTGGTCCCATTCGCCAGTGCCTTGAATTCCGTATCTGCATACAGGAAGTCGGAGGCTTGAATTCCGTATTGCCAAAGCTGATCGATATTCACATCGCCCAGCAGTTGAATCGGCGACCTGCTTGCCTCAAGCCTCTCGCCGCCACTGTTCATTGAAGACGTATAGGCCAGGAAGGGAATCATGCCAGAAACGCCGAGAATGTCATGCCTTGAAAGCTCCGGCAAGCCAACCCAGCGGGTCGTAGTATTGCTCAGCGTGCCATTGGGGAATTGGCTGTTCAATACACTCAGATTGAGTGCTTTGTCGTTGGCCGGCGACATTACAAACGAAGGGAAATTAGCTGTGCGCGTAGTTGATCCGGGTAAGACCCAGGTACTCTCAAAATCCAAAAAGAACTGTTCGCCATTGGGACTGGACGGGCAATCATACAGTGTGAACACGCCCAGTCCTGGCGTCAGCGTAGTGTTGACTTCGACCTTGATATTTCTGGAAGTAAAGTGAATGCCCGCGCCTGCGCACGAAGCATTGTCCAGCATGATTGCAGCGCCGCTGCTTGAGTTGTCATAGCCGCTTCGGCTGTTGTCAATGGTTCCGTTCGCCACTCCGAATGAATCAGACCCTGCAATCCTCCAATAGATTGCGGCAACACCAGCGCCGTCTGACCTCCATCCTTTGTCAAAATCAATATTGATGCCGCCATCAGAGAAGTAATAGCCGTACTTGCTGGCCCCTGATATCCAGGTGTTTGTGATGTGCGTGCCCGTATCCACCCGAGAGCCAAAGTAAATTCCAATATCAAATTTGTTCGGCTGCTTCGCAGTCCTGTACCCCAGCGCGATGTTGTGAATTGACTGCTGATAGCGGGCGTTGGAAGGCAGAGCAATGAAGACGTTCACCGTGGTGGCTGTGCCACTGTCGGCGGTAGCGTTCACATTGGCCCAGCCAAACGGCAGCACAGCTTCAAACTGCGTACTGGAGAGGCCGGTTGAAATCACTTGTAAAACCGCGCGGTTCAAATAGAAGCCCGCAGACATGCCTTCGATGTGCACAAACTGCCCAATTGCGAGGCTGTTCGCGGCTGTGAATGTAACGGTGTTGGACGCGATGCTGAAGCTGGTGATCTTTGCAACCACTCCCGCAGGAGGCCCATTCCACTGGAGCCTCGGAGGCGAATATGCTCCCTGAACGTTCCCCGTTGTGCCTTCGATCTGGCAGTTGTAAGTGTTGATGGTTTTGGAAACGATGTAGTTACGCCCGCCGGGAAACTCGACCACGCCGCTGTTCTGCTGAGTATTCGCGGGTGAATTATTAAAAGTGTTTCCGCAAGCGGAAAACGCTGCCTGGATTGCGGCCGTATCGTCTGCCCTTCCATTACCTACCGCGCCAAAGCTGGGAGAAGTCACGTCATAGCGCGGTCCGGCGCTGCCGCGGTTGGACAACTGTGCGGTTGCGTATAATGAGGCCGCAGCAGGCGCTTGCGCTGGAAGCACCGCTTCGGTCATGGAGAATATCAGGATGACTAAGGCAATCTTGTTCATGGGGCCTCGCTGTAGTTGAATGATAGCCACGCGCCAAAGCTGGCGGAAATCATGTTCTGTGTTATGCCATGGATCGTTCAAAGATACTGGATAAGAACCTGTTTCATGTGTTTACTCTCCAGCAGCCACGCAATTCGCTTGACGATATTGCGGCGCAGTTCGAGTTCCACAGGAATGTTGGGATCTTGATGCGCTTCATTGATCCGCGTGCCCACAGCGAACCTCACAATATCGCTGTCCAGCAGCATCGTCGCCAGGCGCACGGCGGGATTGGATCTCATCTCTTCCGGAGCAAATTCCTCTTCCAGCAAGCGAAGAACTTCGCCCAAGGTCAACGTGCCTTCTGTCACCAGATCGATCCCTTCCATGCGCGCGGCGGGTGGCACCTTCGGATCTGGACGCTGGCGCATATCGACCTCGATGGTGCGATTCAACAGCCGCGCGATGATGTTGGCTGTCGTGCCGCCGCAGATCACTTTGCGCCCCGGAGTGCGCTCCGCCATCTTGGCAAGATCGTTGTCGTGCATACGATTGAAGGGCGCTCCCGTCATCACAAGCAACTGGCGCGGGCTGCGAAAATACACCACGGCACAGGTGATATCGTCCTTTGCGCTGAGGCCGTCCACCTCTTCCGCCTGGGCCACCAGCAGTCGTGACAGTTCGCGCGCGGAGATGTGCGGATAGCGCTCAATTTTTTCGCGGGCGAATTTTTCCACGCCTTCCATTCCCCAACCGAGAGGCGTGCGGAACTCGCCCATGCCCGCTTGCGTTATGCCGTCGGAAAAGAAGATGATGCGATCTTCGCGCTGCACGTCAAAGCTGGAGTAGCTGATTACGCGATCCTGCCAGCGCGTCGGGCGCACCTCGGTCTTTGAAACCACTAGCTCGCCGTGAGGCCGTATCAGAAGAAAGGGCGGGTTGCCGTGCTCGATGATGCGCGTCTCGCCGGTTTCCGCCATATCAACCACAGTGAAAGTCGAATAACTGATCTTGCGCACGCTGCAGATGGGCAGCGTGTCCATGATGATCTCCGCAGATCTGCGAATATCCATTGTGCTGGCGGCGAACTTCATGGCCATCGTCGCGGTCATCGAGGCCAGCACGCTGGCCTTCACGCCGCTTCCCAGGCCATCTGCCAGCACGGAGACAACGCGCCCATCCTCTTTCACCTTCTGCGACAAAAATACATCTCCAGAGATCAATTGCCCGTGCTTGGCGCGCTGCCAGGAATCGACTTCGATGTAGCTTTCGCCGCTATTCACTACTGCCTCCGGCATCGTCGTCGCCCACTTCCTCGGGACTGAAAGAGCGCACAATCGAGTTCAGAATGATCTCTGAATCTGCCGCGTTCTCGCCGAGCAGATAAGCAATCTGCTGCACCGTTTTCAGATTCTTCTGAATCACCTCGCGGGCGCGCCCGATGATCTGCTCCTTCTGAAAGATGGGCTTGGTAATATCCTGAAAAATTCCGCACAGCACAGAATGCGGCTCGATGGTGAAGATGCTTGTGTTCAGAATGTTGTGCTGGTAGCGGATATCGTGATTCACAATATCCTCGCCGGTTTCCAGCACCCGGTGAAAGAGTGAAGAGAAGGGAATCACCGCGCCCAGAGCGCTGCCTTCCAGATCTTTGATGCTCTCGATATCGGTGGCGAAGAGATGCGCGAAATTCTCATTGCACTCGATGATCTTCAGAAATTCATCGACGATTACAACGGCGGAAGGGATTTTTTGCAGCAGGGCATTCGCTTTTTTCTGCGCCAGTTTGCGCGTATAGGTGGCGCACATCATGCGCTCCGCGTTGCGCGCCAGCAGAGCGTGCGCAAATTCGCGGCATGATTCATACCCGCAGCCTCCGCAGTTCAGCTCATCTTCAGCGGAGTACTTTCCCACGATGCGCAGTGCGCTTTGCAGTTGCAATTCGGTGTACTCATCGCGCGCAATGGGCGCTGCTGGATAGGGCTGCTCAATCTCAATGGAAAGCGGACGCGGCAGCTCTGCGGGAATCTTCGTGTATTGAACGATCTCAAAGCGGCGCCGCGCGACGGATGCAGTACGCGCCGCCTTCGGTCCATTCACGCAAGAACCCGCGCAGGCCGTCAGCTCAAAAAATATGTTGTGCTCGGGCTTCCATTCCGCAATGCCCTTCAGCGCCTGCTCAACATTCGCAATGCCGGAGAAGGACATGAAACGGGAACGCTCGATCTCTGCATTGCCGGCGATGCCGGGAACCATGCCTCCGTCGATTGGATAAAGTGCGCCTTCCTCTGCCTGCTCAGGCTCAAAATGATCGTCAGGCGTTTCGGCAATCTCATCGAGAAGTATGTTTTCCTCGCTCAGCCAGCGATCCAAATCCTCGAAGGTCAGCACGGCGTCCAGAAGTTCCGGATGCTGTTCGGCTTCCTTCTTCTTTGCGATGCACGGACCGATGAATACAATCGCGATGCCGTTGCCGTAATGCTCGCGCAGCATCTTGCAATGCGTCAGCAACGGAGAAAGCACGCCGAAGATATTAGGCTGGCATTCCGGATGATATTTAGCGATGAAGTCCACCACAACCGGGCACGCGGTAGAGACCCAAATCTGCTTTGTATCGCCACGCATCAGTTGGTTTACGCTGGCGGAAACCTGCTGCGCGCCCAGCGCTGTTTCTGACACGGCATGAAAACCCAGCTTCTTGAGCGCATGAATCACCTGCGCTGGATTGATGCCGGAAAACTGCGACGCGAAGGATGGAGCAAGCGACACAATCACTTTGCGACCGCTCGCCAGCAGTGCCTTGGCGTGGGGCAGATCATCGCGCACGCGCTTGGCGTTGTTGGGGCAAGTCAATACGCAGTTGCCGCACATGATGCAAAGCTCCGGCACCACGCGCGCATAGCCGTCCTGCACGCGAATCGCTTTCACCGGACACTCGCGAATGCATTTGTGGCAGTCCTGGCACTCGCGCTCTTGCGTGTAGATGGAATTAAGCTGTTCCATGACCGTCTCCCGCTGGCTCGTTGAGCTGCTGCAAGAGTTCGCGCAATCTGGCCGGTGTCACGCCGTAATGCAACACTCCGCCGATCGTCAGATTCGGTCCCTGCTTGCACAGATCATGGCACAGCTTGCCGGTCAGGTGAACCGAAGCATTCTGTTTGCTGTTTTGCAAATGCGCGTTGATAATTTCCAGATTTTCAAAATTTCCTCGCGCAAAGCAGGAACTCCCCATGCAAATCTCAATCTCGACCACTCCATCATCCGGGGGCATGGCTTACCTCTCATGCGTGCAACTGTACAAACTCCGAAGAATCATCCGGCAATACGCTCGCCAGCGTCTCAATCGTCCCGCGTCCACCCTGTCCTTGTCCAGCAAAACGGCCCAGCGAAAAGATCTGTCCGCGCAGGCATTGATTGCAATCGATCGCGCTTTCCTCAATGCAAGCCTTCGCCGGATAAATCTCGTAAAGACTGCGATATTTTACAGGGGTCGTATTCGGCATCACCACATTCGCGCCCACTCTCAAGCCCTGCTTTCTACCGTCGGCTTTATTGATCGTGGCCAGCGCGGTCGTGCTGGGAATGTTGGCGTCTGGGCAGAAGATGCGCGTCAAGGCAATCATCTTGTAAACCATCTCTTCATTGCTTGGGACCTGCTCCGCCGGATCAACCGCGGGACGCAGCGCGCCTGTGCCCAGTGGCGTGGCGGCGTGCGGAATGTATGGCCCAATGCCAATCATGTCCAGATCAAGAGCGCGGAATGTCAGAACATCTTCCGCAAGGCTTGCATAGGACTGCCCCGGAATCCCCACCATCACGCCGCCGCCCGCCTCGTAGCCCAACTTTTTAATCTGCTTCAGGAGTTGCAGACGATTCGGGGCGCCTAAGACACGTTGCGGATGAATGATGCTGAAAAGATTCAAATCGGAGGTTTCAAAGCGAAGCAGATAACGATCCGCGCCAGCCGCGCGCCACTGCCGAAGCTCTTCCATTCCACGCTCACCCAGGCTGAGTGTCACAGCCAGTGTGGTCTCGCGCTTGATCGAGCGGACAATCTCAGCAATCCAATCGGCGCTGAGTTGATCGTCTTCTCCGGCCTGCATCACCACCGTGCCGTAGCCAAGTTTTTCCGCCTGGTGCGCGCACTCCAGAATCTCTTCTCGCGTCATGCGATACCGCGGCAGCGCGCGATTGCCTTGCCGCAGCCCGCAATACATACACTGCCGCCCGCAGTGACTGGAGATTTCAATCAAGCCGCGCAGATGCACGGCGTCGCCGACGTGCTGTTGTCGCACCGCATTGGCCCGCGCGTACAACTCCTGAAGGCGCGCGGGCCTTGTCTCATGCAGCCATTCCAGCAGTTCGAGTTTGGTCAGTTCCGCCATGCATTATCTCCCCAGCCATTTTCTATATAAACACATCGCGTTCGCCCGCGCGAACCTTGTTCAGCATGGGCAGAGCGGTAGCCGTTTGCTGCCCATCCATCCGCTCCAGTTCAATCGAGATCAGCTTCTCGCCCTCCGCTTTGGCCTTCGGACTGGCATAGTCGCACAGATACTCTTGAAAGGTCGAAAGCGCATTGGGTGTGCAGTGATACTTGATCTCGCCCGGCTTGGCAATGTCCATGAAATCCTGGCCCGTGCGCCCCGTCCGATAACAGGCGGTGCAGAACGATGGCAGAAAGCCCAGTGAAACCACATCGCTGACAACTTCTTCCACCGTGCGATGATCGCCCAGTTGAAATTGGCCACCGTTGAGATCGCCTTCACTATCTTTGTAACCGCCTGGATCAGTGCGGCTGCCGGCGGAGATTTGCGAGATGCCAAGTTCCAGCGTTTGGCGGCGCACATTCGCGTTTTCTCGCGTGGACATGATCATTCCCGTGTAAGGAACCGCAAGCCGCATGATCGCAATCATCTTCAAAAAATCGGCATCGCCGACCACATGAGGCGGATTAGAAGCAACGTCAGAACCAACCGCTGGCTCGATGCGAGGAAAGCTGATGGTGTGCGGGCCACAGCCGAAGGTCTCCTCCAGATGGCGAATCTGCTGCATCATCGCCATGATCTCGAAGCGCCAATCGTACAGCCCGAAGAGCACGCCCATGCCGATATCGTCGATCCCCGCTTCCATGGCGCGATCAAAGGCCGTCGTGCGCCAATCGTAGTCGCGCTTGCGGCCTTTCAAGTGAACCTCAGCGTACGTCGGACGATGATAGGTCTCCTGAAAGAGCTGAAAGGTTCCAATGTCCGCCTGCTTCAGTTGCCGGAAGCGTTCCGTGGATTGCGGCGCAAGATTCACATTCACACGGCGGATTTCACCGGGACCGACGCGCGTGTTGTAGATTGTGGCGATGGAATCAGTGAGGTATTCAAAACCCTGCGGCGGCAGCGCTTCACCGGCCACCATCAGCACTCGCTTGTGACCCTGGCGAATCAGAATGCGCGTCTCTTCCGCAATCTCTTCCTGTGTCAGCGTGCGGCGCTTGACCTCTGTGTTCGTAGCGCGAAAAGCGCAATAGGTACACTCATTCGAACAGCGGTTGGAGATGTAAAGCGGCGCAAAGAAGACCAGCCTGTTGCCGTAAATCTCTTCCTTGACCTCCTTGGCCGCCGCGTGGATTTCCTCCAGCAGTTCAGGACTCTCAACATGAGAAAGGCAAGCGACCTCCTCCATGGTGAGTCCCTTCTGTTCGCGCGCCTTCGCCAGCAACTCACGCACCCGCGCTGGCGCCGGACTCAGGCTGCGCGCCAATATGCCTTCAATCTCCTCTGGAACAATAAAATCTGCAATCTCTCGCGTAGTCAAGAGAATCTCCTGTTCTGACCCCTCAATCGCCGCGTTCTTTGCACGCGGCTTCTGTACGGTCTGACGTTTTCAATCTTGCTGTTCTTGTCTTCAACTGCTTTCGCGGCCCTGCAGTGAAAATCGTGTTGGCCGTCAATCAAAAATCCCAAATAAAGATCTTCCCGCCGGGTAATTCGACCTCAGCGCCCCGAGGTTCCCACGCCATCCAAACTCGCCATCTCTACCGAATGGTTGCGGGAAACCACCCCCGCCAGCCTCCACGAAAGCGATGCCAGCGTAGAGTAAAGATCTTCGTTATGCACAATAATCCCCTTGGGAACCTTGAGCTTGACCGGCGCAAAATTCCAGATCGCCTGGATGCCACCCTTCACCATTTCATCGGCCACGGCCTGGGCCCCTTGAGCGGGAGTGGTGATGATTCCCAAGTGAATACTCATCCTCGGCGCAAGATCTGCCAGTTTGTCCAGCGAAAGAACTGCCTTGTCGTGAATCCACTGGCCAGTCTTCTCCGGGTCGGTGTCAAAGGCTGCCACAATCTTCAAGCCGAACTGCGTAAAGCGCTCGTGCCCCATCAGCGCGGTGCCCAGATTGCCCACACCCGCCAGAAATGCCTCGTTTACATTCTTCCAGCCCAGAAAGTTCTCGATCTTCAGAATCAGTTCGTTCACGGAGTAGCCGGTCTTGGGCTTGCCGACAATCCCCGTGTATTGCAGATCCTTGCGAACCTGCACCGGAACCAGCCCCAGCTCCTGGCCAATCACGCTGCAAGAGATTCGGCTGACCCCTTTGGCGTCCTGCTCCACAAGGTAATGATGGTACTGAGGCAGCCGCCTCAGGCTCGGCTGCGGAATCATCGGCCCGACCGACCGGCGAATCTCAGCTATATTCGATAAATTCATATCGATAACCATATATCGAGCCTAAGACATCTGCGATTATCCGACAGTGATACCCGTCACGCGTTCGGGCGCTCGTACCGTCCATCGGTACAAGCGCCCGAACTGCGAAAAGCAAGCGTTCTGTTATCTGAATGAGGAGCGGAGAGGTTGATCCAAAGAAAGACCACGAACTCGCGTGTGCCCCATCCATTCCGCGTTCTTTGCGGAATGGGTGGGATAGCACGAACCTCATGGCGCGCAAGCGCGGCCTGCCGCACCACAGGTGCCTGCCGCAACGCGGGTGCCTAGCTCTTCAGCGCCACGCGAATATGCAGTTCCTTCAACTGCTGATCGGTCACTGTCGTCGGCGCGTCGGCCATCAGGTCAATGGCTTTGGCGGACTTGGGGAACGCGATGACTTCGCGCAAGCTCGGCGCGCCGGCCAGCAGCATCACGATCCGGTCGATGCCGAGAGCGATGCCGCCATGGGGAGGCGTGCCGTACTCCAAAGCGTCGAGGAAGAAGCCGAAGCGCGTGTGAGCCTCTTCGTCGCTGATCCCCAGCGACTTAAAAATCTGCTGCTGCACATCCTTGCGGTGAATTCGAATCGATCCCGAACCCAGCTCCAATCCATTCATCGCAAGGTCGTAGCAGTTGGCCCGCACGCTGGCCGGATCGGTCAATAGATTCGCCATGTCCGCCTCATGCGGTGCGGTAAACGGATGATGCGCCGGCATCCACTTGGCAAGGGCCAGATCGTACTCAAACATGGGGAAATCAACGATCCAGATCGGCTGAAAGGCCTGCGCTCCATCCACCAACGCGCCAGCACCTTCACGCGTGGCGGCTTCCTGCACCACCTTCTCGGTTACCGCAAATGCCCCATGTTTTTCCGCATACTTTTTAGCCAACTCGGTGCGGAAGTTGCCCGCCGCCGAATAGACATTGATCTCACGCTCACTCAGACGGCCTTCAAACTTGGTGTCGCTCGCCTTCACCGGATGCGCCGGATCGCCAGCTACAATGATTACAAAGTCAGCATCCGTTGCGTCTGCCAACTCGCGCACCTTGATGGCCGATTCCGGGAATCCCTTCGCCAGCCGCTTGAAATCGTCGATGAACTTTGCACCCTTTTTCAAATCAAAATTCGGATGATTGTCCTCACGCTCCTTGCGGCTCAGTTCGCCCACATTTGGAATGCGGAAGGCCACCACAGGTAGCGCCGGATCGATCTGTAACGCGGCCAGATTCTCGTCCGTAAAGGCCGCGCGCACATCGGTCAATCCTGGCAAACGCAGGTCTGGCTTGTCCGAGCCAAACTGCCGCATCGCGTCGTCGTAGCTGATGCGCGGAAAGGGTGTAAGCAATGTAACTCCCGCCGCTTTGAAGCCCGCCGCCAGGAATTTTTCCGCTACATCGAAGACCGTCTCCTGATGCGGAAAGCTCATCTCTAAATCCACTTGCGTGAACTCAAGCTGGCGGTCGGCGCGCAAGTCCTCATCGCGGAAGCAGCGCGCGATCTGGAAATATTTGTCGAAGCCGGAGATCATCAGAATCTGCTTGAAGATCTGCGGCGACTGCGGCAGCGCATAGAACTCGCCGGGATGTACGCGGCTGGGAACGAGAAAATCGCGCGCCCCTTCGGGCGTCGACTTGGTCAGAATCGGCGTTTCAATCTCCAGAAATCCCTGCTGGCTCAGGTTGTCGCGGATGGCCAGCACAATGTCGTGACGCAGGCGGAAGTTGTGCTGCATCTCTGGGCGGCGCAGGTCCACGTAGCGGTACTTGAGGCGGACTTCTTCGTTTTGGATCGCCTCTTCCGACGGCGAAAACGGCGCAAGGCGCGTGTCGTTCAGGACGAGCAGCTCAGTCGCTTCGATCTCGATCTCGCCCGTAGGCATTTTGGGATTGATCGCGTCCGCGTCGCGCAGGCGCACCTTGCCCACTGCGGCCACCACGTACTCCGGCCGCACATGCTCACCCTTCGCGTGGCCCTCCGGCGTCAGTTCCTTGTCCAGCACAATCTGGCTAATGCCGGTGCGGTCGCGCAGATCGAGAAAGATCAGGTTACCGTGATCGCGACGCCGGTTGACCCAGCCCATGAGCACAACAGTTTTTCCTGCATCGGCGGCCCGCAGGTCCCCACAGTGATGCGTCCGTTCGAGATTCCCTTGAAAATCAAGCACTTCTCGTGTCCTTTACTTTCTTATCTCACTCAAAAAATCTGGGTGCCCCAGCTCCGGATTTTCGGACCTGGGAAACGACGAACTTGAACCCGCGACCACTCAACCAGAAAACAATACTGGGTGCCCCACCCTCGCCGCGTCTTTGTTTTTGCGGCTAGGGTGGGATACCACGAACCTCTTTGCGCGCAAGCGCCGTCTGCCCCACCGCAGGTGGTCAATTGGAAAGAAAAACCGCCAGCTCCCCGCGAGGAACCTTCGTCTGCACGCCGGTGGAAAAATTCTTCACTGGTAGAATACCGGATTGAAGCTCATCCTCGCCCAGAATGATGATCTGGCGGGCCGTCTTGTCCGCTGCCTCGAAGGATTTCTTCAGCCGAAAACTCCCCTCACCAAGCTCAATCCACAACCCCGCGTGCCGCAACTCCCGCGCCAGAACCAGCGCAGCCGCGTTCATTCCCTCGCCCAGCGGCGCAATAAACGCGTCAGCCACCTGCGGTGGGGCAGACTTTTGGTCGAGTTGTGCGAGCAGAGTCAAAACAAGCCGGTCCTCGCCCATGGCAAAGCCAATCCCCGGTGCGCGAGGGCCACCCAGCATCTCCGAAAGCCCGTCGTAGCGCCCACCGCCGAGCAGCGCATTCTGCGCACCTAATCCGCCATGCGTAAACTCGAAGGTCGTCCGCGTGTAGTAGTCGAGGCCGCGCACCAGGCGATGATTCCGCGTGTACGGCACGCCCGCCGCATCCAGCGCCGCCGTGACTGCTGCAAAATGCTTCTTCGAGTCCTCGTCCAACGAGTCGGCAATCATAGGCAGCGTTTCAATAATCGGCTGATCGCCAGGAACCTTGCAATCCAGCACGCGCAGCGGATTGGTCTCTGCCCGCCGCTGGCAATCCGGACACATCTGCGAAACCACCGGAACGAGAGCGGCCCGCAGCGCATCGTTGTAGCGCGCGCGGTCCGCCGCCGACCCAACTGAATTCAAGTGCAGCGTCCAGCCCTTGATGCCCAACTCGTCCAGCAGAGTGGCCAGCATCTCCAGCACCTCCGCATCGCGCAGCGGCGATTCGCTGCCCGCGCTCGGCGGCCCAATCACTTCGGCCCCAATCTGCGAAAACTGCCGGTAGCGGCCCTTCTGCGGCCGCTCCCGCCGGAACTGCGGGCCAATGTAATAGAGCTTTTGCAGCAGGCCGCTCTCGCCCAGGCCGTGCTCGATGTACGCCCGCACCACGCCAGCGGTGTTCTCCGGCCTGAGGGTGAGCGATTGCGTCTTCTCCGACTGCGCCCGCGCCCGGTCCTCCCAGGTGTACATCTCTTTCGAGACGATGTCGGTCTCCTCGCCCACGCCGCGGGCAAAGAGTCCCGTGTCCTCAAAAACCGGCGTGCGAATCTCGCCGAAGTTGTAGCGGGCAAAGACTGCCCGCGCCGTAGCCTCAATCCGGTTCCAAAGCGCTGTCTCCGGCGGCAAAAGATCCCGCGTCCCGCGTACTGCTTTCAATGTCTGGCTCATCGTGTTAACCTTTGTCTCAACTCTAAGGATACAAGGTGAGAGCCATGATCCTCCATGCCGCCTCAATCGCCGCCTTTTTCCTTCAACAATCTCCGCAACCCCAGTGCGTGGTGAAGTGCCTTCAAGATGCTCCAGTGTTTTGGTGGGATCGCTTACTGCCGGGTGCCCCATCCATCGCGTTTTTTGCGATGGGTGGGAAATCACGAACCTCAACCTGCGGCTTTGTATCAGGGCACGACTTCAGTCGTGCCGCCGGGTGCCCCATCCATCGCGTTTTTTGCGATGGGTGGGAAATCACGAACCTCAACCTGCGGCTTTGTATCAGGGCACGACTTCAGTCGTGCCGCCAAATGGCCCATAGAATCTGGGCTTTAGCCCCTGAGGGAAAGCTCGCTAGGCAAAACTGATTCAGATTTTCTCTGAATCTGTTTTGCCTGGCCGCAGAAAATGGATGGTTTTCAGGAAACACGCAAAAAGCAGACCGCAGGGGCTAAAGCCCAATATTTATTTTGTGGCATTTTCGGCACGACTGAAGTCATGCCCTGTTACAAAGCAAGCCGACTATCGAGTCATTCCGCAGTATGTTCAGCAGACTATTTTGCCGCCATCTTCTCCCGCAGAACCGAGACAAGAGTACGCCCTTCCAACTCATCCGGCGAAATGGCCAAAGCTTCCCCTTGGAGCGCCTCGATCAATTCCGCCTCCAGAAAGGCGCGCTGCTTCAGTGTGCCTTGCCGGACGCGCCCCTCCAGCACTGCCTCATGAAACGCCGCAGCCAGACCCTCGCGGTTTTCGTAGGCCCAGTTTGCCTCGTCGGCCTCATTTTCAAACTTCGGAATCGTTATCCTCTCCATGAATTTCAGCTTACGATCTCTTCCGAATCGACTCCAACAGCGCCCCATCCATCCATGTCTGCCGACCCATAACAGCAATTTCTGCGAAATCCGGCATTCTCACAAAATTGCGGCTAGCACACGAGTCGCAAATCGATCTTGACTTCACTTCAAAGCCAACCCATACTTGCAATATGGCGTACACCGTTCAGCAAGCGAAGAGCCAACTCGACCAGCTTTTACAGGAGGCCGAAGAAGGCAAGACCGTCGTGATTGCCCGCGACGCTAAGCCTGCCGTGCGGCTTGTGCTGGTGGAGCAACCCGTCAAGCGAACACGCCCTCTTGGGAAATATGCGGGGTTGTGCCAGTACTCCGACGACATCTTCAAGCCGCTTGAAACCGACGAGGAGTTGCGGGAGTACGGCTTCGACATTCTGGTCGATGCAAAGGTCCTTGACGAGCCTGCCGCATGAAGCTGATGCTGGATACCCACACCGCAATCTGGGCGCTTGATTGCCCGGAGAGGCTTGGTCGGCGTGGACGCCAACTGATCGGCGATCCAGCCAACGAAGTTCTGATCTCTGCAATCATCCCTTGGGAGATCGCCATCAAGATGAACTCCCGAAAGATGCCGCCTCACGTGCTGGCTACGGATTTTCTTCGGGTTATCGATGAAGAGGAGTTCACCTTTCTTGAGATCCATCCCCTGCATGCAATTCGTTCCGGCCTTCTGCCCTACCATCACCGCGATCCCTTTGATCGTCTGCTGGCGGCTCAATCCCTGGAACTTGGCGTGCCTTTGGTCAGCATCGATGCGATCTTTGATCGCTACAGTGTTGAGCGCATCTGGTAGTTTTGTTCGGTAATCTGCCGGGTTCCCAACTCTCGATCAAATCCCAATGTCTGGCCGCCAGATTCCACACTATCGGTGAGGAGTGGAAGACCGCGAAACTCAATCTCTCCCATGATTTTTAGCTTACGCTCTCTTCCGAATCGACTCCAACAGCGCCCCATCCATCCGCGTCTGCCAGCCGCGTCCGGTCGCTTTGAAGTGCTCGATCACCTCCGGCGAGAGGCGCAGCGAGACCAGCCTTTTCGTCGGAGCCTTTTGCGGCCCGCGCTTGCCTCGGCGCACCAGCTTGCCGCCGCGAATCAGATCGGCCTGCGCCAACCACGCCCGCGCCGCCTCGGCGTCGTTCGGGTCATAAGGGCCGTCCTCCGGCTCATAGGGGATCGCGTCCCCCTCCCTGAAGGCCAGCACGTGTTCCCAATTGGTTTCACTTTTTGTCGCGTTCATATTGTTCGCGCTCCTCTCGGCTTGCGGGCCGGAACGAAATCACCCGCACATCCTTCCCGCGTTCGGTATAGATCAGAGACAGCAACCTGCCCCGAATCACAGCCACGGCAATATCCATCCATCTCCGCTCACCCGACCGGCTGGAGTCATAGGTGCATTTGTACGGGTTGTCATAAACGAGATGTGCATCGTTGAAGTCGAGTCCGTGCTTGCTCAGATTCGACTTCCGCTTTTCCTCGTCCCAGACAAACATAATTTAATTGTAGCTACGATAAAAATAAATGCAAGTAAATTTCTGCGATTGTTAATCTATATGAGTCGAAAAGAACAGTGGAGCGAGTCAGCCTTGCAAATTGGACAGGAATGGTCGTACACTCAAATTACGACTACTCTAGTCGTAATTCATGAGGCCGTCTCTTTTACCGGCCTGCGGAGTGCTGCGGTTGAGCGTGTTGAGCGATTTGAATGTGGGCGAGAGCGGGGTTCTGGTGTGCCTCGACCTGCCTGAATCCGTGCAGAATCACCTGATGCACATGGGGTTTGTGCCCGATGCGCTGGTGACCTCGCTGCGCCGCGCTCCGGCCGGAGACCCCACAGTCTACGGCGTGGACGGCATGGAGATTGCGCTGCGGCGGGAGACGGCGGCAGCCATTCAGGTACGGGCTGTTGGAGTAGACCAGGAAACTGACGATGATGTGGATGGGATAGGATCTTTGGATTCCCAGGTCCGAAAATCCGGACCTGGGGCACCCAGCATTCATGAAATTCAGGAGAGGATCGAGGCTGAGCGATGAGCGCCTGTTGTGAGACCCCAGCCTTTGTAGCGCCCGCCACTCCGCCGCTTGACGCGACGCTGCGCACGGTGGTGCTGATCGGCCCGCCCAACTCCGGCAAGTCCACGCTCTTCAACCGGCTCACCGGCCTGCGCCAGAAGGTGGCCAACTTCCCCGGCGTCACCGTCGAGCAGCGCATGGGCCTGATGGCTGGAGTGGGCCGCGAGGATCTGACGCTGATCGATCTGCCGGGAATCTACTCGCTGGACCCTTTCAGCGAAGATGCGCGTGTCTCCATCGACGTGCTGCGCGGCGAGATGCCCGGCACGCCCAAGCCGGATGCCGTGCTGCTGGTGATGGATTCCTTGCACCTGACGCGGCAACTGATGCTGGCCGCGCCGGTGCTGGCGCTTGGGTTGCCCACGCTGGTGTTGCTGAATATGAGCGACCTGATGGCGGAGCGTGGCGGCAAGGTGGACGCGCTGAAGCTGGCCCGCGAACTGGGCGCTCCGGTGGCCCAGATCAGCGCCGTCAAGGGAGACGGCCTGGACGCCATTCCGCTCTTTCTGAACCAGCAAACGGAGCGCGCCGGGGCCAAGCCGCTCACCCTGCCTGTGCTGGGCAACGCCGCCAGCGCCCACGCCTGGGCCGCGCAGGTGAGCCGCAAGACCGGCTATCGCGCGCCGCTTTCGGTCGAGGGCACGCGCAAGATCGACAATGTGCTGCTGCATCGCTTCTGGGGTCCAGTGCTGTTTCTGCTTGTGGTGGTGGGCGTTTTCGAGGTGGTTTTCTCCATCGGCCAGCCGCTCTCTGACGGCTTTGGCGCGATTCTGGCGCGCGCTGGAGCTTTGGTGAGGCCGTTCATTCCCGCCGGTTGGCTGCAATCCCTGCTGCTGGACGGCGCGTGGAAGGGCATCTCGTCGGTGCTGGTATTTTTGCCGCAGATCCTTCTGCTTTTTCTCTTCATCGGAATTCTGGAAGACTCCGGCTACCTCTCCCGCGCCGCGCTGATTGCCGACCGCGTGATGCGCACCACGGGGCTGAACGGCAAAGCCTTCATTCCGCTGCTCTCGGCCTACGCCTGCGCGGTTCCGGCCATCATGGCCACGCGGGTGATCGAGAACAAGCGCGACCGCTTCGCCACCATTCTGGTGACGCCCTTCATGACCTGCTCGGCGCGGCTACCGGTTTATATGCTGCTGATCGCCGCCTTCATTCCCAACATCACCTACCTACACGGCTTTCTCGGCCTGCGCACGCTGGTTATGATGGGCCTGTATCTGGCCGGTTTTGTGGGGGCGATGACCACGGCTTGGCTGCTGAAAAGCTCCATCCTCAAGTCCAACGACGCGCCCTTTATTCTGGAGCTGCCGCAGTACCGGATGCCTACACTGCGCTCGTTGGGGCTGCGGCTGGTGGACCGCGCGCGGGTGTTTTTGAAGCAGGCGGGAACCATCATTCTCTGCGTCACGCTGGCGCTCTGGGTGTTGGCGCATCTGCCGGTGATGCACGGGGCGGACGGGGCCATCGTTACGCCGGAGCTGGCCGATAGCTTGATCGGCAAGCTGGGCCACTTCATTGAGCCGGCCATTGCGCCGCTGGGCTTTGATTGGAAGATCGGCATTGGGCTGCTTTCCAGCGTGCTGGCGCGCGAGGTGATGGTCAGTACGATGGGCACGCTCTACGGCGCAGACCCCGGCACGCAGGCGCTGAGCCTGCAAACCGCGCTGCACCATGAGATGACCCTGGGCGGCGCGCTGGCGCTGATGATCTTCTTTGCCTTCGCCATGCAATGTACCTCGACCATGGCCGTGGTGCGCCGCGAGACCAATAGCTGGAAGTGGCCGGCCGTGCAGTTCCTCTATATGCTGGCTCTAGCCTGGGTCGCGGCGTTCTTCGTCAATCACGTTACGATGGCGATTCTGGGCTGAATGCGCAACATCAACAAGTCGGAAATTGCTCCAATGAGCACTTCATGCGCTCTGAATGCGAATCGGGAGCGGAAGTACGGCTGCACCAGCCGCTATCATCAGTAAAGTATGCGATTCGAGATTGTCACCATCTTCCCCGAGTTTTTCACGAACTTTTTCGAGAACGGAATTCTGCGCCGCGCGTTGGCCGAGGAGTTGCTGACGGTCGCGGTGCATGATCTGCGCGCCTATACGCACGACCGCCATCGCACCGTGGACGACCGGCCCTTCGGCGGCGGCGAGGGAATGGTCCTCAAACCGCAGCCGCTTGCCGAGGCGATGGCCGCGCTGGGAATCGCGCCCAAGGCGGAACGGGTGGAAGCTTCTTTCAATGCAAAACAGGCTCAAGAGGGAGATTCTGTTTTGAAAGGGGACGGCTTCAGCCGTACCGCAATGGATTCAATGGATACTCAGGATTTACTGACCGCTGAAAAATCGGAGGGAAGTCTAGAAGCGTCAGGGCACGACTTTAGTCGTGCCGCAAATGGTGCAAATGAAATCCGGGCTTTAGCCCCTGAGGGAAGTCTTTCAGCCGATTCTGAACCCTCTCCGAAGACCCGCGTGATTCTGCTCTCCGCGCAGGGGCGGCCATTTTCGCAAGCAATGGCCCGCGAGCTGGCCAAGGAAGAGCGCGTCGTGCTGATCTGCGGGCGCTATGAGGGCGTGGACGAGCGCATCAACGATCTCTATTGCGACACGGAGCTTTCCATCGGCGACTATGTGCTGAGCGGGGGCGAACTGGCCGCTGCGGTGGTGGTGGACGCGACCATGCGCCTGCTGCCGGGGGTTCTGGGCAACGAGGCGTCCAGCGAGTTCGAGAGCTTTGGCGTGAGCGACGCTGAGATTACCACCGATGAGGAGGGCGTTCCGCGCTCCCAGCACGGAGCTGGCGGGCTGCTGGACTATCCGCACTACACGCGTCCGGCGGAGTTTGGCGGAGTGCGCGTGCCGGAGCCGCTACTCAATGGCGATCACAAAGAGATTCGCAAATGGCGGCGGGAGCAGCAGTTGCGCAAGACCCTCGCCAACAGGCCCGATCTGCTGGCGGGGGCAGTGCTGAGCAAGGAAGACCGGAAGCTGCTGGAGGCGATACGAAGTGAGAAGAAATCCGTTGACTCGCAATTGCACTGAGATCATACTTTGAGAATGATCTGCTCCCCGCTCGATTGCCACATGGCTTTGGGCGGGGGGCAATTAGGAGGAAGCAAAGATGAGTCTCTATATCGAAGTGGACAGCGTGAAAGCTGTTTTGTTGGCTGATGGATGGCATAATGTTGTTAGCAAATCTTTTGATCTTGATGCGTATGAATTTCACCATGAAGACCAGATTTTGCTCGGCGGCGGACAAGAAAGCAAAGTTGGCGTTCCTGCAACTGGAGCAACTTGGAAAGAAAGTGATAATACGCAGGTAGCTTGTCCACTAACGGCTGTTCTTGCAGTCAAATTGAGTTAATTGAAATTTGAGACTGAATTGTAAAATTTACAAGCCCCGCGTTTACTGTCTTTCGTGTATCTTGTTTGCACTTCTCCCCGGCGCATTCAGCTCCACCAGCCCTTCGGGCAGCGCCATTTCCACGCGCTTGGCCTGGAGGTCGATCTTGCGTATGTAGCTTTTGGCAAAAGGCACAAGCACCTCGCCCGACGCGCCGTTGACCACTAGCAGCGCGACCGGGCCAGCAGAGCGGTCCACATCCTCGATCTCGCCGACGAGAAGCGGCTCGGCGGGCGCAACGTCGAAGAGCGCACAGCCGATCAAATCGCCGACGTAGACCTCGTCCTCGGCGAGCGGGACCCGCGCGGTGCGGGGAATGGCGACGGTCAGGCCTTTGAGCGTTTCGGCGGCGGTGATGGAGTCGATCCCGGCAAAGTGCAGGACGATGCCGCCTTTGTGCAGCCAGTGATTGAGGAGTTCCACTTCGCGGGGAGTAATCTTGCCAGCGGAAAGCAGCCAAAGCTGCTTGCGCTCGGCAAATTTTTCAGGGAAATCGGTGAGGATATTGGCGAAGACTTCGCCCTTGCGGCCCTGGGGGCGGAGAATGCGCGCCAGCCAAACCCAGTCCTGAGGCCCGGAAGACACGGAGGGCATGGCTGCGGCTATCGTGCCGCTGGGGTCAGGGTTTAGCGCCATCTTAGTCTTCGTCTTCTTCCAGAATGTCCAGTGTGTAGCGGTGATGCAACTTCATGCTGACGGCACCCAGGATGGTGCGCATCGAGCGAGCGGTGCGTCCCTGTTTGCCGATCACTTTGCCCACATCGGTGGGCGCTACGCGGAGCTTGAGGACAGTATTCTCCTCACGGCCTACGCTCTCCACTTCAACGGCGTCCGGCTCATCGACCAGCGCCTGCGCAATTTCGCGGACCAATTCTTGCACTTCGACCATAGGCTTTGGGGTAAACCTCCTGACCGGACCAACCGCTTTCGGGAATTGGCGACGGGAACAAACGGTTTAGGCCAGTGCGCGCATAGTAACAGCACAAGCCCATGTCCGTCAGCAAATAAAATGAGCGCCAGCCGCGAGAGGGCGGGCGCGCACCGTCAAGGGAGGAAAGATCAGGCTGCGACCGGCTCGGCTACCGGAGCCGGGTTCTTGGCGACCAGCTTGGCGACGATCGGGGTGAACTGCGCGCCCACGCTGCGCCAGTAGGCGACGCGCTCGTGCTTCAGATCGACGGTGGCGGGGTTGGTGCGCGGGTTGTAGGTGCCGACGATCTCGATCGAACGGCCATTGCGGGCGCGGTCTTTTTCGATGGCCACGATGCGATAGAAGGGCTGCTTGCGGGCGCCAATGCGCGCCAAACGGATCATTACCACGGGTTATAGTTCCTTTCAGATTCCTGTGCTCTGTTGCGATTCTTGGGAGTCTTTCCGGCCGACAGGAATGCCTGACCGCTCGAAGCGCCAGACAAGAATGCCCAGCCGCGCAAGACACAACACCTAAGTATCGCCGAAAAAGGGGGTCTGAGGCAAATTTCGTTTATGCCGCGGCCTGTTGATCTGCTTCGGGAAAGATAAATTGTGCAATCTTTGGCCGTTTGCGCCGCGCGGCGTGCCACAGGTCATACTGCTGCTGCAAGTCAAGCCACACCTCAGGTTCCGTTCCCAGCGCATCGGCTAGCCGCAACGCCATCGGCGCGGTAAAAGATGTGCGGCCATTCAGGAGGCGCGAAAGGGTAGACCGCGCAATGTGGAGACGTTTGGCCGCTTCTCCTACCTGCATCGTGCCGAGATACTCTCTGAGAAGTTCGCCGGGGTGGGCAGGATTATACATTCGTGTCATCTTCCCTCCTAGTGATAATCCCGGTAATCAACGAGAATTGCATTCTCATTTTCAAACCGAAATGTCATCCGCCAATTGCCGTTAACCTTGATCAACCAGTGATCCTTAAGATCGCCTCTGAGTAAATGCAAGTCCCAGCCTGCAACATCCATACGTATCGCGTTCTTGGCTGTGTTAAGAGTCGTGAGTTGAATATTCAACTTCCGGGCATGAGCGGGCTGGATTCCGGCCTTGCTTCCTGTGTGGAAGAAATTTTCCAGACCCGCGTGCCGGAAAGATTGAATCATATTTTCAATGTAGCGCGTAATGCGTCATGCGTCAAAGGAAAATAGATCAGCCAGCTACAGATGCTGTAGGCTCCTTTTCCACCAGCGGCACCCAGAAGCGGAAGCAGGCACCCTTTTCCGGCGAACTGATGGCCTCGATTTGCCCGCCGTGCGCGGCCAGAATGGCGCGGCTGATGGCCAGCCCCATGCCAGTTCCTTTGCTCTTTCCCGCGCGCCGCTTGCCTCGATAAAACTTGTCAAAGATAAAGGGCAGATCAACGGCGTCGATCCCCGGCCCGTCGTCCTCGACGCTGAACTCCAGCCGTTCGCCCGCGCGCCGACTGCTGAGCAGAATGCGCCCGCCCGGCGGCGTAAAGCGGGCGGCATTTTCCAGCAGATGGCGCAGCACGCGGCTGAGCAGATGCGGATCGAACCACGCCGGCAGCTCCGGCTCCTCGACGGAGACCACTACGCGCCGCCCTGCAAGCGCCTTGCTGGACTCCTCGACCGCCTGATCCAGCAACGCGCGCGGATGGTGCGGCACTGGGCGAACCTCGACCACATTGGCGTTAATCTCGGCCATCTCGACGGCCTCGCCAATCAGCCGGTCCAGCCGCGCGCTCTCCTCATCGACAATCGCGGCCAGCTCCAGCCTTCCCGCCTCGTCCAGCCCTTCGCCCCCGGTCAGCATGGTGGCGGCGGCGCGGATGGCGGTCAGCGGCGTGCGCAGCTCGTGGGTCAGCGAGTCGATGAGCGCGGCGCGCAGCCGTTCCCCCTCGCGCGCCGCCTCCATGTGTGTGGTGGTCTCAATAGCCATCGAGCGGGTGAGCGCGATGGCCACCTGCGCGCTGACCGCCGTGGCCACCTCATGCGAGAGCCGCGCCGGTCGCAGCCCCAGCGCCCCCACCGGTTGCAGGCCCACCATCAGCGTGCGCACCGTAAACGCTCCGGGAATCACCTGCGTGGGATTCTGGCCCAGCGTCATTGCCCTCATGCTGGCTTGGATGCTCATCGGCAAATCGCCGGTCGAAGTGTAGAACTGGTCCTGATCGCGGACAAACAGCACCACGCCGTCCAGCGCAAAGATGCGCGCAATCAGCCCTGGCAGCTCACGGATCAGCCCCGCCGCATCGCCTTGCAGCATCATCTCCTGCGAAAGCTCATAGAGCCGCTCCAGATCGGCGCGGCGCTCGTCGGCCTGGCGGGCTTGCGAACGCGCCCGCTCGGCCACGCGTCCCACCACCACGCAACTGAGCAAAAACGAAATCATCGCCACCCAAGCCTGAATGCCTACAATGAGCAGCGTGCCGAACGGCGGCAGAAAGAAATAGTCGAAGGAAAGCGCGCAGAGCAGCGCCACCCATAGCGCCATCCAGATGCCCGCTTCAGCGGCAAACCAGACCACCAGCACCAGGAAGACCATCCCTGCTGTCGTCGAGTTGGCACCCAGGCCCACCAGCGCCACAGCGGCTATGATCGCTACCATTGTGGCGGCCAGCCAGCGTAGAGCCGGGTGTAGTTCCGCGATCAGATTCATATTTTCCCTCACTGGAATCATACCCGCTTACACAGATGATGTATCCTCTCGGTGGAACAAACAATCTTCCTAACGGGCGGCCACAATCCCGGTCCAATGGTTGAGCGAATTCTGAAAGGATCGAACAGGATGAAGCGTATCGCATGGATTTTCTTGTTATTGGCAATAGCGGTGCCGGGGTGGGCCAAGACGAAGATCACCAAGAAAACCTTTGAATTCCAAGGCCGCGTCAGAACCTATTCTCTGTACGTGCCCGATTTCGCTGCTCCCATGCCGGTCGTTTTGATCTTGCATGGTTATACGCTGTTGGATTTGAGCGGCAATATAGATGTCAAGCCCATTTCCACTAATTCAATGGTCGATTCGTGGAAAGATCTGGCGACCAAGGAACTTTTCATCGTCGTGGCTCCGAGCGATGAGAGATCAAAACTTCAAGACATTCGGAATGGAGATCATTTAGATATCTGGAACGGAGAGTTGAACTCGCCGGCATTCTTCCGCGCCTTGATCGAGGAGGTATACACTCAGCATCCCATTGATGCAAGCCGCATCTACTTGTTTGGAGATGCCGAAGGAGCTCAGTATGCTCTTTCTCTTGCCATCTTCGACGCCAATTTCTATGCTGCGGTGGCGGTCCATGCGGGCGTGTTGGATCCCGGCTACTCGTCTGTGCTTGCCCGCGCCCATCGACGGATACCAATCGCCCTTTGGTCCGGCAACATGGACATGACATGCCTGCTGTACAACGTAAAACGATCAAAAGCCATTCTGGAGGCCAATGGTTTTCCGGTGGAACTGAATGTCCTTCCCCATCATGGCCACGACTACTTCACGCTGGACGGTATAATCAACGAGAAAGCATGGAAGTTCCTGGAGAAGACTCAAATCATGCCGCCGCAGATTGAAACGGACAATCAATAAAAGGAGCCGGTTTATCTATAATCTAAGTTCCTTCGATTGCCCTGAGGAGCAAGACAGATGCCGGGCAGAATTCTAGTTATTGACGACGAGCCGCAGATCACCCGCGTGCTGCGCGCTGCGCTCAGTGCGCAGGCCTTTGATGTGCGCACCGCCAACGAACCGGAGGAGGCTTTGCAGGTCTTCAAGGACTGGACGCCCGACTTGGTCATCACTGATTTGATGATGCCCGGCATGAGCGGCGTCGAGGTCTGTCGCGCCATTCGCACACACTCTGCCGTGCCGATTCTGGTGCTCTCCGTGCGCGACCACGAGCGGTCCAAGGTCGAGGCGCTGGACGCCGGGGCCGACGATTACGTGACCAAGCCCTTCAACACGCAGGAACTGCTGGCCCGCGTCCGCGCCCACCTGCGCCGCGCCCCGGAGCGGACTACTTCTGCCATTGAAGCCGGTGACTTTGTGCTGGATGCCGTGGCGCATTCCATCACCGTGCAGGGCAAGCCGATTCACCTCACGCCCAAGGAGTTCGACCTGTTGCTTCACTTGGCCCGCCACGCCGGCAAGGTGATTACGCATCGCGTGCTGCTGACCACTGTCTGGGGAGCGCAATCGGCTCATCAGCCGGAGTACCTGCGCGTCTTTGTCGGCCAGTTGCGCAAGAAGCTGGAAGCCGAGACCGGCAAGCAGTACATCCAGACTGAGCCATGGGTCGGCTACCGCTTCATCCCCGAAGGCTGGGCTGGCAGCGAGGAATAAACTACTTTCCGTTTACGGCACGACCAAGCCTCGCCCCTTCAAAATCCGACTTTTGCAACGCGTTATCAAGGCTGCCAGTAATAGCCGGTGCGGGTGCGGGCCGTCCATCCAGGTTTGTCCATCTGCACAGTCAGATCGTGGTACCCGTTGGGATGAGCCGCGGCGGGCGGCTTGAAAGTGAGCTGATAATAGGCGCGCGCGTCGGCGATGCAGCGATCGATTTGGGCAGGCAGGTCGCTGCTGCCGACCAGAATACGCCCTCCGGTCTGGGTGGCGAGGACGGGGAGCAATAAATCTCCGAGGTCAACATGCTTGGGATCGCGAACGCCCTTGACGTATTGCATATAGTCGCTTGAAGGCTGCGAAAGAACATTGTCAAATTTGCCGAAGCTGTGGGGTACGACTTGGTAGAGAGTGATGCGCGCCTCGCGCAGAGCCGTGGATAGCGAAGCGATGTAGGAGTAGATGTTTTGCATCTTCTTTGGCCCTCCAAAGGAGAGCGGATTGGAGGCGACGCTCCAGCCTTCGCCGATCCAGATGAACAGCTTTCTACCGGGCCGCTTGCTCTGTTGCAGGGCAAATAGATTAAGGGCCTTGAGCGAGTCCTCTTCACGCAACAGCGCGCCGTCAAGGCCCTCGTGCCCGTTGACCTGCTTGAATCCCGCATAGCTGTCGTCGAGAATGCGGATCAGCGCCGCGCCATCTCGCGTGGGCCGGTTTTGTTCCGAGACGCCTCTGTCGGTCAGAACGAGCAGGGAAGTAGGCAGGGCAAGCTGCTTGCCGTTCTCATTGAAGAAGTCCGTGAGCCATTGACGTTGTTGGGAGCGGGGCAGAAAGTTCTCATTGATGGCGTCAACGACGATGAAAACCTCGACTGGAGGATCAGCATTGGGGTTCATGCCGCTGGCCGCGGTGAGCGAATCGAAGTGCAGTTCATGATTGTTGTCGAAGAGCTTGAACTCCGACGGTTGCAGGCCGGAGACAGGCTCTCCCGATTTGTCCGTGACCACGACATCCAGCGCCACAGTAGTGGAAGCGTTTCCGGCGGCTGGATGAAATGAATCCACCGGCTTGCCGTTCATCTCGTTGAGCAACTGAGCTGCTTTCGCCTGTAGAACGGGATTGGGATGAGTGGGGATGATCTGCCCCGATGCAATCTGGGCGAGCAGACTCTGAGCCTGGCTTGACCGGCTCTGCGCCAGAACAAAAACAGCCTTCTCTTTCAGATCTTCCGAGGCATCGCTATCAAGAATCTTCAAAATCCGAGAGATTGCCTGCGCGGCATCCTTCTTGATCAACTCATTCAACGCCAAGAGCGTAAGCTCGTCATCGCCCGCGTTGAACTGAGCCAACTGGCCGCTTCGGGCGCGAATCTCGATCTCCAGCGCGCCGCATTCGTGAATCCACTGGCTCCATGGATAGTCCTGCCGCAACTGATTGCAAGTGTTGAGCGCATTACCGGGCAATCCCCGCTTGTTCTCGGCGTATGCCATCCAGTAGAGAGCTCCGTCGGAGTGCCCGCCATGCTGACTGGCGACATAGGCGAGCAGATGGATGGCCTCCTCCCAGCGCCCTCCATGAATGGCGCTCATGCCGTCATCGTACGAACCATTATCGGACTTCCCCTCACCTGCCCATCCCTGAGTGTTCTGAGAACCCGAACCCGATATGCGCTGGGCCGAGGCATCCTTGGGCGTCCAGAAAATCAGAGCCAGCAGAGCGGCAGAAAACATCGTGACAGCTTTCATATTGTGCCCCCCTTGAAATGCCTGCTTCCAGGCGGCGGATCGGGGATTCTGGAGCGCAGAACACGCACCTCAAAGAGCAGGCCGTCGGCGTTCATTTCGTCTTGCAGCCGGGTGATTGCCGCTGCGTCCAACTCTTCTTTCTGATTGGCCAATTCGGTCAACAGACTATCCAGGCGATCCAGCGCCGCGGCCAGCGCGGGATCGTCGCTGTTGCGCGCCTTCCGGCGGCAGAGACGATTGGCCGACAACAGGCTGCGGGCCTCATCCCGCAGCGGAGAAATCAATTCCGCGTTGCTGGCGTCGGCGTGCTTCAACTCAACCAGCAACTGCTCGGAACGGTCGAGATGATCGCCTAAAACAACCACAACTAACTGTCTTGGCTGCGGCGTCGCCGGCTGCGGTTGCGGCGGTGATGGCGGTGCGGGAGGCACGGCCATTTGCTGGACCGGAGCAGAATTGGCGGCCACCGTTGTCTGTGGCTGCTTGTGTTCCCAGATTCGTCCGGCGTAGAAGGCGCAGGCCAGCAGCAGCGCACCAGAGGAGGCGTAACTCAGGCCGCGCCACAAACCCCCATGCAGCCAACTCTTTTTGTGCGGCTCATAACGGAGAAGCGAACTGGAGATCGAAGCCCAGACCTGCTCGCCATACGCGACGTCACGGGCTGGAGGCGCGGGGAATTGCAACGCCGCCAGATCGCTCTGCAATGCGGCGTAGGCCTGAGCGCACTCGGCGCACCGCGCAAGATGCTTGGCAGAACTCGCGTCCGCTTTATAGTAGTGCTCGATCAGTTCTTCTTCATTCAAGTGCTTCATGGCGTCACCCTCAATATAGCCAGCCTGCCGCGCATCTTCTGCACGGCGCGAAAAACCGCTTGCCGCGCCGCGCCCGGCGCAATGCCCAGCGCAGCGGCAATCTCTTCGGTGGAACAATCCTCCAGGTGCCGGAGCACAAAGGCCGCTTGCTCCATGGGAGAGAGGCTGCGCAAAGCCTGCTCTTGCAGGGCTGCGATCTCTCCGCTCAGCAGCCGGCGCTCCGGTCCGGCAGTCGCGTCGGCCACTTGCACCTCCGCTTGCTGCGGATCGTCGGCCTCCGCCACGCGGCTGCCTTCCGTCTTTTTGCGACCGCCGATCCGGTCCAGGGCACAACGCACCGCGATGCGGCATATCCACGTGCCAAAGCTGGAGCGCGACTCAAAGCTATCCAGCTTCTGATAGCCGCGCAGAAACGCATCCTGCACCACGTCGTCCGCGTCGGACTCATTGCCCGTAATGCGGAAGGCAACCCGGAAGAGGCTGGCGCCATGGAGCTTGACCAGCGCTCCATAAGCGTCTTTATCCCCTGCCAGAGCGGCCTGGACTGCGGCGTGATCGTTCTTGCCCATGCGAACCATTAGACAGGATTTTCCCGGCTTCGGTTAGGAAAGATTGTTGGGCACGAAGCAGAAAAGCCTCCTACTTCGCTTGTTCGACGATCGGAAGTTGTAAGAAGTTACGAGCTGCGCAGATGCCTTACATAGCCCAGAAAAACCGTTACCGCCGAATATCCGTAATTTTGGATATTTTTTATGGATACTCTTTTGGCGAGAGAAGGTATCCCCTGAGTCAATATAAGTGACGATAATCCCATACTGTGAGAAAGTCGCTTCTTCGGCTCAAATGCTGAATCGACGGAAGTCCAATCTGTATGAATCAACATACATCTTCTCGGATGGGGTTATAGTATTTTAGTACATGATTGATTGTAAACTAGTTATGGTTATCATTCCCGATTGAAGTCGGTCTGGATGCATCCGAATTCTCTTTGAAAGCGACAAAATGAGGACCTTTTTCATCCTAAAAACAGCAACCTCCCGGTAGCCGGGAAAATATTTCGTTTTTAGTATTTGACATTCACTCAATCTATGCTATCGTGTATATATTCCAGTTTGAAAGGCGGAAGAGATTGCCGCCTCTCAAACTGGGAGTAGTTTGCGTCACTGGCCTCCCGGCACGAACAGCTAGACCGTTCGTGCCGTCTTTTTTTGCGCCGAAGATGCCGCACAGATGGTTATTTATTGAGAGTGGCGCGGGCACAGGTGCCAAAAGGGTTGACAAATATTCCAGGGGAATTGCATTTGAACTTCGCCAAACTGCTCCCTCCTGATGATTCCAAATGCAATTTCCCTGGCAAATATTCTTTTCAATAGAATGCAATTGTGTGTATACTGGGCCGGATTGGGTGAGGTTACCTTGGAGACTTCTATTCCAATCTTTTGTCATTGAAAACCAGCGAAGAGGATTCTATGAACCCAGCATCTTTTGAACCTGAAGGAGGCCGTATTGGCTTAGCGCTGTCTGGCGGCGGATTCCGCGCCTCGCTCTTTCATTTGGGCGTTATCCGCCGCTTGGAAGAGCTGGGAATCATGGAGAAAGTCTCCATTGTCTCAGCCGTTTCGGGAGGGTCCATCGTCGCTGCCTACTATCTCTGTGAGATGGAAAAGCAGTTACGCGAGTACCGTTTGAAGGGAGAAAAACCAAACCGTGTCGTTCTCTTCGAACAGATTGCCGAAAAGTTTCTGAAGGCCGTTGACCATAATCTGCGAACCCGCGCCCTGATTTATACACCGTGGTACCATCCCATTCAATTTATCAAGTTTCTTGCCTCTGCGGCCTTCCGCAGCGGGGCGCGCGCGGAGTTGATTCAGGCCGAATACGATCGCTGGTTTTACTTTGGCGACACGATGGATCAGTTGCCCGTCGAGCGGCCGGAGAAGCCACATCAGGTGATCAGCCGGTCTTGTGTGGGAACAGAAGAGCCATTCTACGGACCAAGACTGCTGCTGAACACGACTTCGCTGTTGACCGGTGAGCGCGTGACCTTCTCGCGCGACTCCTCTTCCGGAATCGTTGACCTCAAAACTTCTGACAAGAATGTGCTGCCCCTTTCGCGGGCTGTGGGCGCCAGTTCAGGCGTGCCGGTTCTCTTTCCTCCCACGGCCATTCTCGGCGACATGCTGGTCGATGGCGGCATCTCCGACAACCAAGGAGTCGAGGGACTGCTCGACCCTGCCAACAAAATCGACATCATTCTGGTGAGCGATGCCTCCGGGCAAATGAACGTTAAACATACGCAGTCGCCCTCGGCCTTGCCGGTCTACAGACGCATGAGCGAAATATTGCAGTTTCAGATTCGCAACAAGCTTCTCGAACTGCTGATGGCTTGGGGAGATCCAAGGAATGGGCAGAATCGGCGCTTCGTCTTTGTCCATCTATTGATTAATTTGAAGAGCCGGTATGGCGCGCCACAGAGAGTTTCGACCAGCATTTTGCCCGCGCTGGGGCGGATTCGCACCGATCTCGATCAGTTCAGTCCCATCGAATGCGAGGCTCTCATGTATCACGGATACACCCTCATCGATGCCCAGTTGAGTGAGTATTGCTGTGACTATTTCCGGAACAAGGTCAAAGAAGGGAGCGATGGCGAAAAGGAGTTTCCCAACTTCGGGTCCAAGCTCAAAACGCCGCCGCTGTTTGCCAAGAAAGTGGAAGAAAAGATTATCGAGAAGATGCAGGGCAATACGTCAAAGGATCCCATCCGCCAGGATCTGGAGAAGGGCAGCGAGAGCGTTTACCTATTGCGCTGCTTGAAGAAGCACCGCTGGCCGACGCTGATCGTCGGAGTATTTGTCATTGTTCTGGAGATTCCCGTCGTGTTGATTTTCTCCAGCGTGTTACGCGGCTTGGTCGACTGGCTTCATAACCGGCTGGATGCGATCTTCTATAACTTTGTGCCCAAGGCTATCGTCCACTTTTTCGACTCCTTGCTCACCTTGATTGGCTATACAGGCCAGGGGGTGGCGCAGACTACCGATAGCGCCGCCCATCTGTTGGCCTTGGTGCTTGTCATTGCTTTGACGCTGTATGTCGCCTCTTATCCGGTTTACGCGGTGATACGCCTGCTGGCAATGTTGCTGGATAAGTGGAATTACAGAAGGATAACCGGAGGTACGAGCTTTACTCTCCATTGGACAGAGGATGGAGAAACCGAACAGGGCAGCACGCCGACCCAGCAGGTTTAGGAATCGAGGATTTTCACCGATTGTGTAAGGAAAAGTAACCTTACAAAAACAGCAAATAAGTTTAACCAGAATACCGAAACAGATGAAGCTCTAAATCTCCCCATATTCCACGGGAGACTCAGAGCTTCATTGTTCACGGTTGCTTGAACGGCCTACGCGCTGGCCGCGTCGCTAATGTTTACCTTGACCGGCGTCAGCCAGCCGAAGCGGTCCGGCTTGAGTCCGTTGACGATGCCGAAAAACTCGTCGGCGATCTTCTTGGTAATCTCGCCCGGCTTGCCGTCGCCAATCACAATGCGGTCGATGGAGCGGATGGGCTGAACCTCAGCCGCCGTGCCGGTGAAGAAGACCTCGTCGGCGATGTAGAGCAATTCGCGCGGGATGGAGCGCTCTTTCACGTTCAGTCCCAGGTGGCGGGCGATGGTCAGCACGGAGTCGCGGGTGATGCCGGAGAGGGTCGAGTTGGCCAAGGGCGGCGTGAAGATGACGCCGTTGCGCACGATGAAGATATTCTCGCCGGAGCCTTCGCTGACCAGGCCGTTCACGTCCAGGCCAATGCCCTCGGCGTAACCGTTGATCTCGGCTTCCATGTGGATCAGTTGCGAATTCATATAGTTGGCACCGGCCTTGGCCAGCGAGGGAATGGTATTGGGTGCCAGCCGGTTCCAACTGGAGATGCAGACATCCGCGCCGCCGTGGCCGGGGATGTACTTTCCCCAGGGGAAGTTGGCAATGTAGACCTCGACCGGCGAACCTTTGGGGCTGACGCCGATTTCACCGTAGCCGCGCAGCGCGATGGGCCGGATGTAGCAGGGCGCAACTCCATTGGCTTCAATCAGATCGACCACCCCGGCGCACAGTTCCTCAATGTCAAAAGGAATCTCCATGCGGTAGATCTTGGCCGAATCCAGCAGCCGCTGTATATGCTCCGGCAACCGGAAGACGGCCGAACCCTGCGGCTGGCCGTATGCGCGAATGCCCTCAAAGACGCTGGAGCCGTAGTGGATTACGTGGCTCATCACGTGGAGGGTCGCTTGCTCCCAGGGAATCAGAGTGCCATTGTGCCAGATTTTGGAGGTCGCTTGAATAGGCATTTTCCTTGAAAAGCTCCTTGTTCGCGCCGTGCGCGCATCCATAAGACTACCGCGCCGGAGGCAAGGCTGTCACTTTCGACTCTGCTTCACTTGGCGGCTTCGACGGTGGCCGCTCAACTTGCTGATTCGGGGAATGCCATTCTTCGGATTTTCCATCTTGGAGAAGTCGAAATTGTCTGTCTGTGGAACCAATTGCAATATGATCTTCAGATAGCTGATAAGCGTCAGGGCACGACTTCAGTCGTGCCGAAAATGGCTCAAACTGAATCCGGCTTTAGCCGCTGCGGAATTGCAAGCAACTGAAAACAAGAAGACTCAGGGGCTAAAGCCCAGACTTATGGGGGCATCTAGCGGCACGACTAAAGTCGTGCCCTGACACTTTATGCAATTTCTAAGGGATTTTGCAAGTGGCTCTGTGGAACCAATTGCAGATTTCTTGCGTATTAGCGCAATATGCAATACGCGGGTACATTATGCTGGAGCGATGTGGGGTTGGCTTGGCCGACCGGACGTTCTAGCGATCAAAACTGGTCGCTGAAGGTTCTGTCGAAGCCGTCGCGGCGCGATCTGGAGGCCCAGAGAGCGGCGGGCGCTTCCCGACCAATTCCTGAGGGCAAGGCCACCGGGCAAGGGCGGGTGGGAGTTGAGCCCCGTCCAGCGGGCTTGTTGGCCGGCGTTCCGGCAGTTGGGTCGGACGGGCGCGCGGTGAGTGGAAAGGCTGTAGCTCTGGAGACGGATTGGTCCCAAGTCGTACGGCAGTGCATGGTCGGGGATTCCGGCGCGTGGGCGGAGCTTGTGCGCTCACAGCACCGTCGCGTCTACGGGCTTTGTTACCGTTTTACGGGCAACGCCACCGACGCCGAAGACTTGACCCAAGACGTATTTTTGAAGATTTACTCCAACCTGAGCAGCTTTGATCTGGCGCGGGGGTCGTTGCAGGTGTGGATTACTACTATGACCCGCAACCTGCTGGTGGACAACTTCCGCCGGACCAAAAACCTGCGGGCGACCGGTTCGCTGGACGACGGCTGGGAGTCGAGCGAAGAGTTGAAGCCGATTGACCGGCTGACGGCGCGGGGGGCATCGCCCTTGGAGTCGGTGGCCAAGGTGGAGCTGGCCAAGATGGTGCAGGAGGCGCTGGCGCAGGTCTCTTCAGAGCTGCGCGAGGCGGTGATTTTGAGGGATTTGCAGGATTTGGACTACAAGGAGATCGCCCAGGTGCTGGGCATTCCCGAAGGGACGGTCAAGTCCCGCATCAGCCGGGGCCGTGCGGAACTTGCGCGGCTTCTGGAACGTACTAAACGGGAGGTGATGTAAATGGCAGAGCGCACATTCATTCCGAGTTCCCCGGCCTGCGGGCAGTGGGAGACACTTTTGGCGGAAGCGCTGGACGGGCTGCTGAAGCCCGCCGATGAGGCGACTTTTTCTGCTCATATGGCCGCCTGCCCGGCCTGTTCGGCGCTCTTTGAAGAGGCGCGCCGGGGACGGGAGTGGCTGGAGTTTCTGTCGCCCGAGCCGGAGGTGCCAGCCGGGCTTTTGGACAAGATTCTGGCGCGGACAGGGCCAGGGCAGACGGCGGATTTGGGCTTGGTGGCGGCGGGCGGCAACGTTGTGCCGATGCTTCCGGCCTGGCAGCGTCCGGGCTTCATGGGCTTCGTCCGGCGCTTTGCCGAGCCGCGGCTGATGATGACGGCGGCGATGGCCTTCTTCTCCATCGCCATGACGCTGAACCTGACCGGAGTTCACTTGCGCGATCTGCGGCCCAATACTGTACGTGCCTTCATGGAGCGGCGGCTGACCATGGCCTCGACGCCGATTGTCCGCTACTACGACCACATGCGGCTGGTCTACGAGGTGCAATCGACCATGCGGGAGCTGCGCAACTCCGGCGAGAGCGAGGGACAAGGGGAAGGCGAACAGAACCGGAAGAAGCTGCAGGAGCCAGCGCCGGGGGAGTCGAAACAAGCTCCGGCGCACAAAGAGGGCGGATCGCGGGTAAGCCCTCCACAGCAGTCCATTAGCCCTATGCTCAACGACGTTGATTTTCTGGAAAGCTGCTTGACTGTTCAGCAACACCCCGCGCATTCCGGCGGCTCCCGCATGGAGATGCGGGAAAGGAGCACAGTATGGACTGCGTAAATCACAGTGGTAAAGTTGCGGTCTATTATTGCCAAAATTGCGGCAAACCGCTCTGCCTTGAATGCACTATCCACGGCGCGCTGGGCCATGGCGCCAAAGGGCAGGTTCTGTGCAGGGATTGCGCCGCAGCATGGCAGCAGGCCTATCAGCCTCCGGCTTCGCCCTTTTCGACGCCCTATGCGCCACCCTCTGGACCACCCAGGCCAAGCACGCCAAATCCTGCTGCGGCGGCGGTGCTGGGATTGATTCCCGGCGTGGGCGCGATGTATAACGGCCAGTTCTTCAAGGGCTTCATCCATGTAGTGGTCTTTGCGGTACTGATCAGCATTACGGATCACTACCCGATCTTTGGTTTGTTCATTGCCGCCTGGGTCTTCTATCAGGCTTTTGAGGCATTCCACACGGCTGTGGCGTTGCGCGATGGTGAGCCGGTGCCCGATCCCTTCGGACTGAACGAGGTGGGTAACTGGCTAAATATGGGCAATTATCTGCGGAATACAGGCCAGCCCAATGCGGGACCGAGTGCGGGGCAGGGCGTGGGCGGTGCTGTGCCGGGAAGTCCGCCTCCGGTCGAGGGCCAGCCTCTGCCGCAGGGCCAGCCGATGCCGCCTGGGCCGTATTCGCCTCCGGGCCATTTTCAGCCCTTGTGTTACTGGGGGAGCAAGGCACCGGTTGGAGCCATTGTGCTGATCGGCTTGGGGCTGATTTTCCTGATTGGGGAGATGCGGTATGCCTTCCCGTTGATTATGATCGCGCTGGGCGTTTGGCTGATTGTGCGCCGTATCGGTGATTCGCAAGGAGGAGACAGATGAACTCGTATTTCATGATTCGCCGCTTGCGCGGCCCCGCTTTTCTTCTATTGGTCGGTGTGCTGGCGTGGCTCAATCAGGCCGACATCCTCAGTTGGGGCAGGAGTTGGCCGTTCTTCCTGATTCTGGCGGGCGTGCTTCAGTTGGCTGAACGCGCGGTGCTGGCTGCCGGAGGCTACCCGGTTATGCCAACCCCCGGCGCACCCTATCCAGGTCAGCCTTTTCAGTCCGCGCAGGATTTCCGGGCAACTGCGAATATTCCAACTTACCCCGGACAGGCGGAGTCGTTCGTCCCACCCTCTCACGAAGGAGATCCCGATAAGGGAGCCGAAGGAGGAAAACAATGAGTACACCTCCGATTCCGCCGTATGATCCCAAGGCGCAGTGGAAGGCCCAACGTGAGCAGCAAAAAGCGGCATGGCGTGCGCAACGCGATGCCTGGAAGGCCCAGCGGCACGCATGGAAGGCCAGTGGCACAGGCCCTTACGTTCCACGCGTTCCATCGTTCGTTGGCCCCATCCTCCTGATTGGCGTGGGCGTGATCGCTTTGCTTCTGGTGACGGGCCACATCGCTGCCGTCGAGTTCTGGAGCTGGTATGGCCACTGGTGGCCGATGTTGCTGATCGCCGCTGGCCTTCTGCTTCTGGGCGAGTGGGCGTTGGACCTGCACCGCGAAGTTCCCGTCCGGCGCAGCAGCGGCTTTATCGGCCTGATTATTCTGCTGGCCTTTCTGGGCCTTGGCGCAGCGGCATTCAACCATGCGCGCCCTTGGCTTGAGCAGAATGGCAACAACGATTTCGGCTTCAACTTTGACGACAACTTCTTCAACTCGCTGGGGCAGCCCGAGCACGACTTCGACGCGCAAGCGCTGAATGCGCAGATTCCCGCCAACGCCACCATCGAGATTCAGAACCCGCGTGGGGACGTCAGCGTGACGGCCGGCGACGGCTCGACGATTGAAGTGCAGGTCCACGAAATGGCCTACGCCAGCTCGGACTCCGAAGCCAAAAAGATCTTCGACGCCGAGGCCGCGCACTTGACGGTGAGCGGAACTGCCGTGCTGGTCAAGTCGGAGAGCAACGATCACGGCAAGCTCAACCTGACCATCACCGTGCCTAAAACCGCGCACGTCATCATCAATTCCGGCAAGGGCGACGTGACGGTGGCGGGCATCGGCAATGGCATCAGCTTTACCGCCCACGGCGACGTTCACCTGAGCGAGATCGCCGGTTCGGTCGAGGCGCACTTTCCCAATGGCAAGCACGACTTTTCCGTCCACGACTTGCAGGGCAACCTGAACCTGGACGGCAGCGTGGACGACGTCACCCTCTCGGAAATCAAGGGAAAAGTGACGCAAACGGGCGAGATTCTGGGCGACGTTCACCTGGAAAACGTCTCCGGCGCCACGCACCTGCACACCTCGGTCACCGACCTGCAAGTAGCGGAGCTGCCCGGCGATCTGACGCTCGACTCCGACGATCTGCACGTCAACCAAGCCAAGGGGCAAGTGCGCGTAGTGACGCACTCCAAAGACATCGATCTGAGCCAGATTTTTGGCGACAGCTACGTGGAAGACCGCGACGGCAAGATCTCCGTTGAGCCAGCGGGCAACTTCGCGGTCGAGGCCAAGAACAGCAAGGGCGACGTCGAGGTTTCGCTGCCGCCCAACACTTCGGCGACGATTGATGGACGAACGCGCAACGGCGAGATACTCATCTCCGGCTATGCTCTAAAAGTCAACGGCGAAGAGAGCAAGACGGTGAGTGGCAAGATCGGCTCCGGGGCGGCAAAGATCACACTGAGCACCGATGTGGGCGATGTAAGCATCAAGCAGGGATCGGCCTTTCTGCCCGCGCCCAGCGTGCCTGCGGCAAAAGATTCGTCCAATCCAAAATCGCCTGCCCAGTCCAAAGCGCCCAAGCTGAAGTCTTCCAAGACTCTGCCCGCGCAGCCTGTAACGCAGTAATCAACCACGAAACGATGTGAAGACTTTGCCGACGGCGCGAAAGAGAAGTCTCTTTCGCGCCGATTTTTTGCAGCATTTCTCCTATAGACGTAGATTCCTGGGTGCCCCACCCTCGCCGCGTTCTTGTTTTTGCGGCTAGGGTGGGAATCATCGAACTACTTTTTTGGTAATGCAGTTTTCCGTATTTCTATCTCCTGTAAACACTGTCATTTTTTCTTAAAACTCTGTCATCCTGAGCGGAGTTTGCCGCGTTTTTGCGGCAAACGGAGTCGAAGGACCTGCGGTTCCACCGTCAGAAATCCTACACAATCCATCCCCCGCCGACCACCTCATCCCCGTCATAAAAGACCGCGGACTGTCCCGGCGTAACGGCGCGCTGCGGCTCGTCGAAGGTGGCCAGAACCTCATCGCCGCCTGTGGGTTCCAGCGTTGCCCAGGCTGGCTCATGCCGGTGGCGAATCTTGATCCGCACGCGCATCGGGGCGGTGAGCGCGGGGATGGAAATCCAGTTCAGATTGCGGGCTCTCAAGCTTTGCGTGGCCAGTTCCTCGTCCGCGCCCACGGTGACGCGGTGGGTGGCTGGGTCGATTTGCAGCACGTACAGCGGCGTGGGCGAACTGACGCCCAGGCCCTTGCGCTGGCCGACCGTAAAGTTAAAAATGCCTTCGTGGCGGCCCAGCACAGCGCCGCTAGAGTCGGTCAGCTCGCCTGCGGTTTCGGGAAGCGTCTGGCCTTGCTCTTCGAGGTAGGCGGTGAGGAACTGCTTGTAGTCGCCGCCGGGGATGAAGCAGATCTCCTGCGAGTCGGGCTTTTCGGCGAGGGCCAGACCGTGCTGGCGGGCGACCTCGCGCACCTCCGGCTTGGTCATGCGACCGAGCGGAAAGAGCGTGGCGGCAAGCTGCTCCTGCGTCAGGCCGAAGAGGAAGTAGGTCTGATCCTTGGCCTTGTCGGCGGGGCGCTTGAGAATCCAGCGCTGGCGGACGGGGTCGAACTCGTTCACGGCGTAATGGCCGGTGGCAATGCGGCTTGCGCCGATGCTCTGCGCGGTCTTGAGGAGCTGGTCAAACTTGAGGTGGTTGTTGCAGAGCGAACAGGGGATGGGCGTGCGCCCCGCCAGGTACTCGGCGACAAAGGGCCGCACGACGGCCTCTTCAAAGCGCTCCTGCTGGTTGACGACGTAGTAGGGAATGCCCAGATGCTCGGCCACGCGGCGGGCGTCGTAGACATCGTCCAGCGAGCAGCAGCGGCCTGCTTTGGGCGCGTCGGGAATGCCGTTCTTGCCAGCCAGCCGCGTCTGATCCCAAAGCTGGAGCGTCAGGCCGACGACGGAATTTTGCGCATCGGGGCCGCTCTTATGGGCGAGCATCGCCGCGACGGTCGAGGAGTCCACCCCTCCGGACATGGCTACGGCAATGGTTATGTTATTCGTCATGGGAAAACTCATCTATTTCCAGTATCTCAAGTCGAATCCTCGATTACAAAATGAACTGTCATCCTGACCGAAGTTTGGCGCGTTCTTTGGCGGGTGGCCCTGGTCCCGGTGAGATTTCCAAACCACGCTGAGGGTGGCGGGTGGCCCTGGTCCCGGTGAGATTTCCAAACCACGCTGAGGGTGCCCCCGGTCCCTCGCTTTTGGGGACCGGGGAGGGAAGCCACGCAGCCCAAACCGCGCCCGGTTGGAGTATTCTCCTTGTGTATGAAAGGCGAGCGCATCCGTTACCAGCAGACAGGGGAGTTTCACTTCCTCACCTTCAGTTGTTTCCGCCGTCGGCCTTACCTGTCCTCGAACGCCGCCAAGGATCTCTTTGAAGATGCGCTGGAGCGGGTTCGCCTCCGCTATCTCTTTGTGGTTGGCGGTTATGTCGTGATGCCCGAACACGTGCATCTGCTAGTCAACGAGCCTCAGCGCGGGCTATTATCCAGGGCCGTACAGGCTTTCAAGCTATCGGTTTCGATGCGCAGCCGCGAAAGACCCTTCTGGCAGGCACATTATTATGATTTCAATATTTCCACCCACGAAAAGTTCGTGGAGAAGTTGCGCTACATCCATCGAAACCCGGTTCGGCGAGAGCTGGTGGCAAAGCCAGAGGATTGGAAATGGTCGAGTTTTCGCCACTATCAGACTGGTATGCGCGGAATCGTAGAGATTGAATCCGCGTGGACAGCTCGCGAGAGAGGTTGGCAACTGCCCGAGTGGATGAGCTTCCGGCAGTTCGGCTCCTCCTCCCCAGTCCCCAAAAGCGAGGGACCGGGGGCACCCTCAACTGGATAAGACGATGGAAGAGACCAAGGGCCCCCCGCCGGTCTTGAGGAACCACGCCCCCAGCTTCTATCCGCTATACTTACACCGTAATTGGCAAGACGAAACCGAGAAGGACTGGAGAGCGGGATGAAGACGAAGAGTGGGTGTATTTGGGCGGGGGCATTTGTTCTGGCGGTAAGTGGGGCCACGTTCTGCGCGCGGGCGCAAAAGGAAGAGGCGAAGGTGACCGGCACAATCGCCTTCGACGCGGGCACAGATGAGGCGAAGGGGCGGCGGGCGCTGCTGCTGACGGTGGGCGATGGAGGAACCGGAGCGTACAAGGCGGTTCTGACCAGCGAAGAGAGCCTGAAGACGCACACCATCTTCCGTCCGCGGGATCTGAGTCCGTTTGGCGGGTCGAATCTGCTGCCGATTGTGGCCTGGGGCAACGGCTCCTGCGCCAACAGCGCCACGGAGTTTCGCAATCTGCTGAGCGAGATTGCCTCGCACGGGTATCTGATTGTGGCCATCGGCCCACCGGCGGCGTCGATCGATCTGGTGGCGGCGCAGGGGGGAACCACGACCTCTCAACTCTTCGACGGGATCGATTGGGCAGTGAAGGAAAACGGCCGCGCGGAGAGCGTCTACTTTGGCAAGATCGACACGAAGAAGATCGCCGTGATGGGGATGAGCTGCGGGGGGTTGCAGGCGCTGGAGGCCTCAGCCGATCCGCGCATCACGACGACGATTATCTGGAACAGCGGCGTATTTATTCATCCACTTACGTTCACGCCGCCGCCAGCCACGGCCGGTGCCGCGCCGCAGGGATTTCAGATGCCCAAGGTGAGCAAGGACGATTTGAAGAAGATTCATAGCCCAATTCTGTATGTGACGGGAAGCAAGGGAATTGAGCTGGAAAACGCCAAGGACGACTACAGCAAGATCAGCCAGGTCCCGATTATGATTGCGATCCGGGATGGCGCGCAACACTATGAGGGGACGATTTATCGCGCTCCCAACGCGGGCGCGTATGGGTACTACGGCTCGGCGTGGTTGGACTGGCAACTGAAGGGCGACAAGGAAGCCGCCAAGCAATTCTCCGGCGCCGATTGCGGCATCTGCAAAGATCCGAAGTGGAGCGTGGAGAAGAAGAACATTCCGTAGATTGGGTTGCGGCGGGCGCTCATCCCGCAGTGCCTGCGGCCAGCGGCGAGATTGCGCGCAGATGCGCGACGGCCTCGGGGACTACCTTCAAAGCATAATCCACATCGGCGTCGGTGGCGGTTTTGAGGAGGCTGAAGCGGAGGCTGGCGCGGGCACGGGTCTTGTCCAGACCCATGGCCAGCAGCACATGGCTTGGCTCGGTTGCGCCGGAGTGGCAGGCCGAGCCGCCGCTGACGGCGATGCCCTTCAGGTCGAGGGCAATCACCAGCGCCTCGCCCTCCAGTTGGTCAAACCAGATGTTGGTGGTGTTGGCTACGCGGGGGACGGGGGGCGTGGATTCCCCGGTCCCAAAATCGGGACCGGGGGCACCCAGCGTTTGAGTACCATTCACGCCCGTTCCGCCAAGCTGCAAAATCCCGGCCTCCAGGCGGTCGCGCAGAGCCGCCAGACGCGGGATGGTTCCATCTTCCAGCGAGTGCAGGGCCAGTTCGGCGGCTTTGGCCAGGCCGACAATGCCGGGGACGTTCTCGGTTCCAGCGCGGCGGCGGCGCTCGTGACTTCCGCCCAGCATCAGCGGCTCCAGTGGAGTTCCCCGGCGGACAAAGAGCGCGCCGACGCCCTTGGGTCCGTGCATCTTGTGGGCGCTAATAGAAAGCAGATGGCAGCCGAAGCTGCGGACATCAATGGAAACTTTGCCCGCGCCCTGCACCGCGTCGATGTGGAAGAATGTGCCAGCCGCCTTGGCGATTTTGCCGATCTCTTCGACAGGCTGAAGCACGCCGGTCTCGTTATTGGCCAGCATGACGCTGATCAGACGCGTTTCTGGCCGGAGGGCGCGTTCAATTGCCCCCAGATCGATGAGGCCGCTGGGAGCAGGCGCGACGGTTGTGACGGCGACGCCAAACTTCTCCAACCGCTCGGCTGCCGCCAGAATCGCCGAATGCTCAATCGCGGTCGTCACGAAGTGATCGCCGGGGCGGAGCAGGCCGAAGAGGGCTGTGTTGTCGCCCTCCGTGCCGCCGGAGTTGAAGACCACCTCGGCGTCGTGGCAGTTGAGGAACTCGGCGAGCGTGGCCCGGGCGCGGTCCACGGCCGAATGGGCCTGCTGGCCGTCGAGGTGGATGGAGCTGGCGTTGCCGAAGTGCTCCGTCCAGTAGGGGCGCATGGCCTCGACGACCTCCGGCAGCAAGGGGGTGGTGGCGTTGGCGTCCATGTAAACACGCGTCATCGGGCGGGCGGCTCCTGACTTCGATTGTACGGGAGGCGGGATTTTCGGCGCTGGTCCAATTTTTGTAACATTTTTGTAACCATTTGATAATGCGGTCGATATATCTGATTTTGGGGCAGAGATTCACGGCTTGTTGAGATTAAGTTGTTCCCATCGCGGCGACACTCTGCCATACTTGTAAGTGTCCACCTCGTTCGGCCAATCCAAACAATCAAAAAGTGAGGTTGCATCCATGTCGGCAAAGTATGTCTTTGTGACGGGCGGAGTTGTGTCCAGTTTAGGTAAAGGTTTGGCGGCGGCTTCCATCGGCTGCCTGCTGGAAAGCCGCGGCCTGCGCATCAATATGATGAAGTTCGACCCCTACCTCAACGTCGATCCGGGGACGATGTCGCCCTTCCAGCACGGCGAGGTTTTTGTCACCGACGACGGCGCGGAGACCGACCTGGACCTGGGCCACTACGAGCGCTTCACCCACGCGCCTCTCTCACGCGACAACAACCTGACGACGGGGCGCATCTACGAGCAGATCATCCTCAAGGAGCGGCGCGGCGACTACTTGGGCAAGACCGTCCAGGTGATTCCGCACGTGACCAACGAGATCAAGAACGCCATGCGCAAGGTGGCGTCGAATGGCGCGGATGTGACGCTGGTGGAGATCGGCGGCACGGTGGGCGACATCGAATCGCTGCCGTTTCTGGAGGCGATTCGCCAGATGCGCCAGGAGCTAGGCCGCGAGAATACGGTTTTTGTTCACCTGACGCTGGTGCCGTGGATTGCCGCCGCGCAGGAGCTGAAGACCAAGCCGACGCAGCACTCGGTCAAGGAGTTGCTCTCCATCGGCATTCAGGCCGACGTGCTGATGTGCCGCTCGGAGCGACCGCTGGGCATCGAGATGAAACAGAAGATCGCCCAGTTCTGCAACGTCGAGGAGAAGGCCGTGATTGGCGCGCTGACCGTACCGTCGATCTATGAAGTGCCGTTGGGTTTTGCCGAGGAAGGTGTGGACGCGCTGATCCTCAAGTATCTGCATATCGACGCGCCTGAGGCTAACTTGACGGAGTGGAAGGCGCTGATCGAACGCGTCCACAACCCCAAGGATACGGTTCATATTGGCATCGTCGGCAAGTATGTGGAGTATGAGGATAGTTACAAGTCGCTGAAAGAGGCGCTGACACATGGCGCCATCTCGCAGCATCTCAAGCTGCAAGTAACTTGGGTCGAGGCGGAAGGGCTGGAATCGAAGACTCCGGAAGATAGAAGTTATGAGGCGCAGTTAGCTGGATTTGATGGCATTCTGGTTCCGGGAGGCTTTGGCAAGCGCGGCATCGAGGGAATGTTGAATGCGATCCGCTATGCGCGCGAGAAGAAGGTTCCTTATTTTGGAATTTGCCTGGGAATGCAGACGGCTTGCATTGAATTGGCGCGCAATGTTTGCGGATTGAAGGATGCTAACTCGACGGAATTCAACCCCTCCAGCCCGCATCGCATTATTTACAAGTTGCGCGAATTGCTGGGCGTGGAAGAGATGGGCGGAACGATGCGGCTGGGCGCATGGAGCTGCGTGCTGAAAGAGGGTTCGCTGGCCGCCAAGGCCTATGGCGGAGCAACGGAAATCAGTGAGCGCCATCGCCATCGCTATGAGTTCAACCGCGAGTACGAGGCGGCGCTCACCGGCGCGGGGCTGAAGCTGACCGGCACGACGCCGGACGCGACGTATGTGGAGATTGTCGAGTTACCCGGCCATCCGTACTTTCTAGGCTGCCAGTTCCATCCAGAGTTCAAGTCCAAGCCGCTGGAGCCGCATCCCCTCTTCCGCGATTTTGTGATTGCGAGTTACAGGAACCGTCGGCAACGCCTCACCTCCGATGCTGGCGAAGCTCCCACGCTCACCAATAATCTGTCATCCTGAGCGAAACGCAGCGGAGTCGAAGGACCTGTGGTTGCAATTCGGCGGAATATGTATCCCCCGTATTTATGGGCGGATGTGGACCAGCCGCCCGCTCATCGCGAAAATCCGCGATGAACGGGACACAGCTTTCAAGGTTTAGGATGATAATTCGGGGTTTATGATCGGGCCACCTGCCATTAGAATCTGAACGGTTCAATTGTTTTCGGCTGGCGGATCAGGTGCCAAGACTGTTATTTTTATGATATTTGACTTGACCACATCCGAGTTAGGATCATCCGAGACGTGCTCAGATACTTGAATGGTGTATGTTCCGGGCTTGCTCATATCAACCCAACTACCAATATCTGCGTCGTCTTCCCTGATTTCTCCAGGTTGTAACACCATATCTTTCGTTCCAATCAGCATTGCCACATTGTGACCCTGATAGTGATAGCCTTTATTCGGTTCAGGTTTGTTACCGTCGCTGTCGCGGATATCATATATTATCTCAGGTTCATTTCGCTTGTTGATCTCATGGTTCGTGATGTTAGTCTTTCGAATTCTAATCGTTATGCTAGAACTGTTCTTTACAACTTGCTCGAAGGAATGGCCTGATGCGTCGGCACTGATAACGAGTTTGAACTGCTGATTTGCGTGCTCAGTCTGCTCGGAATCGGTGGACTGACTGAATGCGGTAACTGACGCGCTGATGAGTAAAAGCATCGCAATGATTCTCATATTTCCTCCTCGGTTGAGTAGTTACTACTCATGTTTTGTTTGGTCTGAGTATAATTCTCAGACGTTCTGGAATCTGTTTACCCAACCTACCATGTCGGATAGCCATCCATGATCACAGTATTTCCCAATTGTATTGGAGTCATAGACTGAACGCTTGGGGTAAGGAATACATTTGAGGCAGGTGGCCCGTTCATAAGTCCCGAAGAAAGCCCATGAGCCTTGAGAAGCTGTGGGCAGGTGGCCCGTTCATCAGTCCCGAAGAAAGACCATGAGCCTTGAGAAGCTGTGCCCCGTTCATCGCGGTCTTTGCGATGAGCGGGCGGGTGGCCCAGGTCCAGCTTTTGGGGCCTGGGATTGAATCGTTCAACTGAGCAGCACCGCCCCCTTCACCTTTCCGGCCAGCGCGCGGTCAAAGGTGACGAGTTGAAGTCCGGCTGCGTCCGAAAATGCCGCCAGATAAGCATCCATCCATGTCTTTGGTGAAGAAGTGGCTCCTGCGGTAAGCGCCCGCAACTCTGCCTCAAGGCCGCGAGGTTCGTCTACCCAAGCCACCTGGCCGGTTGAGAGCCATTGGTCGTAGATCCGCCAGCATTGCAGTTGTGTCAGAACTTCTTGTCCCATCACGGCGGAGGTCGTCAGGATGCGGAAGAGTCCGAGTTGCGTTTGCCGGCAAAAGACAATGGTTGCGCTGGGCGGAATGGATTCATATCACCGCTTTGCCGTCGCGTGATGCGTATGCACCTCGGAATTCAGCGCGACCCATACGTTCACATCAAATAAAAGCGGTGAGTTCATCGATCTGCTCGTTGGTCAAATCCAGTGTGCCTGGGCGAGAGGAGTGAATCAGTGGCAGTTGCAGCTTTCGAACCGGCTTCTCGTCCAGCCCCGCCAACTCCCGCTGGATTCCACGCAGAACAATCTGCCGCACAGGTTTGCCCTCGCACGCGGCCTTGATCTTCAGATCGCGATATGTCTCATCCGGGATGTCTACAGTGGTTCGCATAAAGAAACTCTACCATATTTATGGCATAGAGAGGCAGGTGGCCCGTTCATCAGTCCCGAAGAAAGCCCATGAACCTTGAGAAGCTGTGCCCCGTTCATCGCGGTCTTCGCGATGAGCGGGCGGGTAGTCTACGTCTCCTGTAAATCCGGGTGGCCCTCATCTCGTTTTTGAGAGGCGTGAACCATCTAAATCCTTTTCTTCAAGAACTTTGCAGAGAATTATGACCCGTTCGTGCAAACTAGTGAAGAGAATGATAGAGATAAACAGGAAGGAAAAGGGAGAAAGCCGAGTCTTCGGCAAAGTTTTCTCCACCAGAAAAGGGACCCCCTCCCCCCCCCCAATATTTTCAAACTGTGGAAAACTTTTGCAGATAATTTATAAAGCATGAATAAACAATCACTTACGCGCCCCATACAAAATGGACAAGTCTCACATCGTGAGATAATAGGCGCTTGGCGCAGATCCACTTACTCCGACTCTTCAAGATTATAGATTTGCTCATTGTTTAGACGGATCGAACCGGGTGCGTACGACTTCAGAATGGGTTGAGTCAGCCGATCAACCTTCCGGTGAACTTCGCCGTCCAGTTCTTTACCAATGCAGCGCAAAACAATCTGCCGCATGATCGTGCCCTCTTCTTTGGCACGCGCTTTCAACCGAGCATGAGTCTCCTCCGGAATGTCGAGGGTGAGGCGCATTGTGCCTGATTCCTTAGAAGCGTTCCTCAAGGGTTAAAGCCCGGCATTTGTTGTCGGCCTTGCGGCACGGCTAGAGCCGTGCCCTTTCAAGACATTGCCGTGCTCGGAATCTTCTTAAGACTTCTTCTTGACCATGGCCTTCTTATCATTCTTCGATTCGCAAAGTGCGAGTGTTCACAGCTATATGGAAGCATAATATGAGGTTAAAGACCAGGGAGTGTGCGATAATAAAGCGAAGTTCGTTCTGCTTGTGGATACTGTATGCAGGCAGGGCAGCGTGTTTGCAGGTGAATGGTTTTGGTTTGGTCTGAAGTGCGGCTCAACCAAGTGATTCCACTCCGGCTGTGGCGATGTTCATGGTTAGAAATTCAGGGATGCCACAGAGGTACATGAAGGTTAAAAAATGGCGACATACCTCAAAAACGGCGCAAAACGCACCTTTGGTTCGATTTCATTATATGATTCATTTGTAACCATTTATCTGCAATTTTCGGGCCTGTAGCTCAACGGTTAGAGCAGGGGACTCATAATCCCTTGGTTGGGGGTTCGAATCCCTCCGGGCCCACCAAAACACTGATAGATAAATAAAAGAATAATAACAACTTAACTATAAATTTGGGGCTTCCGATTGGGAGAGTCTTCGCCATGCTTGCGCCTTGATAGGGCCATCGGGTACAGTTGTGGGTACAGTGCCGGATCGCGGGTACAGTTCAGGAGGTACAGTGGCGACGATTATCAAGAGACCTTCAGGCACCTGGAAGGCCATCATTCGCAAAGCTGGCTGGCCACTCAAGGCAAAGACATTCCGCACCAAACGGGACGCAGAAGACTGGGCGCGCCGCACCGAGGATGAGATGGTGCGTGGCGTTCACATCGTTCGCACGACTGCCGAGCGCATGACGTTGGCGGCGGCGCTGAAGCGCTACGCTGCCGAAGTCACGCCCACCAAGCGCCCATCGTCCCAGGAGGGCGAACTTCGCCGCGCCGCGATTCTGGAGCGGCATCTTGGCAAATACTCTCTCGCCGCCCTGAATCCTGAGGTCATCGCCCGCTTCCGCGATATGCGTCTTGCCGGTGAAGACCGCAAGGATGAAAACGGGAAGCCGGTTCCGCGCGCCAACAACACCGTCCGATTGGAACTGGCCCTGCTCGGCCACCTATTCACCATTGCCATCAAGGAATGGGGCGTTGGCCTCGTCGTGAATCCAGTGATGAGCATTCGCCGGCCAGCACCGGGACCAGGGCGCAATCGCCGTCTGACGGAGGACGAAGAAAAACGGCTCTTGACCGCCGTCGATGCGCACTCGAATCCAATGCTTCGCTGGATTGTACGAGTGGCTCTCACCACAGGGATGCGCGCATCAGAGATTCTGACGCTGCGCAGGCCGCAGGTGGACCTCCAGCGCCGTATCGTTCGTCTTCTCGAAACCAAAAACACGTCACCGCGCACTGTGCCGCTAAGTGCGGCGGCCACGGCAGTATTTCGTGAGGCGCTGAATCATCCCGTACGTCCCATTGACACAGACCTGATCTTTTACGGCGAGCCTGGCCGCGACGGCAAGCGCCGCCCCTACCAGTTCAATCCAGTTTGGCTGAATATCAAGCGCGAACTCAAGCTGACCAACGTCCACTTTCACGACCTCCGCCATGAGGCCGTCAGCCGCTTCGTCGAAGCCGGGTTCTCCGATCAGGAAGTTTCCGCGATCAGCGGCCACAAGTCGATGCAGATGCTTAAACGTTACACGCATCTACGCGCCGAAGACCTTGTTTCTCGTATGGATGCTCTAAATACGCGGTAGCGCAGGGGGTTGGGCATAGCGGCGCAATTGCAAGATTGGTTTACCTTGCTTGTTTGTCGTATCTGTAAGCAAGCGGTATTGATCTGAGCGCCCTTGAGACTTCCTGTCGAGCAATTCCCATTGTGCGAGCGACCTCTGACTGGTTTTTCCCGGATGACAACAAGGCCACGATTTCTTTCTTTCTATCGGTCATTTTGCTCTGAATCAGGTCGTATGCAGCTCGGCTAATGTTTGCCTCGTCTTCATCTGGGCGGATTTTTGGAGTGACCCGTCTAATGGCACGAGCGATGAACGGTTTTGAAAGCCGGAGTCGTTCGGCAATTAGGAACCGCGTCAAAATAAACTGATTTATTTATTTTGACGTTGGCAGGAGTGTATAGTTCCACTCACCGTGAAAATCTGCACGTTTCAGATTCAGCGCTGCAAGTTGCTCGTCGCTGACTA
>Ga0255351_1000012_pt1 | contig 101804 bp, 83 predicted proteins | sample HBST25r2metaG_FD_186024 | JGI IMG/M metagenome (GOLD analysis project Ga0255351, IMG submission 186024) | Peat soil microbial communities from Stordalen Mire, Sweden - H.B.S.T-25.r2 | ecosystem: Environmental > Terrestrial > Soil > Wetlands > Peat | place: Sweden: Norrbotten County, Stordalen... | reverse complement strand
CCTCCGTAAATGCAGAGCTTCGGCCTTGGGAGTCGCGCCCACTCGCATAGCTTCGCAAGGTGTGACCCGAGCAGATCGGGAATTCAAAAACGGAGACACGAAAATGTATCAGAACAAAGCTATCCTCATCGGCTTCCTTGGCGGCGACGCCGAAGTTCGCACCGGCAAGAACAACCAGAAGTTCACCACCCTTTCGCTCGCAACCAAGACCTCTTACAAGGACAAAGAGTCCGGCGAATACATCTCGCACACCGAGTGGCATCGTTCGATCGTCTTCGGCAAACTCGGCGAGTTCGCGGCCACGCTCAAGAAGGGCGCGCACATCCAGATCGAGGGCGAGATTCGCCACTCCGAGTACACGCCCAAGAAGGCGAAGAAGCCGGTCCGCACCGACTCGATTCGCGTCAACTCCATCCTCAAGCTCGACCGCGCAGAGAAGGCCGCTGCGGAAGAGCAGGAAGCCGACGAGGAGTTGCCCTTTGACGAAGCGGTCGAGTAGGCCGCTCCCCTCACAGTGAAAGCCCGGCATTGTCCGGGCTTTCCTACTGGAAATGCCCGTGGAATCGCGTTCTTGAGAGGTCAGCTTATGAACCGGATTGCCGCCAACTTCCTTACTCGTTCGTTCGCTTCGTGCGAAACGATTGCGCTCTTGCTGCGCCGGGAAGATGCGCCCTGGCCACAGCAGCGCGTGGTAACGGTTGAACAAGTTCTCGCGCCGCGCTATATAGCTTGGCTCAACTTCGAGAATGACAACGGCGCGAACATCTATGTCTCGGCCAATCCTTTGATTGCCGGCAGCCGCAAGCGCACCAAGGAGTGCATCGAATCCGTCCGCCACATCTATATAGATATTGATGAAGACGGCGACGCCCGGCTCGCCGCGCTGCGGGCGTCGGATCAGTTGCCTACGCCAACTGCGATTGTCTCGACATCGCCGGGCAAATATCAGGCTCTCTGGCGCGTGGCAGGCTTTGACTTCGAGCGTCAGGAACAGACGCTCAAGCTGATCGCCCAGGCCTTCGGTGGCGATCCCGCTTGCACCGACCGAAACCGGGTGCTGCGCGTTCCCGGATTCCTGAACCGCAAGTATTCTCCCGCTCATCCTGACGCGGTCGAATACCCAGCCGATGCAATCTACGGTCCTGCCGATTTTCGGCTTGAAAATATCGATAACTCTTCCGTGCTGCTGCTCAGCGGGAATACACGGAAATCCCCCGTCCATTCAACTTCGCTGAAGCACTCCCATTCCGAAGACGACTGGGCCTGGGTTTGCGCGCAACTTGCACACGATATGGACGCTGCGAAGTTGACCCGCGAGCTTGCTTCGCGTCGCTCCGATAAACCTGATCCGCTCTACTACGCCCAACGCACCGTCGATGTTGCCTCGGCCCGCCTTTGGCTGGACCAAGGCATTCCAATCGACGACGTTATCACCATGCTCGAAGTTCGCCGCCGTTTTGAGATTTCCGCCGCACTATTGAAATCTCGTGCGCGGGAGATTGCGGCCACCGCACAACGCATGATTGCTCGTCGAAGGACGGCCTGAAACCACAGCCCAAAGGAGACCTATATGCCACTGCTTGAAGTTACTCAAACCCGCCACATCAGCGCGTCCATTCGGCTCACTGATACGACCGCATTGCAGGTCGATCAGTATGCCGCATTCATCCACGCATCCGCTGACGATGTAGTCGAGCAGGCGCTTGCCTATGTCTTCTCGAAAGACCGCGACTTTCAGGAGTTCCTTCGCACTCCTGAAGCGCAGCGGGTTACGCGGACTCTGCGTATCCGTCGCGCGCCTACTTCCGAAGCCGCTGAAGCGCCTTCGAAGCCTGCATCGAAAGCGGCAGTTGCAGTGGGAGCGAAGGCATGATTTGCCTTCGCTTTCCTACCCTAACCACTGCGGCGCTGCGCGCCGGAAGAATTTTCGATACTCCACCCCTCATAGGGAACTGTTTAGCTCCCTGCGGGAGCCAATTGGTTCCGACAGAAAAGAAACAGGTTGTGAAATCGCGGGAACTCATAAGCTCCACGCGATTTTGACGAAAGGAGCAGATTTCATATGCCAATTCTGGGCAACGAAATGAAACGCCGCAAAGGTGCTGTGAAAGGGCGCGAATGCCGCAATCGTTCACTCAACACCAAGCTAACAGCTACCGAAGCTGCTGCCGTCGATGCCGCTGCGGGCACCGAAGGAAAATCCGTTGGCGAGTGGTTGCGCGATCTGGTGTTGCGAGAACTTGGCCGTGGCACGAGTCAATTGCAATTTCTCGCGGCTATGGGAGAGATTGCGGCAATCCGGCTGTTGCTCATCAACACGCTCGAACCGCTGTTGCGCGGCGACAAGATGACCGCGGAGCAGTTCAAAGAAATGCTTCGCTATGTGAAAGCGAACAAGCGCAAGGCGGCTGAGGATGCGCTGGCCAGCTATGCGGAAAGGAGCACGGAACAGATATGAATACGACGCATTGGGGACGCAAGGAAACAATCGTTACGCCGCCGCAGGCTCCCATCTATAGCTACACGGTCATCACGCTGGCACTGATTCTGACCGCTGTCTTTTTGCGCATCTATATAGGTGTGTTCATGCCGCCGCTCGAACGCTACGACCTCTGGCCGTACATTCAGTCCGGCGCTCTGAACGGATTGAAGCAGACCGGCCAATACCAGCTACTCGACGTTTCGGACGACCATCTTCATGCGCATCCTGCCGCCGCTGCCGATGTCGAGCCGGGCGTAACCACGATAGAATTCGCGCGTCCACTGCCGCTTCAGTTGACCACGAGCGCCCGCGCCGCCGGTCTGGTTTACCTCTATCGCGGTCCAAAAACTGTCTACCGCAATGGTCCGCTTCATGCCTATCTTCAGCAGTTCGTCTATGACGGACAGAGTATTGCCGGAGTCTTCCGCTGGCCGCTGCTCGCCGGGCTTGTCGTGCTGTTGGGACTGCTCCCGCTTGCCGCTCGCAAAGACGTGGAACGGTTCCGCGAGATGAAGTACGGACGCCTGCTCAAAGGGCCGGTTCGCGTCACTCCAACCGGGTTTAATCGCGCCGTCAAAGGCGATGGCGTCGGTTTCAGAACCATCGAATCAAAGAATCTCATGCGCATTCCCCGGCTCGCCGAAGGGCAGCACATCGAGCTGATGGGCGACACTGGCGCGGGCAAGACCCGGCTCATCATGCAGCTTCTCATGCAGATCAAGGAACGGGGTCACTCGGCCATCGTCTACGATCCAGCCTGCGAATTCGTGCAGCGATTCTATGACAGCAAGAATGGCGACATCATTCTGAATCCTCTCGATGCACGCTGCCCTTACTGGGGACCGTCCGAAGAGTTGCGCCGTCGCGCCGAGGCCAAGGCGATTGCGGCCTCGCTCTATCAACCAACCACGGACAAGAAGGGCGAGTTCTTTACCGAAACGCCGCAGAAGATCTTCGCACATTTGCTGACCTTCGGCCCATCACCCGAGGAGCTTGTCGAGTGGATGGCCAACCCCGACGAGATCGACCGCCGCGTTCAGAATACCGAGATGGCGACGATGATTGCCAAGGGCGCACAGCAGCAGCGCAACGGCGTCTTGGCATCGCTCGGACTGATCGCGGACAGTCTGCGAATGCTGCCGCGCAAAGACAAAAACAGGAATCATTGGAGCGCAACCGAGTGGTCCGAGAATCGGAGAGGCTGGATATTCTTGACCTCGAAGCCCAGCGAGCGCGAGGCTCTGCGCCCGCTGCACAGTTTGTGGATTGACCTGCTCGTTTTGCGGCTCTTGAATGAGCCGAAAGAGGGCCAGCACCCGGTCTGGTTCGTGCTGGACGAGTTGGCCAGCTTGCAGCGTCTTCCGCAACTCCACACAGCCATCACCGAGAACCGCAAATCCAAGAATCCGATTGTGCTGGGCTTCCAGGGTAAGGCGCAGCTTGAGTACATCTACGGCCACATGGCCGAGGTCATGCTCTCGCAGCCGGCCACGAAAATCTTTTTGAAAACTACCGAGCCAAAGGCCGCCGAGTGGGTATCGAGCGCCATCGGCAAAGTGGAGATTGAACGATTGCGGCAGACGCATTTCGATGGCAGCCGCACGGGGAAAAACTTCACGCTGGAGCGCCAGGTCGAGCCACTGGTGATGGACTCGGAAATCTCCGGCCTGCCCGACCGGCACGCATACCTGAAACTCGGCAACTACGTCGCCTGCTTTTCATTTGCCTACCACGACATCCCGGCAACGCAACCGGCTTTCGTGCCGCGTCCGCTCGACGACGATGAACTCGGCTTCGACCCAAAAACGCTGGCGAAGAAATCGGCAGAGGACGAGGTCATCGAAGAAAGCGCCGAGTCCATCCAAAGCGGATTCTCGTTGGGAGACTGAGCCATGCTGAAAATCTCGAAAGCCCTTTCTGCGGGCAAGCTCGAAAACTACCACCGTCAGGAATTCACTTCGCCGGACCAGAGTTACTGGAGCCAGGGCCAGACCGTGCAGGGCGAATGGCAAGGGAAGCTTGCCGAAAAATACGGCCTGGCTGGAGCCGTAAGCGCCGATGAATTCCACCGACTCTCGGAAGGTGAACATCCGCAAACCGGCGAGCAACTCGTTCAGCATCGGCAGTCCTTCGAGTATCAGGATGCCAATGGCAAGACAATCAAATCCGTAGAGCACCGCGCCGGGTGGGATGCGACCTTCAGCGCGCCGAAGTCGGTTTCGTTGACCGCCCTTGTTGGCGGCGACAGCCGGGTCCGCGAGGCTCACAGCATGGCGGTCACCACCGCTCTCGGCGAATTGGAACGGTACACGCAGGCACGGCTCGGGGGCAATCATCCCGCAGAGTCCACCGGCCAATTTATTGTCGCAAAATTCGAGCACGACACATCGCGGCCGGTCGATGGCTACGCAGCTCCGCAGCTTCACACGCACGCTGTCATCTTCAATGTCACCGAGCGCGCGGATGGCGTCGAGAACGGAAAGCAGGCACGGGCGCTCCAGCCGCAGAGCCTCTTCGAGTCGCAGCAGTTCGCCACTGCCGTCTACCAGTCGGAGTTGACCTTCCAGTTGCGCGAATTGGGCTACGAGATCGCCCCCGGTAGAAGCGGCGCGCCGGAGATCAAGGGATATTCGCAGGAGTATCTTGACGCTTCGAGTCAGCGCCAGAATCAGATCCTTGCACACATGCAGCAAAACGGCCTCACCGGCTACGAGGCTGCGGAAATCGCCGCTCATGCAACGCGCGACAAGAAGCAGATTCATTCGCCCGCCGAAGTGCTCTCGGCGCACCGCAAGTTGGCAGCCGAGTTCGGCAATCAACCGAATCAGGTTGTGGCCGCGGCGCGTGAGCGGGCCGAAAAGAAATCTGTCGAACGCGCTCCAGAGAAGACGCAGAAGGCCGCCCAGGAAGCAGTGACCTTTGCCCGCGAACGCAGCTTCGAGCGCGAAGCCGTCACCGACGAGCGCGCCCTCTTCCGCGATGCCTTGCGGCGCGGCATGGGCGAAACGACCTACGCGCAGGTTCGCACGAGCGTGGAGGCGAGATTGACCTCTGGCGAGTTTCAGCTTGTCACTGCGCCGAAGCACGGTTCCGCGCGGCAATTCACCACGGCGGAGACCATCCAGGCCGAGAAAGAAATCTTGCGGCAGATGCGCCAGGGACAGGGCAGGGCCGACCAAATTATGCCTGTTCAGCAAGCCGTGGCGCATACCGCCCATTACCCGACTCTCAATTCCTCGCAACGCGCGGCGGCGGAAGAGATTCTGACCTCACGTGACAGGATACACGGCTTGCAAGGAAGCGCCGGCGTCGGAAAAACCACGGCGCTCAAAACCGTGCGCGAGGCCGCCGAACAGCGTGGGATGACTGTCGAGGGCTTTGCCCCGACCTCCCGCGCCGCGCATCAGCTCCGCGATGCCGGCATCAATGCTGAAACGCTTCAAGGCTTCCTCGCCCGGCATAAGCAGCCGACTCCAGATCGCCACCTATATATGGTGGATGAATCAAGCCTTGCCAGCACCAAACAGGTGCGCGATTTTCTCGCCAAGCTCGATCCTGGCGACCGGGTTCTCCTCATTGGCGACACGCGCCAGCATCAAGGCGTCGAAGCCGGGAAACCCTTCGAGCAGTTGGTCGATGCCGGAATGAATACGGCGCGACTTGATCAGATTGTCCGCCAGAAAGACCCGGAGTTGCTACGCGCCGTGGAATACTTGTCGCGCGGCGAAGTTGCCGAAGGTGTCGCGCTTCTTGAACAACAGGGCCGCGTCACGGAGATTGCCGACCCTGAAAAGCGCATCGCCTCGATTGCCCGGAACTATGCTGACAATCCAGCCAATACCATCATTGTTTCTCCCGACAATGCTTCGCGTCGCGAGATCAATCATGCGGTTCGCTCGGAGTTGCAGGAACGCGGCATCGTCGAATCGGAAAACCACGCCCTGCGCGTGCTTGCGTCGCGCTCAGACATGACCGGCGCTGACCGGGCCTGGGCCGCACGCTATGAGGTTGGCGACGTGCTCCACTACCAGCGTGGCAGCAAGGCCCTCGGCATCGAGCAACGTAGCTACGCGCGAGTGGTCTCGACCGATCCGAAATCGAATCTGCTAACCGTCGAGAAGCCGGGGGGCCAGCAAGTCACCTACGATCCTGCCCGGCTGCACGGCATCTCCGCCTACCGCGAGATCGAGCGCGAATTTGCCGTGGGCGACCGTCTGCAATTCACCGCCCCGAATCGTGAACTCGGCGTCGCCAACCGCGACCTTGGAACCGTGCAGAAGATCGACGCGAACGGTGCAATGACCGTCCGCATGGACGGTGGCAAGGACCGGACGGTCACCTTCAATCCAGCGGAGATGCGGCACTTCGATCACGGCTACGCCATCACTTCGCACAGCTCTCAGGGACTCACTTCAGAGCGCGTTCTGGTCAACATGGACACAAACGTCCATCCCGAACTCATCAACACGCGCTTTGCCTACGTCTCCGTCTCCCGCGCCTCGCAGGATGCGCAAATCTTCACCAACAACCTCGCCCAACTCGCCCCGCAGCTCAGCGCCGACATTTCGAAGACCTCAGCGATCAAGATCGGCCAGAGTACGCTATTAGCCCCAGAGATTGCCTTGACCTGATTTTGCAGGCAGCATCTGCAAAATCTGAATTGGGCGACAAGACTTAGCCAATTCTCCAGACGGTGTCTGGAGAATTGGAATACGTCAGACGCATCTGGCGAATTCTCTCGACGCTGTCGAAAGAATTCAAAGTCCACTAACCATCTTCTATTGAGCAAGATAGAAGAGAACTCCAACCAGACTCAGTAGTCACCTTGACATCCGGACAGAACGGGTGTCTACTGGAGCGTTGGTTGTGGTGAAGGAGTTCACCCTTAACCGCTGTCCATTCCAATAGGCCGGACAGATGATAACTCCTGACAGGGAATCCTGTTGCGGAGTTGTGTCCCGGCCGAATTCCCTGAACGACAATTTAGGAGTTCGTGCTCATGGCAAACACTTGGGCTCTTTGTGCGCTCTGGGTGGGTCTGGCGTTGGCGGCGACGCTGTTGGCGATCTGGTTCAAGATCTCGACGGCTCTTTCTGAAATTGTGGTCGGCACAGTGGCGCAACTGGTCATCGGCGTATTCCTTACCGGACTCTTCGGTTTTGCGCAAGGCGGACTGGCTGGGAATACGCAGTGGATCACGTTTCTGGCGGGGACTGGCGCTATTGTTCTGACCTTCCTTGCCGGTGCAGAACTCGATCCGGCCATCTTCAAAACCAAGTGGCGAGAAGCTTCGATCATTGGGCTGGCAGGATTCTTCGGTCCTTTTCTCGGATGCACGGCAATAGCGCATTACGTGCTGCACTGGGCCATCATGCCGAGTTGGCTGTGCGGCGTCGCGCTCTCCACGACCTCAGTCGCCGTGGTCTATGCAGTGATGCTGGAACTAGGCTTCAATGTGACCGAATACGGCAAAGCCATTCTGGCCGCCTGCTTCATCAATGATCTCGGAACCGTGATTGCGCTGGGATTGATCTTTTCTCCGTTCACCATCAAGACGCTGATCTTTGTGGTGGTTTCCATCGTTGTCTTTGTAGTCCTGCCATTTCTCACACCGCGGTTCTTCAGAAAATACGGCGGGCGCGTCTCCGAACTTGAAGCCAAATACCTTCTCTTCTTCCTCTTCGCGATGGGAGGACTGGCCGTATGGGCGGGCAGTGAAGCGGTTCTTCCGGCGTACATGATCGGCATGGTGCTGGCGGGAACGGTCGGAAAAGACCATTCGCTTATCCGCCGCCTCCGAACACTTACGTTTGGACTTCTAACTCCGTTCTACTTCATCCGTGCTGGTTCGTTTGTCTCCGTAACGGCACTGATGGCCGCTCCTGTAACGCTGCTTGTCCTGTTCGGGGCGAAGTCATTGTTCAAAGCGGTTGCCGTGTATCCGGCTGTCAGGTTCCACAAGTATGACGGCAAGGCTGGAGCCTACTACACACTGATGATGTCAACCGGCCTCACCTTCGGCACCATCTCGGCACTCTTTGGCCTCAATCATCAGATCATCTCGCAGGCACAGTATTCCTATATCGTGGGCACGGTCATCGCCAGCGCCGTGATTCCAACCATGATTGCGAACTCGTTCTTTCTTCCCCGGCATCTTCTTCCCCACGCACTGAAAGACGTGAAAACAGAACAGTCAATTCAGCGGCCAGTCCCCGCAGAAGAAGGATAGGTGAATCAAATGGGAAGCCCGGCTTTTGTTGGAATTCAAAGGATATTGGTTGCATTCGACGCGTCTCCACATGCGGAGCACGCTTTGGATGTTGCCCTGTCAATGGCGGGGGATATGAAGGCCAAGCTCTTCGTCCTTGCCGTAATCCGGCCACCGGAACCGGCTGAGAGTGCGGAGTTCCATGCCGTGCTTGAAGACGGGCAAGAGCGCTATGAGAAGTGTTTCGTCCCGCTCCGCGAGCGTGCCAAGCAAAAAGAGATTGAACTCGAAACGGATATTGTTCTCGGTCATCCGGCAGAACAGATCATCCACAAAGCAGACACTATCCAAGCCAGTCTCATTGTGATGGGCAAGCGCAGCCACACGATCCTTCATCGCTGGATGCTGGGTTCAAACTCGGAGCGCGTTCTCAGGTACGCGCACTGCCCGGTGATGATCGTCCACTGAATGGAGCTTTAGCGATGAAGATCGCAAATCGAAAGAACGGAGACTCGCGGTGCCACCAGTCAGATTGCGGACCGCTCATGCCGCACATCAGCAACTCACCGACGTATTCACAACTGTCGGCCTTGAGGCCGGGAAAAGGTAGCCATCATGTCTGAAATTGCAAAGCTCGAAGCCCTCGAAATCCTCGATTCCCGCGGGAATCCAACGCTTTCGGTCACAGCAACCCTGGCAAATGGTGTGAAAGCAACAGCAAAGGTTCCCTCCGGAGCGTCCACCGGCAAGCGGGAAGCGGTCGAACTCCGCGACGGCGACAAGGCACGGTACGGAGGCAAGGGCGTGCTGAATGCGAGAAACCACGTGAATGGTGAGATTCAAAAGGCCGTGCACGGATTTGATGCCAACGACCAGAAGGCACTCGACAAGAAACTGTGCGAACTCGATGGAACGCCGAATAAGGCGCGTCTTGGAGCCAACGCAATTCTGGGCGTTTCTCTCGCGGTTGCGCGGGCGTCTGCCGCTGACCACGACTTGCCGCTTTATGCAAGCCTGGGAGGCGAGAAGGCCAATTTGATTCCTGCGCCGTGGTTCAACGTGCTCAATGGTGGAAGCCACGCGGACAGTAATGTGGACTTTCAGGAGTTCATGATTTCTCCCGTGGGCGCGCCCAGCTATAGCGAAGGCTTGCGGTCTGCTGCTGAAACCTTCCACGCGCTGAAGGCTGTCCTCCATAAGAAAGGCTATAACACGGGCGTCGGAGATGAAGGCGGTTTCGCACCGCAGTTGAAGTCCAACGAAGAGCCCATCGAACTGATTCTTGAAGCGATCCAGAAGGCCGGATACAAGCCAGGCAAGGATGTAGTGATCTTCCTGGACCCAGCCACCAGCGAGCTTTTTGAAGACGGCGTCTATGCCTTCGATAAGTCAGACAAAAGCAGGAAGTCGCCGGAACAGATGGTCGAGTTCTGGAAAGGTGTGCTTGATCGCTATCCAGAGATATGGGGCATCGAGGATGGGGTTGCGGAAGACGACCGAGCCGGCTGGAAGCTCATGACAACGACGCTTGGAGGCCGGATTCAATTGATCGGCGACGACAACTTTGTCACAAACCCCACGATCTTTCGCCAAGGCATCAAAGACGGAATCGCCAACGCAATTCTGATCAAGCTGAACCAGATCGGCACCCTGACGGAAACGCTTGAATGTATTCAGATAGCCCGCGATAATGGCTACGGCGCTGTCATCTCTCACCGTTCGGGTGAGACCGATGACACGAGCATCGCCGACCTGGCTGTGGCTGCCGGTATGGGGCAGATCAAGACAGGATCGACCAGCCGCGGCGAGCGCATCGCGAAATACAACCGCTTTCTGGAGATTGAACACGAACTTGGCGCAAAGGCCCGCTACGCGGGAGCCAGCGTGTATGAGCGCTGGCACAAGGCAATAAAGGCATAGCAAGCAACTGTGGTGTTGGAGTCCACCTTGTGACCGCCAACTGGGCAGATGACTCCTCGAAGATGATCAACACTTGGAGGAGTCATGCCCGACGCCGCATCGGAAATCGCACGAACTCGATTTGTTGGGGAACTCAACGATGTGCAGCGGCGGCGCCTGGGTGCAACCTGCAAATACATCGATGGCCTGCTCTGCGATATTGAGCACGCCCTCCATTCGCCGGAATCGGAGTCGCCATTTCCGCACTATGTGGTGGATGTTACTCCTGCGCAGATACGGCTGATCGAAGATCACATTCGCCGTCTTCGCGCTCAACTATTGAGAACCTTGGACTGGCAACACATGAAACCCGGCCTGCCCGAGATTCCAGTGTCACGATCTGTGCTGACGGACCTTGGCTTTGTGGAGATCGCAGTAGAGGAACTGAGGCCACGTCATATGCGCGGTTGCGGCGCCGTACCCGAAGACGCGATCGGCGGCTTGAATCAAGTCGTTGATGAACTTCGCGTTTTGCTGGACAACATCATCCATAGTATTCGTGAGGAGTTGGAATTGGATCAGAAATCAAACTTCCGTGAATGTGAAAAAGAAGATAAGGAGGAATAGGGTTGCCGAAGTACTTTCTTATTGCAATCGGCGGTGCATTCGGTTCCATGGCAAGGTACTGGGTTGGATCGACGATTGCCAACCGGATGGGAACAAAGTTTCCCTATGGGACCTTTGTCATCAATATCACAGCTTGTGTCGTAATTGGTTTCTCGCTCTCGTTTTTGGCCAAACGAGCGGATTTGAACCCCGCCTGGAGGTTCCTAGTTCCAGTCGGCTTTATCGGCGCGTACAGCACTTTTTCGACGTATGAGTGGGAGACCCTCTCCACAATTCGAACCGGCGCTTTCCTAATGGCCGCTCTTTATGCAGTCAGCAGCCTTGTTCTTGGCCTGATTGCCGTGTGGGGTGGTTCTGTGATTGCGGAGATGATTTGATGCGGACACATAGACAACTGGTACTCTACCAATCAATCTTGCAGGTTCTGCAAGAATCAGGATGCCCGTTCTGTCGCTTCCTGAAGGAATATCAAACAGCTCGCCTGCAGAACCATCAACAGGAGAGTATTCACCATCTGTGCAATTTTCACGCCTGGGGCCTGGCTGCCGTTCAAGACGCACCTGCGGCAGCTCAGGTGTTCATCAAGTTGGTCGATGGGCCGGATCTCATCTCCAACGCGGAATGTGACATCTGCACGGCGGTACTCGCAGAGGAGGATCTACGCATACGTGAATTCGTGAGCTGTCTTTCCCGAACGGACGTCTCTGATTGGCTGCGAGGTTCCGCTGTACTATGTGTCCCACACGGAGAAAAGCTGCACCGGCAGGTTCCGCCTGTGCTTGCTGCCCGAGTTAATGCCATCATCGAAAACTATCGCCGGCAATTGGCGCAGGATCTGCAACAGTTGCGTGTTGAACCAGAACCAGACAGAGCCGGATGGGGAGCACTTGGGCGTGCCGCCGAGTTCCTTGTCTCGCAACGCGGACTACATTCCTGAGGGAGGACGTATGTTGAATGCCGGAAAGGCAGTGAAGGTTTCAATCTATCTGAGCGAAGGCTCAAAACACCATGGCGTGCCCACGTATTCGAGCATCCTCGACTTTCTATTTTACCGGGGCATCTCAGGGGCAACCGTTCTGAAGGGGATCGCCGGATTCGGCGCGGATCACCATATGCACTCCGCGAGTTTTGTCGAAATCTCTGACAATCTTCCACTAAAAATTGAGTTCATCGAGTCTCGCGAAATGGTGAACGAATTGCTCGGAAAGCTGGAGGAGTTGGCCGGGACGGGAATGATCGAGATTCAGGAGACCACCGTTGCGAAACCAGCCCAGGTCTCGAAGCAAAAGAAGCCAGTCCCGCCTGCTCACGTAAAAATCGAGGGCAAAGCGAAGATGATGCGCATCTACGTTGATGAGGCAGACCACTGGAAGGACAAGCCACTCTACAAAGCGCTTGTCGAGGCCATGCGTGCCAACGACATTGCCGGCGTCACAGTCTACCGCGGCATCCTCGGTTATGGCGCGCACCGGCGGATGCACAAGGACAAAGCCCTGCACCTGTCGCACGATTGCTCGATCATGCTCTCGGCCGTCGATACCGAGGAGAAGCTCCGTTCCTTCCTTCCGCTTGTGGATCAGATGGTGGAAGAGGGGCTTGTTGTCCTTTCAGATGTAGACATCATCAAGTACTCTTACCGCGCACTGGACGTTGATCTGACGGAGCCAGTGTCGGGCAACCCTTCTGTATGAGTGGAGGTTCGACCATGAAAGAACAATTCCAAGCGCGCATGTTACGTATTCATTTCGGCGAAGGCGACAAATGGCAGGGCAAACCCTTGCACGAAGCGATTGTAGCCAAATGCGTGGAACTGGGAATGGCAGGTGCCACCGTGTATCGCGGGATTGAAGGGTACGGCGCCAGCACAAGAATTCACCATTCCAGCCATTGGACGTTCTCCAAGGATGCGCCGATCATGCTGACCATCATCGACCGTGAGGAACAGATCGAAAAGTTGATCCCCCATCTAGATGTCATGGTTGAGGAGGGCCTCATTGCCATGTCAAATGTCGAGGTCGTTCGCTATTCACGCGCTCCCGAAAAAGTTCAGGAGATACCCTCAGAAAGAGCATCATGATGGCTGATCTAAAAGTCGGCGATACGCGCGTGCAGACCGATGAGAAGGAGCAATCTCGACAGAATTACGGCCGGTTTCCGACTGAGACAACCGTGTCTTTGGATGGCGCATCTCGTCTGTTGCGACTCTTCAATCTGGCTCAGGAACTTGGGGCTGATCCAGTTGCCGAGGAAGCATGTGAACTCGCAGCGCGGGTTTCCGAAGGACGGTTTTATGTTGCTTGTATCGGTCAGTTCAAGCGCGGCAAATCCACACTGCTCAACGCTCTCATCGGTCACGCAGTCGTTCCGACCGGGTTTGTTCCTGTCACGGCTGTGCCGACCGTGATTCGGTTCGGCGACGAACTTCACGCGCGTGTACGTATGCGAGACGGGGTTTGGCAAGATGTTGACCTGATTGACTTGAAGGAATACGTAACCGAGGAACTCAACCCTGAGAACAAAAAGGCGGTGGATGGTGCCGAAGTATTCGTACCTAGCCCCTTGTTGTCCTCTGGCATGTGCTTTGTGGATACGCCGGGTTTGGGTTCGGTCTTCACTGGAAACACGGCAACCACGCAGGCCTTCATTCCTCATATCGATGCAGCTTTGGTCGTGGTTGGTGCCGATCCGCCGATTGCGGGTGAGGAGTTGACGCTGGTGGAATCCATCGGCAAGCAGGTTCTGGATTTGATCCTGGTGATCAACAAAGCCGACCGCACCAGCGATCCAGAGCGTGCGGCGGCGGCCAAGTTTACCCGCGAGGTTCTGGAAAAACGCCTGCATCGTCCGATGGGCGAGGTCTTTGAAGTGAGCGCCGCCGAACGGATGGAAGGCCGGGGTCCGTTGCGGGATTGGGAAAGACTACTGGCAAGTTTGCATCACCTGGTTGAAGACTCGGGCACAAATCTCGTTCGTGCCGCTTGCGACCGAGGCCTTCAGCGTTTGAGTGAACAGCTACTGGCTGTTATCAGTGAGGACCGTGACGCTCTTCAACGGCCAATCGAAGAATCCGAAAGGCGCATCGAGTTGATGAAGGAGACGATCAGCGAGGCTGAGCGTTCTATGCGCGAACTGGATTACCTTTTCATGGCGGAGTTGCATCGTATTTCTGACCTCTTCGGTGACAGGCACAAGCAGTTTTTCAGTACCGCATGGACTGAATCCGAGGCGGAATTCAATAACGATCTACCGTCCGTACCCCGCGGCTTTGGCCCACACTATCGGCGCCAAGTGATGCACCTTGCCCAGGAGATCTCGCGCCACAAGGTTATGCCTTGGCTCAAACCTGAGCAGGAGGAGGGCGAGCGCCAATATCGGGCCGTGGCCACTCGATTTGTAGAGATGGGAAACAACTTTCTGAAGAAGCTTTCCGGCGCGGGCCTCAGCGAACTGGCGCGGATGCCCCATGCGCTCGATCCGGAGAAGGGGTTGCGCGTACGTTCCAGCTTCATTTTTGAAGACTTCATCGGAACTGCGCAACCCCCATCCCCGCTGCGCTGGCTCGCCGACGCCACTTTGCCGTTGGTGGGCGCACGCAAAGTCATCTCGAACGAGGCGCGAGTTTTTCTGCGGCATCTTTTGGAGGTGAATAGCGCGCGCGTACAAAACGATGTTCTCAATCGTATTCAGGATAGCCGGGGGCGCTTGGAGGCTGAGATACGGAAACTGCTGCATGAAATCAGCCGCATTGCCGAACAGGCGCTTGACCGCGCACGGAAGGTCAAAGAAGAAGGGACTCCCGCTGTGCGGTCGGCGCTTGCTCGACTTGACCATTTAGAGAAGGATGTTTTGGCACTCCTCTAAGGAGCTATTCACATGAACAAGATAGATACTTCTCCGAAAGGTTGGCTCAACCGCACTGTTGTAGGCGTTGGAATTACTAGCGCACTGGGCGACTTTTGTTACGAGACGACGACCGTCATTTTGCCCGGCTTTCTCGCCGTACTGGGTCTCCCAGCCAGTGTGCTGGGCGCTGTCGAAGGGATTGCCGATGCGGTGGCAGCCTTCACGAAGATGCTGTCAGGCTACATCGCCGACAAGCTCGGACACCGCAAGCTACTGGTGTTGGTCGGCTACGGCCTGACTCCGGTTGGGCAGGTACTGATTGCACTGGCTGCCGGGTGGCCATTCATTTTGCTCGGTCGCACCGTATCTTGGTTCGGCAAAGGACTGCGTGGACCTCTTCGTGATGCCATCGTGATCCAGTCTGTCTCCTCAGAAACCCGTGGCCGCGCCTTTGGTTTTCACCGCGGAGCTGACACTGTTGGTGCCGTGCTCGGCCCACTGTCTGGAGTTGCCTTGCTCGGATGGGCACAAGGGCATTGGTATGGCGGAGCGAGTCCATTCCGGCTTGTATTGTCGCTGTCTGTTATCCCAGGTATATTGGCTGTACTCGCTTTTCTAACCTTGGTAAAAGACCCAGAGGTCTCGCCAAATCCTTCCCTAAAGCTGTTCAGTTCATTGCGCGGCCTGCCACCTCGTTTCAAACGTTATCTTGGTGCGATCAGTATCTTTGGTCTCGGTGACTTCTCTCACAGCCTACTGATCCTCGCGGCTACGACCATACTGACACCGTCGTTTGGCGTAATCCGAGCAGCACAGGTCGCTGGAGTGCTTTACGTGTGGCGCAATGTCGTGCAAGTCGTCGCGTCATATCCGGTAGGTGTGTTGGCCGACCGAATCGGCCATTTGCCGGTTCTAATTGCAGGCAGCGCGCTCGGCGCACTTACGGCGTTGCTAACAGCTCTCGTATTCTGGCGGAGTATCAGCAGTGTCCCGTTATTGGCAGGTATATTTTTGATCGCTGGTCTGTATGTCGCTATTCAGGAAGCGCTGGAGCCAACGGTCACAGCCGAGATGGTTCAACCCGAAACATTGGTTATGAGCTACGGTGCTCTGGGCACAGTCAACGGCACAACGAAGCTCGTTTCCAGCGCGGCAGTTGGCTTTGTATGGACAGCGGTTTCGCCGACGCTCGGCTTTACCCTAGCGGCTGCGTTAATGACAGTTGGAACACTGTGTCTACTGATAGAACAGGATGTTCCGGCAGTCGTCTGACCCCATTCATGCGCTTCCGGCTGATAAGCAGTCCTTCTTATTGGTTCGTCGTGATGCCAGTTGAATTCAGAGAAAGAAGTTCCGCTGCAATGCCTTCATCTTCTGCCCAACGCGAGCCAACCGTTGAGTACCTGAATTGCGTTGAGCGCGAGGATGAATTGGGCAGGCTTCGGAACCAAGCCAGGATTCGCAAATCAATGCTGGTATTCGGCCCCGAGGGAGTGGGTAAGTCACGTTTACTTTGCTCCTTCGTTGAAAATCAACCGTTTGCGCTTTACGTCGGACAGATGCGATCACCGCGCGAATTCGCTCTCACTTTGCTTCAGGCATTGCGTTCCTCTGACGACGGAATAAAGATCCCTGGAAACATCTCTGCACTGTCCACATCCTCCTTGAAGGGCATCATTCACAGATCGCTGGATGCTCATCCCTTTCTGATGGTTCTCGACCATCTCGACGCGCCCTCACGCGTTGTAACGGGGATGATCAAGGACTTGCACTACTACGGGCGCACCCCAGTGATCTTTGCATCACGATCTCCGCATATGGAGGATATAGGTGCACTGCGCCCATTGTGTGCAAACAAGTCGGAGCGTCTGGAGTTGAAAAACCTGCCATCACAGATTGCTCTCGAATTCGCGCGGCGCGAAGCAGAAAGAACTGAGCTTTGGGCCGCAAATTTGGAGGCAATTCTCCCATCTCTTGTTGAGTGGAGCGATGGAAACCCCTGCGCGATTCTCCATATGCTGAAAATGGCACAACTTCCGCAATACAGAGCGGGCGACCAGATCAAAGCGCACATCCTGTATGTGGACTATCGCATGGGCCGCAGATAGAGGATGAAGCACCACGCCGCATATCGCCTTTGCTCTTATTTCTACCCATCACTTGATCGCGCCAATTCAGGATAACAATCCGGATGAGGTTCACTACGTGCCCCACTATTGTCTTCTGAAAGACCCACTATCGTCATCGAACCCGCGCGAAGTTGAGGACAAGGGTGGCCAAGGACGCGATCCTGCCATGCACGGGACGAATCTTTTCCGTTCAAAGCGCATCTCGATGTGCACGTGCCAAACTCTGCGATCAATAGATGATTCTTTTGCGGGAAGGATGCTCCGCCCTTCCCGCGCTGCGACCGCCGGTGAAACTGGCGTTCTACGCTTCCCATCCATGCGGGCCTGTCTCCTGCCCGCAACGCCGACCCTGAAAAGCAATGCGGTGCAGCCTTCGGCTGGACCTCCGGTTCGACATTCATTTCCCGGCGAACTCTAGGCTCCGTTCGGCTCCTTCTGTCAACTCCGCTTGTGCAGCTCCGCGCGGCATAAAAACCGCCGTGCTCGCTTCCGCGCCCCTTGCGGGCTTCGGGAGTTGACAGCGCCTCTCTGCGCCCAATTCGCCAGTCATGAAATGAATGTCTTTTTTTAGCCCTCCCAGGGCTGAAAAACGGCAAATCACACTCCGAAGGAGCCGAAAATCATGACCTACGCAGCAACCAGCAGCAACACCACCACCACCGCGCCGCACAGCAATAATGCGGCGCTCCGCAGTGAATCCCCTTACCAGCAGCGCACCTCGCAGCGCGATAACCCCACGCAGCAACTCATCAAGCAGGCCGTGGACTACCTGCTTGAGCAGCTTGAAGCGGGCAAGAGCGAAACACTGACCGCGTATCTCGCGGCAATGGCCCGTTTCCATAGTTACTCTTTCGGCAACATCATGAGCATTGCGCGGCAGCGCCCAACAGCGACCAGAGTCGCCGGGTTCCACACATGGAAGGAGTTGGGCCGGTTTGTGAAGCGCGGCGAAAAAGGCATTCAGATTCTTGCCCCGATGGTTGGACACCGCCGGAAGAGAGACGACGCCGACCACAACCGCACGCAGGACGACAGCGGCAAGCACGCGCCTGTATTGATAGGCTTCCGCGCCGTCTACGTTTTCGATGTGGAGCAGACCGAAGGCGCGGACCTGCCCGAGTTCGAGCACAACATCACCGGCGAAGTGGGCGAACACCGCGACCGGCTGATTGCCTATCTCGATTCGCAGAATATTGCCCTCGAATACACGGAGAATATAGCGCCCGCTCTTGGCGTCAGCTACGGCGGAAAGATCGCCATTCTTCCCGGCCAGTCACCCGCCGAAGAGGTCGTGACTTTGGTCCACGAGTTGGCGCACGAATACCTCCACAAAACAGAGCGGCGCACCAAGACCACCGCCACCGTGCGCGAGACCGAGGCCGAGGCCGTCGCTTTCATCGTGGGTCAGGCTATCGGCCTTGAGATGGGCCGCGCCTCTTCGGACTACATCCAGATGTATGCAGGAAATGCCGGATTGCTGGCCGAGAGTCTTGAAGTCATCCAGCGGACCTCAGCGGTCATTCTCGACGCCATCGCCGGAGAGCCGAGCGGCAGATTGTCCGCCTCATCGGTCACAACGACAGAGATGCAGAGCGAAATGGCGGAGGTGGCGTAATGAAAACCATCCTTCGCATTCTGGAGCGGGCCGGAAGCTACCGGCCCACGCTCTATCTCAAGATCGAGAATCCGCCTTACATGGCGCTTGTCATCGAAGCCACGCCGGAGCCGGGGCCGACCGGACTGCCCGCAATCTCCATCGCGCACTACGGCGAACAGAACGGCGACCTGATGCGCGACCCGGAGATGTGTTTCGAGTTGTCGAAGCCGCCACTCTGCGGTTTGTCATTATCGAGTTTCTATTTTCGGAATGACTATCTCGGAGTCGAGCAGTATTCGCGCTATCGGGAAGGCGAGAACTATGTTTTCGTCCCAGACCTCCACCGGCAGCATGAAACCTTTGCGCGGCAGTGGGACCGCAATCTTCGCAATCAGGGTTTTCTCGAAGCCTTTACGGACAAGTCGATTCGCGGCTAGTCCGCTCCCTGCGGAGCGGACCCACGCCCGACGTGTTCCCGCTCCGCTCGCCTTCACACTTCAACCGCTCGAAAGGAGCAATGAATCATGGAAACGACCGTTATCAATGCAACCGAATACCGCGAGCTTCCGCTCGCCCTGCTCAACGAATCGAAGACCAATCCACGCCGCGCCTTTGACGAGAGCAGCCTCAAAGAACTCGCAGCATCGATCCGCAGCCAAGGCGTTTTGTCGCCTCTGCTTGTCCGGCCACTCACAGAGAACGGTTTCGAGATCGTGGCCGGTGCGCGGCGCTATCGCGCCGCACAGATGGCCGAAGCCGTCACCGTGCCGGTGCGCATCAAGCAGATGAGCGACGCCGAAGTTTTGGAGGCGCAGCTCGTCGAGAACCTTTTGAGGCGCGATGTGCATCCGATGGAAGAGGCCCAGGGCTTCGCGCGGCTTTTGGCTTTGGACGAGCCGAAATATTCCATCGAACAACTGGCCGACCGTACCGGGAAAAGCCCCGTCTATATCGCTTCGCGATTGAAACTGACTGACCTTGTGCCCGCCGCCGTCGATGCTTTCTACGCCAACGAAATCGGCGTGGGTCATGCGCTGCTACTGGCAAAGCTGCCCGCCGACCAGCAGGAACAGGCCCTTGCGGCTTGCTTCAAGGAAGCCTACAACAGCGGGGGAGCAACACCGACGCGGATTCTTCTGCCTGTGCGCAATCTGCAATTCTGGATTGAAACGAATGTTCTGCTCATCCTGAAAGATGCGCTTTTCGATAAGCGCGACGCGCAGCTTGTCTCCACGGCGGGCAGTTGCGCCGACTGCCCCAAGCGCACCGGCCACAACAAGCTGCTTTTCGGCGACGACCTCGGCAAGCAGGGCGACCAATGCACCGATCCCCGCTGCTACAACGCAAAACTCTCGGCACACGTTGCGAAGACCGTCGCTGCCAAGCCCAACCTTGTGCAGATCAGTACGGCATACGGCGGGCAGAAGGAAGGTAGTCCGGTACTGCCGCGCAACAAGTACACCGCGATCCGCGACGACAAGCCTCAAAAGAAGGAAGATGCCCAGCGCCCGGAGTTCAAGGTGTGCCGGTTTGCTACCGATGCCATCATCACCGAAGGCAGCGACATCGGCACCATTCATAAGGTGTGCGCGAATCCCGATTGCCCCATTCACCACGCCAGCAAGCAACGGCCCGCGATCGATGCGGCATTCAAGGCAGAACAGGAGAAGCGCCGCCGCGAGGAGGCCATCGCCCAGGCAACCGGCCTTCGCGTCCTGAAAGCAACCAGCGATGCGGTCCCCGTCCGCCTGATGAAGCGCGACCTGCTCTTCATCGCCGAACACCTTGCCGCCGCCTTGGACGAGCGCCGTCTGGCGATCATCTTTCGCCTTCACGGCATCGGCAAGGCCAGCGGAGCCGGAGACGCCCCGGCCAAGCTGCTCGCGTCCTTTCTTCGCAAAGCCGACGAGAGCACAATCGGCCGCGTTTTGGTGGCAATCACCGTTCTGCAAACGGCGCATAGTTCCAACGAATCCGCCAAAGCCCTGCGCGAAGCCGCTGAGTTCTACAAGGTGGACGTGGCCGCAATCACGGCCAAGGTCAAAGAGGAGTTCGCCGCGAAAGAGAAGGCGCAAGCCACTGGGAAGGCACCGGGCAAGGCCAAGCCGAGTCAATCGCGCACCACAGCCACGAAGAAGGCCAAGGCCGCATAACGTCAATCAGAAACATTGAAACAGATTCGGGGTCCGGCTATGCCGGGCCCCATTCTGTTTTTGCGGGCGCCCGTTTTCCCGCCCTGTGAAGTGCTGCCACTTCGCGTCAGGCTCGTTTGGCCCACCCAAACGGGCGTTGACCGAGGATTCACTACCCCTAGGCGACTTATCAGGACGGATCGTCTCCTCACATGGGCTCATCATCTCGAATGCGTGCCGGTCAGCAGGACAAGAACTTTAATTTTTCTCTGCGTCAACAATCATGCAGTCTGAGATTGCTGAATCGCTTAACATATAGGTGCAGAGGAGCGGGGAATGTCACTTGGCAAGGAATTCCTCACAGAACTCGAGATCCAGGAAATACACAAACGGGCTGCCGTCGCGATTTCACCCCTTCAGTCTGCCGACAAATCGGCCCCTTATTTCTACGGGAGGAGGACTCTCGCGGGACAGAAACTCCCTCCTTATTACCTTGTCTATTTTTTGCTGGTCGATTTGCTTGGATTCCGTCATGGTGGTCCGCAGGAAAAAGTAGCATGGAGCATTCCCGTTGAGATTGACGGCAGCGTTGCGATGATTGAACACCGCAAACTTGGACTGGGGGTTTTCGTACCCCACGAGGCCGGACAAAGCCACTCCCTCGGACCAGCATTGCCCAAAAATGAGGCAATTGCTACGCAGATTGTCCAATCAATCGAAAAGGGGATAAAGGCAGCTACGCCGTTCTTCAACCATCTCGCTTCAGTTGCCGTCAGTGGCTCTCATTTGAATGTAGTTAATAACAGCGGCTGGCTATACGAGCGGTATGAGTATCTTCGAGACGAATTCCGGAAAAAGCTCCAAGAGGCAGCTAACCGAAAGGATGAAGAGCATACCGAAGAACACAAAAACCCAGATGGAACTACACGATACACAGAAACAATTTATCCAGTGTTTCAGATCAGGCGAGAGGCCCAATGGATCGGAGTTGCCGCAATCGACGCCTTCTTCAGTTGGACTGAACATGTCCTCATTCATATAGCCGTTCTTAGCGGCAGAGTCACGACGGGCGATGAGGTGGACCAACTTGCAGGAGCAGACTGGGCAGATAAAGTCAAAAAAGCGATGGACGTTAACGATCCTTCGATCAAGGAACTGTATGACCGTCTGCGTTCGATTCGAACACAAATTCGCAACTACATGGCACATGGGGCGTTCGGCAAAGGAGGCGAGGCATTTGAATTCCACTCTATAGCCGGCGCTGTGCCCGTAAGGCTTACAGAAAAAGCCGGGAAAGGCCGCTTCTCACTATTAGTAGAAAAATTGTTTGATGAAGGCGAAGCGCTCGATACTGTAGATGCATTCATAGCCGTGTTGTGGGCGGGGCACCGTGCACCGGCAAAGCTTTATCTCCAAGAATCGTCCCTTCCAGTGATTCTGACGTTTGCGGCCAATGGAACCTACCAAAGAGCGATGGCTTCCGAGGAAGCGATGGCTCAATTCGTTGAGGGACTTGAAAACCGCTTCGCTCAGGCGGCCGACATGGATTGGTAACGAGAGTCTACTGTTCCTGCCCAGCGAGCGCGGTGAATCGGGCGACCACTGCAATTGGGTGTCCGTGTGTTGTTCTACGAATACCTACCCTAAAACGCCGCAGGGACCGGACAATTCTGGACCAGGCAATTGCTTTCGAATTCCAGTCGCGATGGCGACTTATCGTTCTTTAACCGGGCTCGGTGAGTAATTCGACGGAGATCGAGATCGGAATCCAGGCGGATTTTGTTACTGTGGGGTTTGTTATTCCAGGTTCTAAAAGCGAGATTTTGGTGGCTCCCATTCATTATGCTAGTCGGATCTGGACCACAAACACCTCGCAGGACATTGTCCTTTATCATGCGTGAAGAATGGGCTATGCTGTTTCCTATATGCTCGACGATTCAGATTCTCTTCCGAAGAGGCAGGCAGGCGATTACGTCCATACCGGCGCAAAGGCGATGCTCTCCCTGATCCCGATTGCCAGCGGGCCGGCAGTGGAGCTGTTCTCCCTGCTGCTGGCCCCGCCACTCGAAAGGCGAAAGGAGGCCTGGCTGGAGGGCCTCTATGAGCGTCTCAAGCGAATGGAAGAACAGGTCGCAGGTTTTCATTTCGAAGACCTGGAGCACAACGAAGTCTTCGTTTCCGCAGCGGTACAGGCTACGCGGGCAGCAATGGCTACTCACCAGCAGGACAAACTGGAATATCTGCGAAACGCATTACTGAACATTGCCTTGGGAAAGGGACCGTCTGAAGAGCTTCAGCAGGTGTTTGTTGGCGCCGTCGAGGTATTCTCGGCGTCGCACATAAAGATTTTGAATGTTCTTTGGAAGGGGGCTGGCGATTTAAGCCAGAAGGCTCTATGGGGTTCCGAGAGCCCACATGGCATTCGAGACTACGGAAAGGCAATTACCGCTCTGCATCCCGAACTGGCAAACCAGGACAACCTCGTCCGGTACATCATGTCCGATCTGAGAAGCCGAGGATTTACGAACTTGGGCGGCCCCGCCGATCCGTTTCCCCAAGGTGGGTCTAACGCAATTACGAATATGGGGGTCGAGTTCTTGCGGTTTGTGCTTGAACCGGGGGATCAGGAAGGATGATCGAAGCCCTAGTTCCGAGCAGGGTCACTTTGCCTTCGGCGGGTTCACACCTCAATTAGTGACCCCACCTGCCCTTCTTCGGATAAGTCCTGGCAAACGCCGTTCACACCGGGAGTTGAAATGATAAAGCGGCGACAGCGCCGCCGCCCAGAGAAGTTCCGGGGGCGGTCATCTCGCGTCAACACCCGCCACTAGCCGACTTGTTGGGACCGATCGCTATCCTCAGGGGGCTGGCATCATATCTGCTAGTGCAGTGTTTCCCTGTTACGGAAGTTGCATCTTGACCATCTTGCGCCCGGCGGCGCGAACGAACTCGCTGGTCAACCGTTTCTTGTCGTCTGACCGCATAGCCAATCTGGTTACGAGTTTCAGACGCTCTTCCGCAAGCGGTAGTACGGCTATTTCATCGTTGGAAATCCGCAAGGCGGAATCGCGCGTCAGAAACGCCGCGCCTTTGTACGCCAGCACAAGTCCCGATGCTTCTTCTGCCGTCATGATGTAGTGCGTATCGGGAGCCACGATGCCTTTCGCGGTAGCCGCCGTTTGGATCATCTCAAGGAGATGAGGATTGACGTGCGATGCTGGAAGAATCCAATCGTAAGCGCGCAAATCTTCAAGGCGGAGTTCGGTGCTGTGATCGATGGCGTCGCTCTTCGGAAGCGCAATATGGATGGGAGCTTCGGCTACCGTTAAGAAAGTCAGTGAGGGTGTATCAGGAATGGCTGTGACCAAGGCCAGATCCAGCTTTCCGGCGGCCACCATGCGCGCGAGTTCGTGGGAGAAATGGCTCCATAGTTTGATCTTCAGGCTTGGAAACAGAGGAAGCCGGATCGACTGAATCATCGTGACCAGATATGGGTCTGCGTAGACGCACCTGCCAATGTTCAGAACTTCATCGGTTCCACGGAATGCAGCTCTTGCGCCATGAACAGCACGCTCGACGTGCAAAACAGCGCTACGCGCATCTTCCACAAAATGCCGCCCAGCTTCGGTTAGTTCCACGGCTTGATGATTCCGCTCAAAGAGGCGCAAGTCGATCTGAGCCTCCAGTTCGAGAATCCGCTTGCTCAGAGTCGATTGCTCGATATGTAGCCGTTCTGCCGCTCTGGAATAATTCAATTCCTCTGCCAGAACGATCGCCGCTTGCAAAAAACGAATCTCCGGTAGCACCATTCCTATCCTCCAAATCGAAAGCTAAAGACAGGTAACGGATCTGCGTTAGACTGCGTTTCTTAAATCGACGTTGAAATCGTCTTGATGAAATCAGGAAGTCACTTCCGTGCCTGGGGAAAAACGTGACTCAGATTTATTGATATAGACACCACTCTGGCCGAAAATGTTCCTTTAACGCAGAAGAATTACCAGCAAAGTCCTTACTGAAAAGCGCATAGCGCATAACGTAACCGGGCAAAATATTCCTTCGACTCGAAAATAAATTTAACGGCAATCCTAAAAATCCCTTCTGGCCATAAAGCCACAAACAATGTTTGGATGCGAAATGGCACGCATTATTCCTGTTTGGAATAACGCTCTCCGTGGAATTCATTAGACAGATCGCCGCTGCTCAACCAACCTATGAACTGAGCCGGCACTACTGGGTTCTCTGGATCGAGAGAGTGAAGGAGGAGCAGTTGCATGAACTCACTGCCTGCAATTCAATCTGTGGGAACAGGAGATCCGCTTCTGACTGCGGAGGAAGTCGCGGCGAAACTGAAGGTCAGCACGGACTGGGTCTGGGATCATTCATCGCGGAGATTGCCCTATCTGCCTGTAATCCGCATGAGCGATGGCGTTCTGCGCTACCGGGCGAGCGGCATTGAGGAATTTCTGCAAGAACGGGAAAGAGCCTCCAACATGCGGCGCAAACGCCGGTAAAATGGAGGTAGCCCGTTTTCCTCCCACACAGAAATCGAGGAAGCGATGGGTAAATCGCACCAGAAGGGATGGGTGTCGATTCGCGGCAAGAAGTGGTACGGATACTTCCGCCGTACAGTGATCGACCCCAGCACAAATCAACCGAAGATCGTCTCGACACCGGTTGCGCTCGGGCTGAAATCCGAGATGACCAAGTACGAGGCGCGCGAAGAGCTGGAACTCGCAATCAAGAGACTAACCGGACAGATCGCAGAAGATGGGGTTGTAAGAAACGGCAGCGTCACCTTCGATTGGTTTGTCCAAAATCGCTACCTGCCACTGAAAGAGGGGGATTGGAAAGAAGAGACGGCCAAGGTGAAGAAGTTTCTCATCAAGGCCGATCTCGTCGATGCTTTCCGAGGTGTACGGCTCGAAAACATCGATAAGCTAGCTCTCCAGACCCACCTCAATCGGCTGGCCAAAACACGGTCCAAGGACAGAGTGTTGAACGCTGGAACCTACATGCGGGCCATCTTTCGGGAGGCGGTCGATCAGGACTTTCTTCCCAAAGACCCGGCGCGCTCCGTAAAGGCTCCTTCGACGCTGCGGGATACAGACAAGACGATCCTGAGTTGGGATCAACTCCGATCCGCATTGTCCAGGTTGCAGTTGCGGGACCGGATTCTGCTCACTCTCGACATGACCAACGCACTGCGGCCAAGTGAGCTTTTTGGCCTGAGATGGAGTTGCTTCGATCCAGAACTCTGCCAGATCGAGATCAAAGAGACTACCTACAAGGGGAAAATTCGCCCCTGGGGCAAGACCAGAGCGAGTCTCTCGAAGATCCCGATCGCCCGAGCGCTCGCGGACGAACTTCTTGCCTGGCGGCAGCAGTGCCGCGAGGAGGAGCAGAGAAAGAAGCTCGTGCGCGGCCCGTCCGCTGATGATCCCAATGCGTTCATTTTTCCGGCGCGCGGAGGCGGATTCATCGATTCGGGCAACTACCGCAATCGGGTGCTGCACAGGCTGGCCGAAGAACTGGGGCTGCCAAAGCTGACGTTCCAGGTCATTCGCCGCACCATCGCAACGCTGGCCAAAGACAAGGGCCACGTCAAGGACATCCAGGGAATGTTGCGCCACACCCGCCTGGCCACGACCACGGATGTCTATATGCAATCGCTCGAAAGCGGCGTCCGGTCTACGGTCGACTCCATTCACGACGAGTTGAGCGCGACCGGCACGTCGGGACCAAGTTCCCCGGCGGTTCCGGTCGGGACGCGCGCGGGCAGCCGAAATGGCCCTCTACCGTCTTCGCCGGTTTCAGGAAACGAAAGCGGCGGGATTGCGAAGCCTGCCCGTGGGGTGGTTTTGGAGTTTGCGACAAGAATGCGACAAAGCGGGAGGAAGGAGATGGGTCTAAGTTCTTGATAAATATGGTAGGCACGACTGGATTCGAACCAGCGACCTCTTCCGTGTCAAGGAAGCGCTCTAACCAACTGAGCTACGCGCCTGTATTGCAACTTCAGCTAGTGTAACAGGCCGCGGGCGTTGGGAAAAGTCTGGGCGGAAAGAGCCGCCATGCTATACCATCGTGGTGCATCCGGAATCGCCATGATCGACGCAGCCAGCAAACATCTCCACCGCTACCGCACCGCCCCCAACCTGCTGACGCTGCTGCGCATTTGCCTGGCGCCGTTTCTGGTTACGGCCATTCTGGAGGGCCGCTATGCGCTGGGCTTCGGCCTGTTTGTCGTCGCCGGGCTGACAGACGCGCTGGACGGCCTGCTGGCGCGCTTGTTGAAGCAGCGCAGCCAGCTCGGCGAGTACCTGGACCCGGTGGCCGACAAGCTGCTGCTGAGCACGCTCTTTCTGGTGCTGCTGCACATTGGCCTGATCCCGCTGCGGGTGACTGTGCTGGTCTTCGGCAGGGATCTTGGAATCCTGGTGGTGGCGGCGATTCTCTACGCGGCCACGGGACGGCGGGAGTTTGCTCCCAGCCTGCTGGGCAAGGCCAACACGCTGGTGCAGGTGGCGGCTATTGCGGCAGTGCTGATGCATCAACTCACAGCCGCGCGATGGGTCACGCTCTTCGAGGCTGCCATGCTCAATGCCACGATCACGCTGACCGTAGCCTCGGGTCTGCAATACGCATGGATTGCGGCGCGGCGCGGCGGCGCACCAGCCGCCAACAGCCACACCGGCAAATAAGCGCGCTTCAGTCGTCGATCTGGTTGGGTTCCGTTTCGGCTTTCTCTTCGATCTCCATATCGTTAAACTCTTCGGAGTCAAAGACATCGCCACATTCCAGACACTCGACAAACTCGCTGTCCTCGTGCCGGGAGACGACGCGTACCTTGGGGTGTTTGCAGACGGTTGCCATCGTTCGTTAAATCGGTGAAATGAACTCCTCTTCCCGCAGATTGTATCGGTATTTGCCCACTCTTTCCTACCGAAATCTGTTGAATCTTTAGATTCTTCGTCAATTTTTTCCGGTATCACCCCAAGCGAATCCAAAAAGAAACCAAACGCGCTTGCAATCCCGACAGAAACGGTCGTATACTGAATACGGACTGAAGAAGTCGGATATAGGCCCACAATGCTCAAGCTGACCAAAAAAGCGGATTACGGGTTGATGGCGCTCAAGTTCCTGGCCGAGCACCCGGAGAGGCTCGCGCTGAGCGCCAAGGATGTGGCCGACGCTTACGGAATTCCGGCGCAACTGCTGGCCAAAATCCTGCAACAGTTGACCAAATCCGGCCTGCTGAAGTCGCACGCCGGCATGAACGGCGGTTATGCGCTGGCGCGGGAGGCGCGTTCGATCTCGGCCTTCGAGGTGATTCTTTCCATCGACGGGCCGTTTTTCATCACCTCGTGCACCAAGGGAAAGACGGGCTGTGAACTGGGATTGAGCTGCACGATCAAGGAGCCGCTGGCGCGGGTGAACGAGACGATCGCCGGCGTGCTGAAGAGCATCAGCATTCAGGATCTGGCCGAGCACGAACAACCAGCGGCGCGAGAACGCGGTGCAGGTGAACTTGTGGCATTGAAGTTGTAAATGGGTTATTGGCGAGAGTGAACGGGGGGAGCAAACGCAACTCCTTCGACTTCGCTCAAGGTGACAGGTTCAAAGAGAACAGGATGGAGAGACAAATGAGTGAATTTGCCAGCCAGGTTGCAGTACCCGCGGGCGTGAGCCTGCCAATCTATATGGATAACCACGCCACCACGCCGCTCGATCCGCGCGTGCTGGAGGCGATGATGCCCTATCTGACCACGAAGTTCGGCAACGCGGCAAGCCGCAATCACTCCTTCGGTTGGGAGGCGGAGCAGGCTGTTGAGCGGGCGCGCGAGCAGATCGCCGCGTTGATCGGCGCCACTGCCAAGGAGATCATCTTCACCTCGGGCGCCACGGAGTCGAACAACCTGGCCATCAAGGGCGTCGTGGAGATGTATCGCGAGCGCGGCAACCATATCATCACCCAGGTGACCGAGCACAAGGCGATTCTGGATACCTGCAAGCGGCTGGAGAAACACGGCTATCGCGTGACCTATCTCCCAGTCAAAGCCGACGGGCTGATCGATCTCGACGATCTCAAGCGGGCGATGGACGAGAAGACGATTCTGGTTTCCATTATGGCGGCCAACAACGAGATCGGCGTCTTGCAGCCCATTGCCGAGATCGGCGAACTCTGCCACGAGCGCGGCGTGCTCTTTCACACGGATGCGGTGCAGGCGGTGGGCAAGGTGCCCATCGACGTGATCGCCGACCAGATCGACGTGCTCTCGCTGAGCGGACACAAGCTCTACGGACCCAAGGGCGTGGGCGCGCTGTATGTGCGCCGGCGCAATCCCAGAGTGCAGATCGCCGCGCAGATCGACGGCGGCGGCCACGAGCGTGGCATGCGCTCCGGCACGCTGAACGTTCCCGGCATCGTCGGCCTGGGCAAGGCCTGCGAGATTTCACGCGAGGAGATGGCGACGGAGGCTGCGAGGGAAACAGCGTTGCGCGACCGGCTCAAGGATAAGCTCGAAGCCGCGCTCGATTATGTTCATGTGAATGGATCGTGGGATCATCGCCTTCCCGGCAATCTGAATATGAGCTTTGTCTATGTCGAGGGCGAGTCGCTGCTGATGGGCATCAACGACATTGCGGTGTCGAGCGGTTCGGCCTGCACCTCGGCGACGCTGGAACCATCGTATGTACTGAAGGCGCTCGGGCTGGGCGACGATGTAGCTCATAGCAGTATTCGCTTTGGCCTGGGCCGCTTCAACACGCAAGCCGAAGTGGATTACGTCGCCGACAAGGTGATCGACGTAGTCAAGCATTTGCGCAAGCTTTCGCCGCTTTACGAGATGGTGCAGGACGGCATCGACCTGACCAAGATTCAATGGGCGGCACATTGAGAAGCAGCTTTCAGCTATCAGCTCTCAGCTATCAGGCAAAAGCCGAAGCGGGCGCGAACAAGCTGAAAGCTGACGGCTGATAGCTGAAAGCTAAACCGCGGCTTCCCCCGCAAAAAGGAGCAACACATGGCATACAGCGACAAGGTGATCGACCACTACAACAATCCGCGCAACGTGGGCCAACTTGACAAGGCTTCAACCGAGGTCGGCACAGGTCTGGTGGGCGCGCCGGAGTGCGGCGACGTGATGCGCCTGCAGATTCGCGTCAACCCCGCGACGCAGGTGATCGAAGAGGCGAAGTTCAAAACCTTCGGCTGCGGCTCGGCGATTGCCAGCTCTTCGCTGGCCACCGAGTGGATCAAGGGCCGCACGGTGGACGACGCGCTGGGCATCAAGAACACCGACATCGTGAAGGAATTGTCCTTGCCGCCGGTGAAGATTCACTGCTCGGTGCTGGCCGAGGATGCCATTCGCGCGGCCATCGGCGACTGGAAGAAAAAGAACGGCGCCGCGCAGGCGGTTGAAACTGAAGCAGTAGCCGTGGCGCAGTAAATCCCTGCGGTTGGGCTAATCGCCTTCGGCAAAGGAAGAGTGATCGTATGGCGAACATCGTAAGCATTGGAGCAACAACTACGCCGGAAGCAGTCGTGGCAGAGCCGCGCCTGACTGCGCTTCAAGCGCCGCAGCAGGCCTTGAATGTAACGGAGAAGGCCGTCAAGCGCATTCGCATCGCGATGGCCAAGGAGGGCATTGCGCTTACTGAAGGCGGAATGCGCCTGGGCGTGATGGGCGGCGGCTGCTCGGGGCTCTCGTATTCGATCAAGTTCGACACGCAACCCCGCGAGCGCGACCGCATCTTTGAATTTGATGGCGTGCGCGTCTTCGTCGATCCCAAATCCTTCGTTTATCTGCATGGCATGACGATCGATTATGAAGAGACGCTGATGCGTCAGGGCTTCAACTTCATCAACCCCAACTCGAAACACTCCTGCGGCTGCGGTTCTTCGTTTTCTTAACTGATTCAGTTTCTGCAAGTGTGAAAGATATGTTCAAACTTCTCGATTCCGCGGTTCCTGTAGCCTGTTGGTCTTGCTCGATCGGCCACAACGATTCCACGCTTTTTTGTCCGCATTGCAGCAAGATTCAGCCGCCTCCGGGCGGCGATTATTTCTCGGTCTTCGGTTTGGAGCCGCGGCTCAACCTCGATCTTCCCGCGTTGGAGCATGAGTTTCATCGCCTGAGCCGCCGGCTCCATCCCGACCGCTTTGCCCGCGCCGAGGAGAACGAGAAGCAGTGGAGCCTGGCCGATACGGCGCTGCTCAACGATGCCTATCGCACCCTCAAGGATCCACTTCGCCGCACCGAATACCTGCTCAAGCTGCTGGGCGCGGAGATTGACGCCGGCCAGGAAAGCAAAGAAGAAAAAGTTGCGCGCACGCCCGCCGATCTGCTTGAAGAGGTCTTCGAGTTGAATATGCAACTGGAAGAGATGCGCGCGGCGCGGAGTTCTGGTAACGCGGATGCCGCGCTTGAAGTCGCGCTGGAGCAGGCGAAGAGAAAATTCTCGGGATTGCTTGTAGCAGTCGACGACGATCTGGGTGATGCGTGGCGCGCCTGGGATGACGGTGATATCGCAGCCCGCCAAGCGGCGCAGAAAAAGATGGTGGCCCTGCTTGACCGGCGACGCTACTTGAGCAATCTGGTCCGCGATGTAACCGAAGTTTTAGGAGCCTGATAAGAATGGCGGAAGTACGCGTAGTCGGCATCGATCTGGGAACCACGAACTCCCTGGTCGCAACCATGGAGGGCGATACCCCGTTCGTGATTCCCGGCGTCGATGGCTCCAATCTGGTGCCGTCGGTGGTGGCGCTCGATCCCATCTCCGCTCAGGGCGGCCGGCCCACGGTCACCGTCGGCAACAGCGCGCGCAAGGCGCTCATCCAGACGCCGGAACGGGTCATCTATTCGGTCAAACGCCTGATGGGCCGCGGCCTCCAAGAGATTCAGGACGAGCTGAAGCTCTTCCCTTTTCACTTGGCCGGCGATGTGGAGGAAGGTGAAGTTCCGCGCATTCAGTTGGGCGAGTTGCGCTTCACGCCGCCGGAGATCTCCGCCTACATTCTGCGCCAACTCAAGCGCAACGCCGAGCGATTTTTTGGCTCTCCGGTCACGCAGGCGGTCATCACCGTACCCGCATACTTCAACGATGCGCAGCGCCAGGCCACCAAGGACGCGGGGCGCATGGCCGGCCTCGATGTGTTGCGTCTGGTCAACGAGCCGACGGCCGCCGCACTCGCCTACGGCCTCGACCGCGCCAAAGAAGGCACCATTGCCGTCTACGATCTGGGCGGCGGGACCTTTGATATTTCGATTCTCAAATTGCGCGACGGCATCTTCGAGGTGCAATCGACCAACGGCGACACGCATCTGGGCGGCGACGATATTGACAATCTTCTGCTGGCCATCGCGCTCAACGAGATTCACGCCGAGCACGGGGTCGATCTGCGGCTGCATCCGGGCGCGGTGCAGGCAGTGCGCAAGGCCGCTATCGAGGCCAAGATTCTGCTTTCGGCTGAAGCTGCGGCGCACTTCGACATCGAGCTGCCCAACGGCGACCGCTATCAACGCGAGATTCCCCGCGCCGTCTTCGAGTTGCTGATTGAGCCGGTGCTGAAGCGAACGGAAGGTCCTTGCAAGCAGGCGCTCGTCGACGCCGGCATTACGCCCGAGCAGATAGACGAGGTTGTACTCGTCGGCGGCTCCACGCGCATTCCCGCCGTGCGGCAGTTGGTGGACGATCTCTTTCATCTCGGGGCGCGTGGCAAGCGCCCGCACACGGAACTCAATCCCGACGAGGTCGTCGCGCTGGGCGCGGCGGTGCAGGCCGACATCCTCTCTGGCGCATCCAAATCCACTGAGGAGATGCTGCTGCTGGATGTGACGCCACTTTCGCTGGGCATCGAGGCGCTGGGCGGAACAGTCGCACGGATTATTCAGCGCAACTCGACGATTCCGGCCTCGGCCACCGAGCATTTTACGACCGGTGTTGACGGTCAGACCAATGTGGCCATTCACGTCTTGCAAGGCGAACGCGAACTGGCCGCCGATTGCCGGTCATTAGCACGGTTCGACTTGAAGGGCATTCCGCCGATGAGCGCCGGATTGCCGCGCATCGAAGTCAAGTTTCTCATTGATGCCGACGGAATTCTGCACGTGACGGCGCGCGAACAGCGCTCGGGTCAGGCCGCGCAGATCGAAGTCAAGCCGACTTATGGATTGACGGACGAGCAGGTCGAGAGCATGATCCTGGACTCCTTCGACAACGCCGAGGCTGACTTTGCCAAGCGCCTGCTGATTGAAGCGCGCAACGAGGCGGAGACGATTCTTGCGGCGGTTGAGCGCGCGCCCGAAAGCGCCGCGTGGGCTCTGCTTACAGGCGACGAACAGAGGATCATCTACGCGGCCCGCGACGTATTGAAGACAATCAAGCAGGACGAGGATGCCGCGGCCATCCGCAATGCGACGCTGGCGCTCGATCAGGCCACGCGCCGCTTTGCCGAGCTGATGATGGAGGCCGCCGTCTCCAGCGCCTTGACCGGCAAGACCATGAAATCCGCCGGCGAAGATCTTGCTGAAGCCGTAACCGCACCGCACGCGATGGCCGCGGCGGAGTTCAAATGAAGCGCGCCAGTACGGAAGGAAGTTTCTATGAGCGATGAAAAAATACCCGCCGACAAGCTAGTCCGCGTTACCTTCATGCCCGAAGGCCGCACGGTGGAGTTTGAATTCGGCGAGATGCCTTATCAGCATCACGGCCGGCCGATGTCGTTTCTCGATGTGGCGGAGAACTTCGACGTCTTCCTCGATCACGCCTGCGGCGGCGTCTGTGCCTGCACCACCTGCCACCTGTGGATCAAGGATCAGAGCGGCATCAGCGAGGCCGACGACGATGAGCTGGACCGCATGGACATGGCCGCCGATCAGCAGTTGACATCGCGCCTCGGTTGCCAGGCCGTCATCACCCGCCCCGGCGAGTACGTCGTCGAGATTCCCAAATGGAATCGCAACTACGTCTCCGAGGGCAAGCCGCTGACACTGGCGGAAGAGAAGTAAGCTGCGATTCCCCTCTTCACAGTTTCACAGTAAATAGGGGGAAGGGGGGGCCTCTGAAGAATTGGAATTGGTATAAGGAAGCGGAGAGACGATACCTCCCGACACGATCCATCGCTCACTCTGTTGGACAATTTATCCGACTCCGCAATCCTCTATCAGACTTATAAAACGGAGAAATACTCGCATGCCACGCGAAATTCATTGGACCGACGCCGAGGAGATCGGCATTCAACTCGCGGAGAAGTTCCCTGCCCTCGACCCACTCGCGGTGCGCTTCACCGATCTGCACCGCTACGTAACCGAATTGGCGGGCTTCGCCGACGATCCTGCCAAGTCGAATGAGTCGCGGCTGGAGGCGATTCAGATGGCCTGGCACGAGGAGTTCGAGGACGCGCAAGGCTAATCTGCGCGCCGCGCTCTTTGCCATTCACTGGCGAATGAAGCGCGGCACACAGTTCAGCGCAAGCCTACTTCTTCTCCGGAACCGCAATCGGCTCAGGCAATGCGAGGGGCTGCACGGCCTTGGCCTGCTCGGCTTCGCGTTCAAGCTGGGCGCGCTTGGGCACTTCGACCAGATCCTGATTGTGTTCAGTAACTCGTACTTCACGGATTGCTTCACGTAACTCTTGTGCAGTGGATGCCATCAGTCTTTTCTCCATGATTGTGTGAGCGGCCCGTCGGCAGTACGAAGGCAACGCGGGTTGATTTGAGTTCCCTGCTCGCAGATCGACCTGCGCGGCAAGCGGAAACTAAACGAACAACAGAATGGGCGTCCCAGCCTCCGCACAAATGCGAGGGTCGGAACGCCCGTCTTCGTGTAAAGCGAAGCGATCAGCGAGGCTTGATGTACTCGATGCGGCGGAAGCGCAGCGCGCTCCAATCCTCGTCGATGGCCACGGCACGGACCGTGTCGAAGCCCTCGGCCTTCAACGCCTCCCATCCTGTATCGCGATTGAAGTCGCACGAGTAGCGCTTCGATGTGCCTTTGGGATAGGCAAACCAGACGATTGCATCCCCCTGGGCGCGCGCGGCCACCAGCGGCGCCAGCGCATCCACCTCGCTTTTGCGCGTGACAAAGGCCAACATAAAGTCGATCTGCTTGAGCGACTCGATGTGGCGATGAAGGTGGAGCGTGGAAAGGCGCGCCAGCTCAGGCAGGAAGCTGTCGGGCGCGCGCAGAACGAGGATCTCCTGCTGATCCTTGAGGTTGAGTTTTTCGAATATACCGGCCATGGATTCTCATAGTAAGCCCATGGCAATAATAATCTGCAAAAATAATTTCGAGGCGATTTGCAAGACCCGGCCATGGGGAGGCCGTCCCATACAAGCTCCTCCCCAATCGATCCGGGCTACAAACAACGCTCCTGCAACCAAGCAGTTTCGCATCAGTCGCTCAGAGTGAAATCCACTTGCACTTCCACGGTTGACCGGGCATCGGCTGGCTCAAACTTCCAGCGCAGTACGGCTGCTTCGGCGGCCGGCGACAGGAAATGACTTCCGCTGATCGTCTTCACCTGCGTAACATTGCCATTCGCATCAACGGTTGCTTCCACACTCACAGCGCCGGTAATCTTCATGCGCTTGGCGATTTCGGGATAGACCGGCGCAACGCGCGCACGCACCTCGCGCGCATTGGCTGCCAGAGCTTGATTCGCCAGCACAACAATCAGCGCCAGCACGGCTGTTAGCATCAGCCTTACCAGGGAGCGCCGTGCCCGGCCGCTGGTAAGGCAACACTCGATGAATTCCATGATTCCTCCACAAGAATAATCTCAACCTCTTCATCGGTTGATTGGGAGGAAACATTAGAAATATTTAACAATAAGTACCGGAATATGAGATCGACTGTCGATTTCTTTCTCCTTTGAAAAATGAAAGCGATAGTGCAACTCTACGGAGATCATTCGGGGATCGTTGTAGTGAAAGCCGCCGATGGTGAGCGAGGTATCTTCCAGGACGCGATGATTGGTGACGTTGAGGATGCTGGCGGAGAGCTTCCAGTTCTCGCCGATATTGTGCCCGGCCGACAGATCAAATGTTGTGTGCACCGGCAGATAGTTACCCTGATATGGACTGATCAGATTGCCGCCGGAATCGGTCGCGCTGGCAGATCCGTTGGAGAAGCCGGAGCCATAGTAGACGTTGCTCGAAAACCAGGAGTGCGCGGGCAGTTTGGCCGTGAAGCCCGTGTTGAGCGTTTGCCGCTGATCGTGGTCGACTGGCGTGTAGTTGGAACCCAGGTCGCAGGCCGGGTCATTGGCGACACTGCAAGTGAAGCCACCGATAATGTTGCCGCGCTGCTCGGTGATTTGATTCGAGTAGGTCAGATGAAACTGGCCGAGGCGTGCCAGTCGGGGCGAGCGCACGGTCAGCTCCCAGGCGCGGACGAGGGCTCCATCGACGGCGATGGGGAAGTACATATTCGACTCGCCGAGATTGGAGTGATCGAGAAAGTTGTTGACGCGATTCTTGACGTTGGCCACATCCAGCAGCCAGCCTTTGTATGGAATTTGCATGCCGAACTGATGCTCTTCATCGCGTTCGCTGGGAATGGGTGTGAAGGTGTTTTCGCCGGAGGTCTGCTGACTGGCGTAGTTGAGCACGGAACTAGAGACGGTAAGGATGGGCGCGGGCTGGAAGAAGTGGCCGTAGAATCCGCGCAGAACCCAATGCAGGCGTGGAATTTCGACGGTTGCGCCGATGCGGGGATCGACGGCCGACTCATCCAACCAGGCGCGGTAGATGGAGAAGCGTTCGCCGCCGAGGAGGGTCACGTAGCGGCCCAGACGCAGATGGTCGCTGAGGTAGAACTCGACAAGACCTGCGTCGGCGGATTTGGAGTCGGGGCCGTAGATCGTACTGGGCGTGGTGCTGTTGTTGACGACCCCGAAGAGATCGTTTTCCCTCTGAAAGAAGGAATAGAGACCAGCAGAGAAGCTATTCGGCCCCGTCTCCAGATGAGCATCGCCCTGGCCGCCCTCGTAGTTCGATTGCTGATGCCAGGTGGTGGCAACCGGGGTATCGGAGGCTAGCGAATCGTAATCGGCTTGATTGTAGTGATAAAAAGGCGCAGCGGAGAAGAGCATCTTAGGCGAAATGGTATGCACCCAGTTGGCGATGATGAAGCTGTCACGCTCGGTTTGCGCGTCGCGCAGACCGCTGGAGTCGTACAACTGACTTAGCCAGTCGTTCTCGTTCGGGTCATAGGGAATGTCGAAGTAATCCTGGCGAAATTGTGCGTCGAGGCGCAACTGATTCCTGGCCGTCTGGTTGCGAATCAGCGAGAGAAAGCCGCTCTCCGAGTTCGTCGCATCGTGGTAGGTCTGGGCGATGGGCGGGGCAAGTCCGTAATCCGAACGTGAGCCGGCCAAGCTCGCGTACCAGGCATTCTTTTCTGAGTGGTCGCCCAGTGAGATCTGCGTCTCGCCGCTGTCGAGGTTGCCGCCAGAGACGAGCAGTTCGCCCTCGCGGCTGCGCTCGAAGCCGTTGCGCGGCAACACATTGAAGACCCCATAAGTCCGGTCGCCCACCTCAGCCTGGTAGCTGCCGCGCTCGGTCTCCAGCGAGTCGATGTCCTTGGGATCGATCTGCGGACCGACGTTGGAGGCGATCTTGGTGTTGGGAATCGCCACGCCGTCGATCAGCCAACTGGTCTGATGGCCGCCGCGCATATGCAGCATATCGTGGGTCATGTAGGCGCCGGGAACGTAGTCGGTGATCATTTCCATGCCGACGGTGCGCGCCGCTCCGGGCGTCTGGTCGATCTCGGCTCTCGTAATGAGCGTGGTGGGAGTGGCCGAATCTGTCTGCGCGAGATCGCCCGCCAATCCCTGAACGGTAATGCTCTGCTTGGTTGGGGCAACATTGAGCATGATGTGCGCCACCGGATTGGTTCCCGAGGCCAGCGCGATGGGTTCGCTGACGGGGGCGAATCCAACAGCTGCGACACTCAGCCGATAGACGCCGATCGGCGCCTGCGGCAGTATGAATTCGCCGTCGGTGTTCGTGGTGCCGCTGAGTGCGAAGGCCGAATCGGCAGCCTGCAGCGTAATCTGCGCACCGGCGATGGGCCGGTGCTGGGGATCGTGGACGACACCGTGCAGCGTGGCGAAGACGGTGGCGTGCGCAACCGTTGCCGAAAGGGCAACGAAAACCGCGATGATGAAAAAATGCAGAAGGGAGTCAAGGGGAAGTACGCGTCGCATCTGCACTTTGGATGACGCCAAAGTATCCGTTGATTCACGAGATGAAAAGAAACTCCAAGGATTCCGGTATCATCGGATATCAAGCATTTTTCTTCAAGGCAAAAAGGAAAACGCCATGCCCGAATCGAATCCCTCCGCTCTCTTCGGCAAATCGTCCGTCGCAGGCTCGCGACCGCTGCGCATCGCGCTGATGGGCTTTGGCACGGTGGCCGGCTCGGTCGCGCGCATTCTGGCTGAGACTCGCCCCGACGGCTTGGAGCTGACGCACATCTACGTCCGCAGCATCGCCAAGCGGCACGTCGATTGGCTTCCCGCGAGCGTTGTATGGAGCGAAGACGCCGATGCCGTGCTCGGCTCCGATGCGGATGTGATCGTCGAGCTGGCCGGGGGGCTGGAGCCGGCCGGCGGTTGGCTGCGCAAGGCGCTCGGCGCAGGCAAGAGCGTGGTCACCGCCAACAAGAAGCTGATCTCCATCGATGGCCTCGCGCTGGAACGGCTGGCCGCCGAAGCGGGCGGTCATTTGAAGTACAACGCCGCCGTGGCCGGCGGAATTCCCGTGATTCCCGGCCTGGAGCAGGGACTGGCCGGCGATCGCATCGAGCGCATTGAAGGCATATTGAACGGCACCTGCAACTTCATCCTGAGCCGGATGGAAGCGGGCGCGGAGTATGCAACAGCGCTGGCCGAGGCGCAGGCCTTGGGCTATGCCGAGGCCGATCCCACCGAGGACGTGGGCGGCTTTGACGCGCGCGCCAAGCTGGCTATTCTGATGCGCCTGGCGCTCAGGGTCGCGGTCAATCCCGAGGAGATCGCGCTGCGCCCCATCACCGGCGTCGCCGCCGTGGACTTCAGCTATGCCCGCGATCTGGGCTGCACCATCCGCCAGATCGCCCGCGCCGATCTCGCGCAGGGCCAAGTTGCAGCCTCGGTCGGCCCCACGCTGGTGGCGCAGCGCTCGCCGCTGGCCTGGTCGCGCGATACGGAGAACATGGTCATCTGCACCGGCCGCTATGGCGGCGATGTCGTCTTCAGCGGCCACGGAGCCGGCGGCCCTCCCACGGCCGTCGCCGTCGTCAGTGACCTGCTGGCCCTGGCGCACGGCTCGCGCCGCGTCCAGTTGCCCGCGGCTCTGGCCGAGGTCAACGCCGAGTTCGAGCTGCCCCATTACATCCGCTTCCTGGTCAACGACCGCCCCGGCATTGTCGCCGAGATCACCAGCGCACTGGCCGCGGAGCGGATCAACATCCGCGCCATTGTGCAGAAGCCCGGCTACCCGCACGATGCACTGCCCTTCGTCGTCACGGTTGAGCCCTGCACCGCCTTGGCCCTGGCGCGCGCGCTCAAGGCCATTCGCTCTCAGGCCTATCTGCTGGAAGAGCCGCTCGACCTGCAGATGCTGGAGTAAGTTTTTTGCCGCTGCGACTCGCGATTGCCCCAGGAAAAAGGTGCCGATCTGTTGACAACACCCCCAGTTGCCGTGAATACTGTTTCTATGTTGAATGCAAGCAGCTACGGAATTGCGGCGATGGCCATGTGTATGTGCATGGGTAGCGGGCCCGTCCGTGTGGCTTGTGAGCGGCAGATGCGTTAAGCGCAACCGATCTTGAAGTCAGGCGGCCCGGGTCCGATAAGGATGCGGGCCGTTTTTATTTGTTGGCGAACTTCCATCACCAGTGAAATGATTGAACCACCAGAGAGAAGGAGAACGCGATGTCTGAAGCCAAGCAGCGCCTTGCCACCCTTGCCGTTCACGCCGGCCAAACCGCCGACCCCACCACCGGCTCGCGCGCCGTGCCCATCTACCAGACCACCTCGTATGCCTTTCAGGATGCGGACCACGCGGGACGGCTCTTTGCGCTGAAGGAGTTCGGCAACATCTACACGCGCATCATGAACCCCACGACCGACGTGCTGGAAAAGCGCGTGGCCGCTCTCGAAGGCGGCGTGGCGGCTTTGGCCGTGGCCTCTGGCCAGGCTGCGGAGACGCTGACGGCGACAACGCTGGCGCAGGCTGGCGAGGAGATCATCTCCACGACTTCTCTCTACGGCGGCACCTACAATCTCTTCCATTACACGCTGCCCAAGCTGGGCATCACCGTCAAGTTCGTCGATGCCGACGACTTCGATGGCCTGCGCAAGCTCATCAACCCCAAGACACGGGCGATCTATACCGAGACGCTGGGCAACCCCAAGCTGGATGTAGTGGATATTGAGAAACTAGCCGCGATTGCGCACGAGCACAAGCTGCCGCTAGTAATCGACAACACCTCGGCCTCGCCTGCATTGGTGCGGCCGATCGAATGGGGCGCGGATATCGTGCTCAACTCGGCTACCAAATTCCTCGGCGGCCACGGCACCTCGATCGGTGGCGTGATTGTAGACGCGGGCAAATTCGACTGGACGGCCTCGGGACGCTTCAAGGATTTCACCACGCCGGATCCCTCCTACCACGGCCTGGTTTACACCGAAGCCTTCGGCCCTCTGGCCTTCATCCTCAAGGCGCGCGTGCAGGGACTGCGCGACACCGGCGCGGCGCTCTCGCCTTTCAATGCGTTTTTATTGCTGCAAGGGATCGAGACGCTGCATCTGCGCCTGGAACGCCACTCCGAGAATGCGCTGGCCGTGGCCCGGCATCTGGAGAAGCATCCGGGCGTCGAGTGGGTCAACTATCCGGGCCTGCAATCCAGCCAGTATTTTGAGCGGGCAAAGAAGTATCTTCCCGACGGCAAGGGCGGGCTGCTCACCTTCGGCGTCAAGGGCGGCTACGAGGCCGGCAAGACGCTGATCAACTCGCTGAAGATCTTTTCGCTGCTGGCCAATATCGGCGACGCCAAGTCACTGGTGATTCATCCCGCCTCGACGACGCACGCGCAACTTTCTCCGGCCGAGCAGGCCGATACCGGCGTAACGCCGGAGCTGGTGCGGCTCAGTGTAGGCATCGAGGATATCCGCGATCTGCTGGCCGATCTCGACCAGGCAATCAAGATTGCTAATGGAGCGAGCGCCTCATGACGAGCCAAGGGGACGGTGCGTGTAGCACAATAGGAATCATGAGTGAAACCAGAGCCGGGACGGGAAGCTCGCCGCCCGCGAAGAGCTTTCTTGCGCCCACCTACGAGGGCGACTTCGTCCTCGACGAGCCGTTGGTGCTGGAGTGCGGGCGCACGCTCACAGGCGTTACGCTGCATTACGCCGTCTATGGGCGGCTGAATAAGACCCGGGACAACGCCGTCCTCGTCTGTCATGCGCTGACCGGCTCGGCACTGGTGGGCTCTTGGTGGCCGGAGATCTTCTCGCCCGGCGCGGTGCTCTCGCTCGACCATGATTTCGTGATCTGCATCAATATGCTGGGCTCCTGTTACGGCTCCACGGGACCCGGCTCGGTCGATCCGGAGACGGGCAAGGCCTACGGATCAAGCTTTCCCCTGGTCTCCATCCGCGACAATGTGCGTGTGCAGGCCAAGCTGCTGGACTCGCTCGGCATCCGGCGGCTGCGGCTGGTTCTGGGCGGCTCGATCGGCGGAATGCAGGCGCTCGATTGGGCGATCCACGACTCCCGGCGCGTTGCCCGGGCGGTCATCATCGGTGTGGCGCCACTGGCGGCGATGGGTCTGGCTCTCAATCATCTCCAGCGCCAGGCAATCCAGCGCGACCCGGAGTGGGCGGGCGGCAACTATCTGCCGCAGAAGCCGCCGCGCAATGGCCTCGCCTTCGCCCGCCAGATTGCCATGCTCAGCTACAAATCTTCCGAGCTCTTCGACGAGCGCTTTGGCCGCCGCCCCAACCGCAGCGGTGAGGATCCCTGGGAGGCGGGCGACGGCCAGGGGAGCCTCGGCCTGATCGGCGGCCGCTTCGACATCGCCGGCTACCTGGACTATCAGGGAGAGCGCTTCATCGACCGCTTCGACGCCAACTCCTACCTGGCGATTCTGCGCACCATGGACACCTGGGACCCGCTGCGCGGCCGCTCGGCCGAGGAGGCCTTCGGCGGTATTCGCGCCCGGCTCAGCTTTGTCGGCATCAGCTCGGATTGGCTCTTTCCGCCGCAGAATGTCCGCGATTTTGCCTATACCATCCGCTCGGCAGGCGTCGAGGCCGATTACCGGGAGATGACCAGCGCCCACGGCCATGACGCCTTTCTGGCCGAACAAGCGGAGCTGGTCAGGCTGCTGCAATAATGGAAACAGGGAACATTTTTCTTTCTGGGGTGTCTAACACTGTATGCATCCAAACACGATGCCAATCCGGGGAAGAGGGGTCGGAACGCAAAAGAGGCTTTTTAGCTCCTTTCCCTCTACACACGCTTGCTATTTCCTGTTCCCTGTTCCCTGTTCCCTGTTTTTTTTACAACTTCTCTTGTCACAAGCAGCGGAGCTTTCTATAATCCTTCCAACACCGCAGGTAAATCCGTGGTTAGGGGATGAGACATAGGGAGGGACCAACAAAACGCTCCACGAGATCAGAAAATCAGTGCGATATTGCACTAAACCAGAAAGCAGGACCACATGACCACCAAACCGCAACAACTCGACGCCGATTACATGACGGTCAAGGAAACCGCAGTGTACCTCAAAGTCCACCCTAAAACCGTTATACGAATGGTCGAAGAGGGGAAACTGGACGGTAAAAAGCTCGGCGCAGGAAAAAACTCCTCGATCCGCATTTCATCGGCGAGCATTGAAAAACTGCTCAAAAAGTAACCGCCACTACGTTTCACATTTTGAAAGGAAACCGCGATGCCAGCTTTCACTTCAGACTATCAACATCGTTGACTCGATACACGGCGCTCGGACCGGCGCAGTTGCGCGACCGGGGTACCGTCGGCGATAACATGAACATTGACCTCCATTTTTGCTGTTTCCAGGAGTACTGAATGAAGAAGATAGTCTTAGCGTCCATGATGGCATTGGCGAGCATCAGCCTCTTTTCCGCTCCCATGCTTCGAGCCCAGGATTCCACCATCACCATCAAGGATCCGGTTGAATTTAACAATTATCAGATGGCCAACTCGCAGCCCGACCCCAAACTGAAGGCCTCGGCCCTTGAGGCATTCCTGCAGGCGTATCCGCAGAGCATCGTCAAGAGCGCTGTCCTGGAATCGCTGATCGACCTCTATCAGGGGCTCCAGGACTCGGACAAGACGCTCAGCGCCTCCAGCCGGCTGCTGCAAGTCAACCCCGCCTCGATGAAGGCTCTTTTCATGTCGGTTCTCATCAAAAAGAACCAGTGCGCTAAAACCCAGGATGCGCAGACCTGCGACGATGCCGCGGTGCTCGCTCAGAAGGGCCTGAATGTTGTGAGGCCCGCCGACACGACCGACGCCGACTGGAAGAAGCTGACCGCCGGAACCTATCCGGTCTTTCACTCATCCATCGCCCTGGACGACATTGCCTCCAAAAAGGACATCAATGCCGGAATCGGCGAATATCGCACCGAACTGATGCTCTACGCGCCCGAGCAAACCACCGCCTGGCCCTCGCAGGGACTCTGGGATACGCTGCAACTGGCCGAGGCCTACACCAAGTCCGACAGCCCGGATCACCTCGTGCAGGCGGTCTGGTTCTATGCGCGCGCCTGGAACTTCGCCACGCCCATCAAAGCCCAGATCGAAAAGAAGATGGAGTATTACTACCAGAAGTACCACGGCAACCTGGATGGTCTGGATGCTGTGAAGACTCAGGCGGCGGCTACTTTGTTCCCCTCGGGAACCTTCGTGATCTCCGCTGCGCCGACACCGGCCGAACTGGCCCACAAGGCAGTCGTGGAGACGCCCGATCTGAGCAAATTGGCCCTGACGGATATTGAGTTCATCCTGGCCAACGGCAGCAAGGAAGACACCGACAAGCTGTGGGCGGTTCTGAAGGACCAGATTGCCCCTGTCCCGGGCATTGTGCTCGAAGCTACTGCCTCGGCAATCAAGGTTGCCGTAACCCAGGATGCCAAGGACAACAAGTATGCCGACTTCATCGTCAATCTGAAGAAGCCGCTGTTGGACAAGGACATTCCCGCGGTGGGAGCAATCTATGGATTTCCGCCCGCAACCGCGCTGGTGGGAACCTACGATTCCTTCACGCAGGTTCCGGCCACAGCCACCATCTCCCAGACCGCTCAGATCGTGCTGCGCGATGGCGATATCCTGCCGGAGAAGAAGAAGCCGGTTGCTCCGCACAAACCGGCCGCCGGACATTCGGCAGCGCACCCTGCAGCGCATTGATCGGCCGATTGGCTGATTGAGCGCTCATTGCCACAGCAGACAAGCTGTGGCGCGATCCAACGACTCCTGGATCATCGAGGGGCAGTCCAATGCGGACTGCCCCTTCTTGTTTTTCCATTTACTTTCTGGGTTGGCCGGCTCTGCGCGGCGCAAACGCAGGAATGATAGGCTAGAGGTCAGCATGGATCGACTGATGAATCGCCCCGCTCTGCTGATCGCCGCCATCCTCGTCCTGCTTTGTCTGCCGGTCGCGGCGCAGGATCAGGACGCCTCCACGCCTCAGCCGCGCGTCACCCTCAAGGCCGAGAGGCCCTTGATTTTTTCTCCGGGCGGTGAGCAACTTTCCGCCGCGCCAGTCGAGTTGATTGCCTACGACCGGATGTCGGAGCAGGATCGCAATCTGGCCGCCGATGCGGAGTCGTCGATCGGCGAACGCGCTGGAGTGGACGGCCTGGAGTTCAATCAAGGCCAGTGGAGTTACCGGCAGATTCTCTGCTCTGCCCTGCCCCATCATCTCTTTCTACAGTTCACGCGCAACAACGGCGTGGGCGATGTGAGCGTCTTCTCCGCATCGATTCCGCGCGGCAGCGAGGGGCGCGTGCGCATCGTTCCCATTCAGCGCCGCGGCTATTCGCTCTTCTCGCCCGCGCCCATCAATGCGCTGACTATTTCGGCCTTCAACCATATCCGAAGCGAAGAGCGCCCGGCCCAGGCCCCCCAGTGGCTGGCCACCGGCCTCTGTTACGCCGCCCTGGCGGGAGCCCGTCCCCAGCTTGGCCCGGCGGAGCAGAGCGATCCCGCGAAGCTGCCCTCCGCGCCGCCGGGCCGTCTGGTGATATCGGCGGACGGGGCCGTAATTTCCTTCCTCGATATCGCTCTGCCGCAGTGGCCCATGCAGTGGACGATGAGCTTCGACGGCAAGGGAAAGCTGCTGAAGGCCTCGCATGCGCCCACCTCCAAGCCTCCCCACGGAGCGGTCAAAACGCATCCCGTCGAGGTCCAGGGAGTCATCGTGCAGCATCATCCCTGAGACCGGGCAGTTTCCGCCAGTCTCTGCTTGTTGTATACTCCAAGCCGTATGCAAGTATTTGCGATTCTTCCCGCCGCTGGACTGGGAACCCGGATGGCCGGCCCTCAGCCCAAGCAGTTTCTCATCCTCGATGGGCTGCCCATCCTGATCCATTCCCTGCGCGCCTTTGCCGCCGTCGAACGCGTGCAGGCGATCTATGTGGCCGTGCGCCAGCCGGAGATCGAGCGCGTGCAGGCCCAGATTGCCGAGTATGCCGCCGAATACGGCTTTGCCGGGCGCGTCAAGGTCGTTGAGGGCGGCGACAACCGCCAGGAGTCGGTCTCGCACGCGCTGGCCGCGCTGCCCGCCTCGGCGGACGACGTTGTCCTGGTGCACGACGCGGTCCGTCCGCTGATCGACGCGGCCACCATCGAGCGGACGATCGATGCCGTCATCGAGCACGGCGCGGCCATCGTCGGCCTGCCCGCCGTGGACACCATCAAGCAGGTCGAGCGCACGGCGCACGGCGCTCTGATCACCTCCACCATACCCCGCGAGTTCATTGTGCTGGCGCAGACGCCGCAGGGCTTCCGCTATGGCCTGCTGCAGAGTGCCTTTGCCGAGGCTCAGGCGGACGGCTTCATCGGCACCGACGAGGCCTCGATTGTCGAGCGCTCGGGCCATGCCGTAGCCGTGGTGCATGGGTCTGCTGTGAATTTGAAGATCACTCAGCCGGGCGACCTGGCGCTGGCTGAGTTCTATCTGCGTCAGCGCGCCCGCTGAAGAGCGGCTGCAAGTGTACGGGGCCACCGCCAATTAATTTTAGTTAGGATAGGCACTGAAAGCATGGAAACTCGCATCGGATTTGGCTATGACTCGCACCTCTTCAAGGCGGGTGTGCCGCTGCGCATCGGCGGTCTGACGCTCGACCACCCGGAGGGTCTGGCCGGCCACTCCGACGGCGATGTGCTGCTGCACGCCATCACCGACGCGCTGCTGGGAGCCGTCGCCGCCGGCGACATCGGCACCTTCTTCCCGCCCGGCGATCCCCGCTGGAAGGACGCCGACTCGGCCATCTTTCTCCGCCTGGCGATGGACGCCCTGCAGCACGCCGGCTATCGCATCGTGAACATCGACACCACGCTGATCCTGGCTGCGCCCAAGATTGCTCCCATCTCCAGCGAGATGCGCTCCCGCGTCGCCGATCTGCTCGGCCTGGGGACCGATCAGGTCAGCATCAAGGCCAAAACCCCCGAGGGGCTGAACCTGGACCACGTCGCCCAATGCCACGCCGTCGCGCTGATCGAGCGCGTCATCGAGCCCGAAGAGCTGAAGAGCATGAGCGCCGTGATCGAAAGCCAGCGTCAGTTGGAAGATGTCGTCGAAGATCTGATCAGTTCCGTCCACGGCACACCCAAGAAGCGCGGCGGGTTGATCTACGATACGGAGGAGATTTCGCGCAACACTGCTCCGGAAAAGAATTGAGTTTCCGCTGGACGCGCCTGCCTCCGGGTACGTAGAGTGGTTAGGGAACAAAGTCAGGTCTCGTACATTTTTTAACAGGAAGCGGGTATCTTTTCATGGCAAAGCAAAGCACTGCACCGGCGTCGGCAAGCGCGCCCAATTATCTTGTGCCGTTCATCATCGTCACGGCTCTGTTCGGCATCTTCGGTTTCCTCACCAGCCTCAACAACCAGTTGGTGAGCAAGCTGAAGGAGATCTTCGATCTACCCTATGGGCCGTCGATGCTGGCCACATCGGCCTGGTTCTTCGCTTACCTGGTCTTTTCCGTTCCCAGCGCCAAGCTGATCGAGAAGATCGGCTACAAACGCACGATGGTGACCTCGCTGTTCATCATGGTCGTGGGAGCGCTGCTCTTCATTCCCGCGGCGAATCAGGTCAGCTTCCGTCTGACGCTCTTCGCAATTTTCGTGTTGGCCACCGGCGTCTGCGCCCTGCAGACCTCCGCCAATCCTTATGTCGCAATCCTCGGCCCTGAGCATAGCGCATCGGCCCGCTTGAATCTGGCACAGGCAATTAACGCCGGCGCCTCGGCTGCAGCCGGATGGTTTGCCGGACGCTTCATCCTAGCCGACACCGCCAAGCTCTCTGATCCGGCCGCCCAGGCTCATATGCTGGAGATGCCTTACGTCTATATTGCCTCCGGATTGCTGTTGCTCGGCTTTGTCGTGATGTTCCTGCATCTGCCGGCCATCACACGGAGCGAGACCTACCGCCCCACGGACGCAGGCGCTCCGAAGCCGGGCCGTAGCATCTGGAGCATCTCCCACACCGTGCTGGGCATGGTGGGCATCTTCTTCTATGTCGGCGTTGAAATCTCTTTGGCATCTATTTGTATCTCGTATTGCAAGAAGGAAGGCATCAGCAGCATCGAAACGGCTGGAATCCTGGTGACCGTTTACTACCTGCTTATCATGATCGGTCGATTCATCGGCAGCGCGCTTATGAGCCGGATCAAGGCGGAAAAGATGCTCGTGGTTCTGGGCATCTTCGGTGTCGTTCTGATGCTGGTATCCATGGGTACGCATGGCCAAGTCGCCATCGGGAGCCTGGTCCTCTGCGGCCTGGCCAACTCAATCATGTACCCGACGATCTTCTCTCTCGGCATCGCCGAATTGGGGCCGTTGACCAGCAAGGGCTCCGGCGTCATCACCATCGGCAACGTCGGCGGCGCTATCATTCCACCGATCTTCGGCTTCCTCGCCGACAAGGTGGGAATTCATTACGCCTTCGTGCTGCCCATCGTCTGCTATCTCTTCATCGCCTACTACGGCCTCTCCGGCTACAAGCCATCGCGCTCTGCTGTGGCGTAGGCAATATGAATTATTCGCTAACTCAACGGCCCTCCGGCTTACCCTGGAGGGCCAATGAGTTTCTGATGTTTTTCCGAATCCCGTTGTCGATGCTAAGTCGCAAAGAAGTATACTTATAATAAGGTTGATTGGAGTAAGTGCGCCTTGATTTACAGTTTTTATGAATCTCTTGGGCGGCAGCCCTTGTTTGCCTGTGCGGGTTTGATCGCTCTCGCGTTGGCCGGTTGCGGCGTAAATCCAACTACTCCGCAGATCAGCTGGGCAAAGCCTGCGCCGATAGTCTATGGAACGGCTTTGAGCGCGACGCAACTGAATGCGACCGCAGGCGTAGCTGGAAGATTCTCCTATTCCCCTTCTCTAGGTACAGTGCTCAGTGCAGGCTCACGTACGCTCGACGTTACCTTCACTCCCACCGATACAACCAACTTTGCCTCCGTCACCGACAGTGTGACGATCACCGTGAATCAAGCAACTCCGGTGCTGAGTTGGACCACTCCGGCGGCCATCGCTTACGGAACTGCACTTGGCGCCGCGCAGTTGAATGCCTCCGCCCCCGTCCCCGGAAAATACAGCTACTCACCCTCTGCAGGAGCCGTACTAACCCTCGGATCGCAACCGCTTTCAGTGATCTTCACGCCCACCGATAGCACGGATTATACGAGCGCCACCGACGGCGTCACACTGACCGTTATCCAGGCAGTCCCGTCGATCTCTTGGATTCCCAAAGGTCCTATCGCCATTGGTATGCCCTTGGGGCCGGAACAGTTGAATGCGACTGCCATCGCGCCAGCAGGTACAACGCCGGTGGGCGGGGACTTCAACTACACGCCCTCCGCCGGAACCATCTTCAGCACCGCCGGGCCGCAAAAGCTTTCCGTCAGCTTTACGCCCTTCGATACAACCGACTATACTTCGGCCTCGGCCGGCATCACCATGAATCCCTCTGTCTTCGATGTCGTCGCCTGGGGCGATTCACTTACCTGGGGCTATCAGGGATTCTATGATCAGGGCGATTATCCGGACGATCTCAAGAAATTGCTCTCTCTGTCCGTGAAAAACATGGGGGTTGATGGGCAAACCTCCACGCAGATTGGCGTTCGTCAGGGCGGTGTCAAGTCGGTGGTCAGCGTTGCCGGCGGGATGATTCCAACCTCAGGCGGGGTTACCGTCACCTTTCCCACCTGTTCCCAATCCGACTGTCCCACATATACACCTGTCACCACCTACGGTCCGGCGGGAGGACTTTCCGGCACGATCCTGGGAGTTCATGGAACGATCACGATCGACTCGATGACCTCGATACTCACATTCACGCCGACAACCCCGCCAACCAGCCCGGTCAGCGCGCCTGGAACTCCTCCGTTTATCGTGGACACGCCGTATTCCAGCGCCCTGCCCATCTTCTGGGAGGGCCGCAACGACTTTATGTGGACTGCGCAGATTCTATCCGATTTAGCCGGCCAGGTTGCGACCGTGCCCACGGGACAAGACTATGCGGTCCTGTCCATCATCAATATGCAAAGACCGAGCGAATGGTACGGCGTAAGCGGAAATACTTTATACCAGTGGCTTATTCCCTTTAACGAACAACTCGAAAGCATCTACCAATCACACTATATCGACATTCGAAAAATCCTGGTGGATGCCTACGACCCCACACAGGCCACCGACGTTACGGATTACCAGCACGACGAGGTGCCCACTTCGCTACGCGCAATCGATATCGAGGGAACACTCGTGAATGCAATTGGTCCGAACGACACGACAATTACCTTGACATCCAAGTCAGGCAACTTTCCGATCTCTGGATCCATCTTGAACCTTGACACGGGGGCCAATGCCGAACTTGTGCAGGTTACCGCGGCATCGGGAGATACATTCTCTGTAACCCGCGGCTATGGAGGAAATCAAACCTCGCACGCAGCCGGTGTGCCAATGAAGATGAACGACATTATCCATCTGAACGCGCAAGGATCTCAGGTCGTAGCCTGCGCCGTGGCACACTACCTTTCCGCGTATGCGAACTCTACACTGTCCACGACTTGCCCCTGAGCACAGACGCTGTCGTGTATCGCTCTCGTCCTGACTACCCGGTCAATCCACGCATTCATAGGGCAGATAAACCGGTTCCCAGACATACGCGTGGATGCGCTCCCTGAGCGTCTCCTCCTCCACGGTCTCAGCAGTTCCATCGGCCATCGCCTGTTTTGCGACGGCTTCGGCCACCACCAGGCTCACCCTGCGGCAATCGGCAATCGGTGGCAGCAGCGGGGCATCCGGTTCGGCGAGCGTGGGCGAGAGACTGGCCAGTGCCTTGGCCGAGGCCATGATCATCGCGTCGGAGACGCGCGTGCTCCGCGAGACCAGAATCCCCAGCGCCAGTCCGGGAAAAATGAACGAGTTATTGACCTGCGAGATGCGCACCAGTTTGCCGTTCACCTCGACCGGATCGAAGGGGCTGCCCGTGCCCACCAGCGCGCGTCCATCCGTCCAGCGCAGCAGGTCAGCCGGCACCGCCTCCGCCTTCGATGTAGGATTCGAAAGCGGGAAGATAATCGGCCGCGCGGTGTGGCGGGCCATCTCGCGCACAATCTCCTCGGTAAATGCGCCTGGCTGCGCGGAGACACCCACCAGAATCGTCACCCCGGCGTTGCGCACCACGTCCAAAAGTGAGATCGCGCAGGGGCCGGAGGCTGAGTCCGTCAGCTTCCACCCCTCCACCTCGCCCCTTGTGCGCAACAGCGTCTCCTGGCCGGGGCGGACGCCCTGGCAGCCCTCGACCAGCAGCCCATAGCGGTTGAAGCTGTAGATGCGTTTGCGCGCCTCGGCTTCGGTCAGTCCCTCTTCCTTCATGCGGGCCACCAGCAGGTCGCCGATGCCGATGCCCGCCGATCCGGAGCCGAACATTGCGATGGTTTGCTCCTTCAGTGGCCTCCCGGTAGCGCCGACGGCGGCCAGCAGTGTGCCTGTGGTCACGGCGGCGGTGCCCTGAATGTCGTCGTTGAAGGTGCAGAGCCGGTCGCGGTAGCGCCTGAGCAGAATCGCCGCGTTCACCCCGGCAAAGTCCTCCCATTGCAGCAGAATGCTCGGCCAGCGGCGCTCGACGGCCGAGACAAACTCCTCGATGAACTCGTCGTACTCCGGGCCGCGCACCCGCTTCTGCTGCCAGCCGATATAGATCGGATCGTTCAGCAGTGCCTCGTTATCCGTGCCCACGTCCAGCAGGATCGGCAGGCAATGCTCCGGCGGAATGCCGCCCAGCGCGGTGTACAGGGCCATCTTGCCGATGGGAATGCCCATGCCTCCCGCGCCCTGATCGCCCAGGCCCAGAATGCGTTCGCCGTCCGAGACGACGATGCAGCGCACCTCGTCAAAGCGCTGGTCGGAGAGGATCTGCTCGATGTGATGGCGATGCGTATAGCTCAAAAACAGGCCGCGCGGCCGCCGCCAGATCTCGCTGAAGCGCTGGCAGCCCTCGCCCACCGCCGGGGTGTAGACCACCGGCAGAAGCTCCTCGGTATAGTGCTCGATCATGGAATAGAATAAGGTTTCACAATTGTCCTGCAAGTCGCGCATATTACTGTATTTAAGAAACGAGGTCTCGCGCCCGTCCAGCACCCTCTTGCGGCGAATGCGCTGGTCCTCCAGGCTGCCGACGTGAGGCGGCAGAAGGCCATGCAATCCGAAGTCGGTGCGCTCCTCCTCGCTGAAGGCGGTGCCCTTGTTGAGCCGGGAGTTCAGCAGCAGTTCGATCCCATGAAGTCCGATCCGCACCGCACCGCCGTCGCACTGCTTCGCCTTCGCTGTCTCGCTCATTAAGCATTCTCCCGTATTTTTCTTCTGGATAGCAAAAGAGTTGCCCCGATCATGGACAATCTTCAGCCTATCGCGCAGGGAGCGCAATCTCCTGTTGCCTGCGTCACAGCTGTGAAATTGAGATGGCCTAGTCACTCATCGCTATCGTGAAGAGGAAATTGTTTCCATTCCCAATAGCGCAGAGGTTCCCTAAGGCTAACTAACTGGCCGGAACTCGGTACTCTCAAGTTCGTACATTCGAGGGTTCTCAGGACGCCAGCCAAATTTAAATTGTGGGGCCATACTCATCCTTTGTGCCAGAAATTAAGAGCCTTAGGAAAAGTCTGCCGGTTCGGGGAACTCATCCCCCATCCGTGGAAACTCATAATTAATATCGATTTCTTCAACCTCTGGCATCGCCAACAGATCGATAATACTCTGCCGATTGTCGGCAATCTTCCGATACTCTTCCATTGTAAGCAGAACATAGGCGTTGCGCCCGTCTTCCGTGATGAAGACAGGGCTGTCTTTGCTTGCTCTCTTCGCGCGGCTTGGATACTGATCGAATTCAGTGCTGGATATTGCGGTGATGGCGAAGGTGACCTCCCATAGAAACCTGTTTCTATTGTGGCGCGAATCACGCCCGCTCGAACGTGATCAGCGCAACCTCCGAGCTGGTCCCCACGCGCATCGGAGGACCCCATGTCCCGGCTCCGCTCGATGTATACACTTGCAGCGCGCCGAAGCGCTGCAATCCGTAGATGAACCGGCCAAAGGCGCGGCGGGTAAACCATGTGAAGGGAAAGATCTGTCCGCCATGCGTGTGGCCGGAGAACTGAAGGCCGATGCGCGCCTGCTCGACAACCGGCAGGCGGTTGGGCACGTGGTTCAGCAGGATGCTGGCCCTGCCGGGCTTCAGGTTCAGGCCCTCCAGAATCGCGCGCAGACGAATCGGCGAACCAGAATCACCGTGCGAGACGCCCGCGATCTGTAGACCATCGGCGGTTACCATCTCGTTGGCCAGCACGCGCACTCCAACGCGCGTCAGCAGCTCGCCGTAATGTGCGGCATTGCCGAACTCATCGTGGTTCCCGGTGGAAAAATAACTGCCCAGCGGCGGAGCCAGCGCGCGGAAGGGCTCAACGAGCGCCGCCGCATCCGTGCCGGAGCCGTCGAAGAGGTCACCGGGAAGGAAGATCACATCTGGTTTCAGACGGTTGGCCAGCTTCACCATGCGGCGGCTGAAGGCGACTGTGTTCACGTGGCCCAGATGCAGATCGCTCATGACAAGAGCCGTCCGCCCACGCCACGAGTCGGGCAATCCCTTGAGCCGGATCGTCAGGCGGCGGATGCGGAGGATGCGGGTATTGATCAACCCATAGACGCTCGCCGCCACCCCCAGTCCGTAGAGCGCGGCAGCCACTAGAGGCCTCTCCGCTGTTCGCCCGGCGAACGAAAGCAGCAAGCCAATGGGCCAGCAGAGGCAGGCCGCCCAGAAGAAGAAGTTCAGCAAGCCCAGCCAGACGGCGGCAATCCGGTAGAGCCAGGAGACCATCCGGCTGGAGGAGTAGAAACCCAGCAGCGCGGCGGCGATGAAGCTGAAGGCTAGCGTCAGCAGCGCCGCTCGCAGTTCGAGTGTCGCGCGGGGTGTGAGCGGCCACCAAAAGGCGATCCAGGTGCGATAGATAAACCAATGGGCCGCAAGCAACAGACCCTGCATTGTTGCAATGCCCACCAGAGGCCATGCTTTCAAGCCGAATTCCCCCCTCCTTCAATTCTTGCACGCGCCAGGAGCCGATCTACCGAAATGCGCGCCGGAGTTCCCTGGATGCAACGTGAAACAATCTCTTCATGGCTGCTTCCGCGGGCGAGTTGCTCGGCCTCTACCTCTCGATCCCCTTCTGCCGCTCCAAGTGCACCTACTGCAACTTTGCCTCGGGAGTCTATCCGGCCAGCGATCACGCGCGCTACGTCAACCGGCTCATCGAGGATCTGCGGGCCGCGCCTGCATGGGCTGAGCGGATGGGCGCGGAGTTGCCTCGCCGCGTGGATACAATCTACCTGGGCGGAGGAACGCCCTCGCTGCTGGCGCCCGAGCTGATCGCGCGCCTCTTTGTATCCATCCGGACGGAGTTCATCGTCGACCCCAATGCGGAGATCACCGTCGAATGCGCACCGGGCCAGATCTCCGACTCTACACTGGCGGCGCTCGTTGCGGCGGGCGTCAATCGCGTCAGCCTGGGCGTGCAGTCGTTCATCGACCGCGAGGCGGCGGTGAGCGGCAGGCTGCATACGCGCGCCGTGGTGCTCGAGGATCTCCGGCGGCTGCGCGCGGCGGGCGTCGCCAACCTCAGCATCGATCTGATTGCAGGGCTTGCCGGGCAGAGCGTCGCCTCCTGGGAAGAATCGTTGCAAATGATGGCAGAAACAGGCGTTCCACACGCCAGTGTTTATATGCTCGAGGTCGACGAGGACTCGCGGCTGGGCCGGGAGATGCTGGCGCATGGCGCTCGCTATCATGCCGACGCAGTCCCTACTGACGATGCCATCACTGAGATGTATGCGCGAGCGATCGATTGTCTGCAAGCGGCCGGTCTCGCCCAATACGAGATCTCCAACTTCAGCCGTCCAGGGATGGAATCGCGCCACAACCTGCGCTACTGGCAGCGACGGCCATATCTGGGCGTTGGACTCGACGCCTCCTCGATGCTGACTGGCGCGCAGTCGGGAAAAGTGCTGCGCTCCACGACCAGCGACGAGTTGCGGGCCTATCTTGCCGGTGGCGATGAAGTTGAAGCCGCTTGGCTCACGCCCGAGCAGCAGCACGAAGAGGCATGGTTTCTGGGCCTGCGCATGAATGCCGGCGTGGAAGTTGCTGCCGTTGAGCGGGAGTTTGGCCGCACTCGGGTTGCACCGGCGCTTCAGGCCGTTGAGCGGCTCGTCGAGGCTGGGCTGCTCGCCTTCGACGGCCAAACGGTTCGTCTGACGGCGCAGGGACGTCTGCTCTCCAACGATGTCTTTCAGGAGTTTCTGGCGCTGGAGGCAAACTAGGGCCTAGCGCTTCTCCTGGCTTTGCTTCGGAGTAATAAAGGCAATCTTTGGCGGATCAGTGAGAGGAACGGTTGCCTGGACCGTCTGCGACTGCGCTCCTCGCTTGACCTGATTCTCTTCGAGTGTGAGTGCACCGTTGGCGATAAGCGCATCGGCCGTCCAGCGGTCGAAGTGCGCCAGTGCCGCGGGCGCGCCGCCTGCCGTCAACCCTCCAGAGAGCCACTCAAAGTGAAGAGTGCCTTTGGCCGATGCGGCCAGTTCGTCGCCCGTGAAGCCGGTCAGCTCAATCTTGCCATTGCCGTCCAAGCTGCTTCCCGTGGCGTGCAGCCCCGCAAACTGGCCCACGGCCTGCGGCTTGATCTTGAGCAACTGCCCCTCCAGTGCGTAGGAGGGCTTCTCCTTGGCGTTGGCGGCGGCGCGAAAAGTACCAGTCGCGTGAATACGCCCGCCCAGCAGCCCCGCATCGAAGGCGGTGATCTCTGCCCCATGCGCAGTTGTGATAACCGTGGCGACAGGCTCGCGGAAGGAGACCGACCCCAGAATCAGCGCTTCAGCCTTGACCGTGCCCTCGATCCTCGGCCAGGCCGGGGATGCCGCGGGGCGCAGGCGTTCGATCAGCGTCGACAGCATCGTGCCGCGCTCGTGCGCGCCCAGGAATGCGGTCTGCAAGACAGCGGCATCGAGTGAGCCGAAGTCGAGCTGAATGCGTGGCGTGCAAAGCTGTGCCGCATCGCAGACGGGCAGCGTCAGACTGGCGCTTCCCTTCACCGGCCCGTAAGAGAACAGAACCGGATCCCAGCGAACTTCGTCGGCAGAGATGTGCAGCGTCGCCTGCGAGATCAGCACGGCGTTGGTCAGGAACTCCGCCTTCCAGTTGGCGTTGCGCAGTGTTACGCTTCCCGAGATGCGATCGGCGGGCGCGGCCGGTACGGCTGCCGCGCCGGGCAAGCGCGGCTCGAGAGCGGGCTGTGGCAGCAGCCAGGGGCCCTCGGCGTCCAGGTCAACTGTGGCCGGATCGCCGGCCAGCTCGTCCAGCGCAACGGCATTCGAGAGCCCTGCCAGATGCGCCAGTTCCCTGCCCCGGCCGATCGAAGCCTGCCCGCGCAATTGCAACTGGTAGCCGTTTGGGTCGAGCCGCAATGCGACCGACAATGGCGCTGCTCCACCTGCAGGAATCGCCAGGGTGGCTGCGAGCGCCTCGGGCTGCCCTGCGCCGGAGGACTGGATTGCCGGCGACAAAAGTACATGGGGAATGGCGAGGGGCTGACTCAGGCTGTTGCCGCTTAGTTGTAAGCCGTCGAGAGTGATGCCGCCGGTCAGCGGTCCCTCCACGATTGCAGGCGTCTTTCCACGCCCCTGTTTTGCCGTTAGCACCGGCGCGGCGCTCTCCGGAGCATAGGTGAGGTGTCCGCTGGCCGATCCAGCAGCCTGCAGGCCGGGCGCCCATCCGCTGCGCACGGTACGCACGGCATCCAGCGCCGCAGCCACGGGAATGCGATCGAGAGCGATGGTGAAGCTGGGCTCACTCTGCTGGCTTGCCGTGGCCGCCGTTAATTGGCCGTTCAAGCGGATGCGTCCGTTCCCCAGTGGCGAATCGCAGAGCAGGTTGTCGATGGCGCGCGCGGAGAAGTGGGCGACGAAGGTGCAGTTGGCGTCGAAGTCCATCGGTGCGGCGGGCGCAAACTCGGCGCGATGGACGCCGGTGGCGCGCAGGCGGGTCTTGATCTGCGCCGCCTCCGCTGTGCCTTCCAGGTGAAGCTCGCCGGTCAGATCGCCGCGCCAGCGGGCATCGCTGCCCAGCAGCAGGCGCGTCAGTTGGCCCAGTTGCGCCTCGCGCCATTCCAGGTCAACGCGCACCGGCATCTGGCGCAGTTGCGGCGCCTGATGCAGTTCGGCCTCCAGGCGCACAACACCCGTGTCGGCCTGCTCCAGGCTCAGATCGGTGCGCGCCGGTTGGCCGCGCAGCGTCACGCGCCAGTCGCCGGGTCTCGCCTGCTCCAGTGAAAACTTGGCGTCGATCAGCGAAAACGGCAGCTTTTCCTCGCCGCTTTTGATGTTGATGCGCGAGTTGGTCGCTTCAAGATATGGCAGCCGGATGGGCTTTTCCAGCCTCGCCGGCTCGCCCGCCGCCGATTGCGCTTGGGCGCTGGCCGTACGCACCAGTGAATCGAGGTTCCAGCGGCCGCTCGGGGTGCGCACCAGGTTCAGGCTGGCCTCATCCACGCTGATTGTATCCAGCTCGATGCGCCCGCGCCAGAGCGAGAGCAGGCGGATCGAAGCGGTGACCGTATTGGCGTGCAACACCGGCTCGGTGCCGTAAGCCGGGTCCTCGTCGACGGTCAGATCGGTCAGCACAAAGCCCGGACGCGGCAGCAGGCGCGCCTCCACCGAGGACAGGCGAACCGGCCGTCCCAGCGAGGCAGAGATCAGTTCCGTAATGCGCGCCTTGTAGCGGCTCACGCTCACCAGTGGGGGCACGATCAGGATCGCCAGTAGAACCGCAATCGCCGCCAGACCGATCCAAAGCCGTCTGTGCTTCTGTTGCCGGGGTTGTGCGTCTTCGCTCATTGCTCTCGTCTGATGTCAGAGATAGAGTGCCGTAATATTCTGATCCCTGTTCCCTGATCCCTGTTCCCTGTTTTCTTCACTGTACCCGATGAAAGGTGCGCGACCAGCGCGTATCGCTGAAGAAGTGCAGCGCGACGTGGCCGAGCCAGGCCATCGCATTGCCCACGCCGCTCTCTTCCAGCCGTCCATCCGGAGTCACAAAGGACCAGTAGTTGAACAGCGGCCGGCCGATGATGTTTTCCCGCGGCACAAAGCCCCAGAAGCGCGAATCGGCGCTGTTGTGCCGGTTGTCGCCCATCATGAAGTAGTGGCCGGCGGGAACCACCAGTTCGCCGTTCTCGATATGGCTGGGAAAATCGATCGCCCAGGACTCGGGTTTAAAGTTCCCGGGCTCCGGTTGAGGCGGCACGGAGGGAAACTCGTCGAGAAAGTCGTCGTGATTCTCCGGCGTGGTCGGTTGCGCATGCGGCTGCTCCTGGGCCACGCCATTGATGAAGACAATGCCGTTGCTCAGGCGGATGTGGTCGCCCGGCACGCCGATCAACCGCTTCACCAGCGGCAGGTACTGCGGATTCCCATCCGCATCCGGATCGGAGACCGGCTTGATGAAGACCACGATGTCGCCGCGCCGCGGCTCGCGATAGTGAACCAGCGGCATCCACTTCGACGGCGGAGAAAGCGTGATCCGGTCCACCAGCAGATGGTCGCCCACCAGCAGCGTCTTCTCCATCGAGCCGGAGGGAATCACATAATTCTGACCCAGAAATGTGAGGATGAACAGGCCAATCACCAGCACGGTAAGAATGCTGGCCACCGCCTCGGGAAAGGTCTCTTCCACGCGCTCTGCGGCGGCCGTGGAATCCAGCTTGGTCTCGGCTGACGTCTTGGGCGCGGTCGTCTTTTTCTTCGTCATTTCTCTATTCCCTATTCCCTGGTTTTACCGCACCACATGGAAGATGCGCTTCCATCGGGCAAAGCCTTGAAGCCGCGCGGAAAGCTGCCTGTCGTCTCCGAGTTTATCATTCGCGTCCTGCACATCGGCCTGAGGCAGAACGGATCCCATCGGCCGGGCGAGTGAGAAGTAAACCACCAGCGGCCGGGCCACAATCTGCCGCCGCGCGACAAAGCCCCAGAAGCGCGAATCGTCGCTATGATCGCGGTTGTCGCCCATGACGAAATACTCGCCCTCCGGAACCGTCAGTTCGCCGTTGTGCGTCAGGCCCTGCATCTGGCGCCACCACTCCATCTCCACATTCGGATCGCTATAGATGCTGGCGGGAAAGTCGTCGCGCTGCGGATTGCGGTTGGCGGACTCGAAGGCCGCATATGGCTCGTCCAGCAGAGCGCCGTTCACCGAGACGCGCCCATCCGCGATGCGCAGCCGGTCGCCGGGTAGGCCGATCACGCGCTTGACCAGATAGGGGTTCAGTGAGTGGTGGAAGATCACTATGTCGCCGCGCTCCACCTCGCGATAGGGCATCAGCCAGCGGCTCCATCGGTCCGCCGGAGCATACACCTGCTTGTTGACCAGTAGAAAATCGCCCACCAGCAGCGTGCGCTCCATGCTGCCGGAGGGGATCAGGTAGGGTTGCAGCACAAAGGCGTTCAGAAACAGCGCCACCACCAGCAGCAGCAGCAGCCGGGCCAATGCCTCGGGAACCGTGGGCAGTTCGAGCCTTGCCTGATCGAACCAGCGCGGAAGGCGGCCGGGATTGCGTGCGGGATCGCTCATTCTGCCGCGGAATCCTCCTCACCGGCATTCGCCCAATCCGCCTCGATCTCTTCGCCGTTCTTCGCCGCCGCGCCGCGTTTCTTGGCGGACTTGAAGCGCTCCAGGGCGCGCCGCGCGGCATCCTGCTCGGCGTTTTTCTTGGTGCTGCCCATGCCCCGCCCCAGCGTCTTGCCCGGCTCTCCATCCGCGCTCTTCAGCCGCACCTCGACCAAAAAGCGCTTGTGATGATCCGGGCCGCTCTCGCTTTTGACGCGATAGACCGGCGCTCCCGCATGCGTCGCCTGTAACTGCTCCTGCAGCGCCGATTTGAAGTTGCCCAGCGCGGCCCCGGCGCGCAGCTCCTCGGCCAGTTGCTCGACCGCCTCGCCCATCACCCAGCGGCGCACAAAGGCTCGCACCGGCTCCAGACCGCCGTCCAGCAAGAGCGCGCCCAGCACGGCCTCCATCGAATTCGAGAGCACGGTGCTTTTGCGCCGCAGGCCACCCTTCTCCTCGCCGCGGCTCAGGCGCAGATGGCGGCCCAGGCCGATCGCCGCGCCCACCTCCGCCATATACTGGCGGCTGACCAACTGAGCGCGCACGCGCGTCAGCTCGCCCTCGCGCCACTCCGGATGCAGCAGAAAAAGCGCTTCGGCCACCACCAATCCCAGCACGGCGTCGCCCAGAAACTCCAGCCGCTCGTTGTCGCCCGAGGCCGAACTCTCCGCCTCAACTTTTTTCAGAATCCGGCCGCCGCTCGCCTGCTCGTGGGCACCGCGCTCATTCGCTCCTCGCTCATTGGCTCCCCGCTCGTTAGCAAGAGACCGGTGCGTCAAGGCGCGCACCAGCAACTCCGGGCGCTTGAAGCGGTGCCCCAACGCGGCTTCCAATTCGGAGAGAACGGTGTCCACTTGAGCCTCGGATCGCGTAGATTGGAGAGCAGCCGCCAGCGCCCCAGATCCATCCCGAAGGCCGCTCTCTCCTTCATTATGAGACGTTCCGCACCCCTGAAATGCCGCAGAGCGGGATTATTGGCTCTTTTCCGCTCCGCCCGCCGCGGCTGGCGCGCTCTGAGCCGCTTGTGGCTTCTGCGGCGTGTCATCGGAATCGTCGTCGGCGTCCTCGTCGCAACTGTGGCCGTGAGCGGTAAAGGCTGCCTTGACGCCGCGCTCTGCGGCCAGCCGCGTATCCAGCGCCCCGTCGCGCGTCTTCAGCGCCTCCTGGTACTCGCTCAGCGCCTGATCGCGCTTGCAATCCAGGTCCAGCATCCTGCCCAGGTAGATGTGCGACCAGGAGATGAGCCGCGGGTCCTTGCTCCCGGCCAGCGTCTTCTGGAATCCGTTGATCGCCTGATCCGGATGGCCGGTAAGAATAGCGGCCCGGGCCAGAATGAACTCGGCGCGCGCCCGGTCTGCGATAGACTCCAGCGAGTCGGGACTCTCGGCCAGCGCCTTGCGGGCCATCGAACTGGCCGCTGCCACGTCGCCATCCGCCAGGCGCGCCTCGGCCAGGTCCAGACCCTCCAACTTGCGCGGCTTGATGCGCGTCAGCACATCCCCGTCGGCCTGCTTGTCGAATTCGATATGCCGGGCGCGGTGCACCTGGTCCTCAACGTCCATGCTGTAGACCATCTCGCCGATCGTATCCTTCAGGCTGGCAGGCTCTTTTTCAAACTTGGTCAGCTCGAAGTAGAAGTACGGCGTCAGCACAAAGCCCTGGGTGGTGTCGTGGTTCACGGCGGCCTGGCGAACGGCCTCCGCTTTCTGCAGTGAGAGCTGGCGCTCATGCTCGTAGTACGGCATCTCCAGCGAACGGTCCGCGCCGGCCGGTATCACGTACTTGGGAACGCCCGTGTTCATCGTGCGCGCCTCGATAGCCTTGATCAGGCACTCCACCGTCAGCGGAATCGAGTCCACGCGGAAGCTGAAATCCAGCGGCGCCTCGCGCACCTCCCTCAGGATCGGCGTCATCCGGTCGATGGCCGTGGCGCGCGCGTAGAGCAGCGGTTCGATCACATAATGCAGGTAGGTGTGCCGCACATCGTTCATGCGAATCGCGCCATTCACCGGCGAAAGCACCACCACATAATCGACGCCGTAGATGCGCGCATTCACCGCGCTGGGCGAGAGCTGCGGCTCGATCACCACAATAAAGCGCCGCCCGTTGTAGGTCTCGGCGGGCATCTTCAGATACAAATTGGTGGCCACGATCATCGCGGTAAGAGGATCGTGCAGCCGGTCCGCCTCCTGCTCATAGCTCGCGTGCGCCGCCAGCCAGATCCCGTGCATATCCACAGCTGCGGCAAACTCGCGCAGCAACGGCACCACCTCGATCACCTGCGTCGAATCGGGCGGCATCTCGGAGACCTCGGCCGAGGTCTCCAGCTCCGGCGGAGGCGTCAGATAGAGCGCCAGAGAAATGTATTGCGAGATGTCGCGCTCCGAGCCCGTCATGCGATGCTGCGCAATGTAGAGGCAAAGCCGGTCGCGCTTCTCGCGCGCCTCGTCGCTCTTCTCGAGCGCCTGATTCATCTCTTCGCGGATCTGCTTGCGAATCGGCGCGCTCTGCTCCAGGCCTTCGTCATAGCCGCAGGCATTCAGCGCCGCGGCCATCACAAAGAGAGGCTCGGAGCTGGTCAGCGAGATCGTCGGACCGGCTGGATCGACCAGCGATGGCGACTTCTCCCGCACAAATCCAACCGTGGATGAGGAGGAATCCCCGCTCGCTTTGGACGAGGAGTTGGAGCTGCTGGCCGGTTGCGCGCCCGCCGCGGCCGGCGCAAGAGCCGCAATCAGGCACAAAACTGCGCTCAAAAGAGGCGCGGAAGTTCGTATCGCTCGTAATCTCATGAAATTCCCTGTACACAATTCTAGACGCAGCGGCCGGGTCAAACGGTAGCGCGCGGCGGCACGGCTCGCGGGGCGCTTCCCCAAGCCCCAACCTCTCCCATACAATCGCATTGAGGATCTCGCGCACGCGTTGCGCGCCAAACAATTCCGGGAGAGAGTATGCCAGATGCATCGTGCGATATCGGCCTGATCGGCCTTGCCGTCATGGGACAGAACCTTGTCCTCAACATGAACGACCACGGCTTCAAGGTTGCCGTCTTCAACCGCACCGTCTCCAAGGTGGACGACTTCATCGCCCATGAGGCCAAGGGCACTCAGGTCGTGGGCGCGCATTCAGTCCAGGAGCTGGCCTCGCTGCTCAAGCGCCCCCGCCGCGTCATGTTGATGGTCAAGGCGGGCGCAAGCGTTGATGAGACGATCGGACATCTGCTGCCCTACCTCGAAGCCGGCGACATCATCATCGACGGCGGCAACTCGCTCTTCACCGACTCCAACCGCCGCACCGCAGAGCTGGCCGCGAAAGGCATTCTCTTCATCGGCACCGGCGTCTCCGGCGGCGAAGAGGGCGCACGCCGCGGCCCCTCGATCATGCCCGGCGGCAATCCCGCCGCATGGCCCCACGTGAAGGCAATCTTTCAGGCCATCTCCGCCAAAGTCGAAGACGGTACTCCCTGCTGTGACTGGGTCGGCGAAAACGGCGCCGGACACTACGTCAAGATGGTGCACAACGGCATCGAGTACGGCGATATGCAGTTGATCTGCGAGGCCTACGACCTGCTGCAGCGCGGCCTCGGCCTCTCTGCCGATGAGCTGCACCAGGTCTTTGCCGATTGGAATACCGGCGAGCTGGACAGCTACCTGATCGAGATCTCGCGCGACATCTTTGCCACCAAAGACGAGGACGGCTCGCCGCTCATCGACAAGATTCTCGACACCGCCGGACAGAAGGGCACCGGCAAGTGGACCGTCATCAGCGCGCTCGATCTCGGCCAACCGGTCACGCTGATCGGCGAGTCGGTCTTCGCCCGCTGCCTCTCGGCGCTCAAGGACGAACGCGTCGAAGCCGCGAAGATTCTAGAAGGGCCAAGCGCCAAGGCCGCGTCGAGCGATCGCGCCGCCTTCATCGAAGATGTGCGCCGCGCTCTCTACTGCTCCAAGATCATCAGCTACGCGCAGGGCTATATGCTGCTCCGCGCCGCGGCCAAAGAGAATGGCTGGAAGCTGAATATGGGCGGAATCGCGCTGATGTGGCGCGGCGGCTGCATCATTCGCTCGCGTTTCCTCGGCCAGATCAAAGCCGCCTTCGACAAGAATCCCGCGCTTGATAACCTGCTGCTCGACAGCTTCTTCTTCTCCGCGCTCAACCAGTACCAATCCTCCTGGCGCAAGGCCATCACCCACGCCGTCGATTGCGGCATTCCCACCCCGGCCTTCTCCACAGCGCTGGCCTTCTATGACGGCTACCGCACCGGACGTCTGCCCGCCAATCTGCTCCAGGCCCAGCGCGATTACTTCGGCGCACACACCTATGAACGCATCGACAAGCCGCGCGGTGAGTTCTTCCACACCAACTGGACCGGCCACGGAGGCCGTACCTCCTCCTCGACCTATACCGTTTAGTCGGGATGAGCTTGCACTACTGCACCTAGGCCAGATTGGCCGGAAGCTCGATCGTGACCAGCGTGCCCCGCCCCGGATTGCTGACAACGCTGAAGCTGGCCTGGTTGCCGTAGAGAACCTCCAGCCGCTCGCGCACATTCTTCATGCCGATCCCCGCGCCCGCGCGGCTCAGCGCCGATGCCGGCCGCGCGCCCATCCCCACGCCGTCGTCGGCCACCTCGATCCGCACGCGATCGCCCTCCAGCCGGCTGCGCAGCGTCACCGTTCCGCCCTTCAGGCGCGGCTCCAGGCCATGCTTGATGCTGTTCTCGATCAGCGGCTGCAAGAGAATGCTGGGCACCAAAACCTGCAATGTCCGCTCGTCGATCTGCTTTTCCACCCTCAGCTTGTCGGCCCCGAAGCGAACGACTTCAATATCCAGATAATCGTCGGTAAACTTCAGCTCCTCGCTCAGCGGCAGATAGCTGTCGTGCTCCTTCAGCAGCGCGCGCAGAATGTTGCCCAGCTTCACGATCATCTCGCGCGCCAGCTCCGGCTTCCGCCGCACGAGCGATGCAATCGAGTTCAGCGTGTTGAAGAGAAAGTGCGGATTGATCTGCCGCTGCAATGCATCCAGGCGCGCCTCCAGCAGCAGGCGCTTCTGCTCCTCCAGCTTCCTCTCGATGCGCAGCGCATTCCACACCTTCAGCGCGATGCCCACGTTGATGGGCGCGCAGAGCCAGACCAGCGCCTGAATCCAGAGGCGGCCGGCCAGCAAGGCAAAGAGCCGGTGCGGATAGGCGTGCGAGAGCCAGTCGCGCACCGCCTCGGCGGCCAGAATCAGAAAGAGCATGAGAAACTGGCGATCAATGCGCGGCTTGATCAGGTTACGCCGCACCCAGCGGTAGAGACTCAGGTCGATGAAGGGCGTAAACGACCAGATCTCCTCCGCCTCGACAAAGCGGCCCAGCAAACCCGCCGCCAGGCCCAGCGCCGCGTCGAAGGGCAGGGCCAGATACTCGTGGTGATAGACGGCCGGAGCAGCCAGCACCACCCCGCCCAGCACGGCCCACTCCGGACCCAGCAGCAGGCCCAGCAAGATAATCGTCTCAAAAGAGATGTCGGCGGCCAAAAAGTTCGGCACCGCGATGCGAATCCACACGCCCAGCGTCAGCGGGATGAGAAAAAACGCCAGCAGCGCCAGCGTCTGCCGGGGCCGTCGCAGGTCGGCAAAAAAAAGCCGCCGGAAGCTGCTCACCCGCGCCAGCACGCTGGCCACCGCGGCCATCACGCCCAGCTTGACCAGCAGCGTAATCAGAATCAGATGATCGCTCACCGCGGCGTATCCCGGTGCAGCGCCTTCACCTGATAACCGGCGCGCTTCAGCTCCGCCGCGATCTCCTCGGCCATCATCACGCTGCGGTGCTGGCCCCCGGTGCAGCCGAAGGCCACCGTCAGATAGCTCTTGCCCTCTTCCACATAATGCGGCAGCAGATAAAGCAGCAGGCTCTTCACCCGCTCCAGAAACTCCTGCGTCTGGGGAAATCCGCGCACGTAGGCCGCCACTTTCGGATCGAGCCCTGTCAGCTTGCGAAACTCCGGCACAAAATGCGGATTGGGCAGAAAGCGCACATCGAAGACCATATCCGCGTCCAGCGGCACGCCGTTCTTGAAGCCGAAGCTGAGACACGAAACCAGCAGGCGCTTGGTCTTCTCCTCCTGGCCAAAGCGCGACTGAATCTGCGCCCTCAGCTCATGCACGTTGTAGTTCGAGGTATCGATCAGCGTATCGGCGACGTTGCGGATCGGGTCCAGCAACTGCCGCTCTTCGACGATCGAGCGCGAGACCGTCTCCATGCGTCCCAGCGGATGCGGCCGCCGCGTCTCCGAGTAGCGCCGCACCAGCACCGCGTCCTGCGCATCCAGAAAAACCACGCGCGTGCGCAGCAGCTTTTTTACGCCCTTGAGAATCTCCGGCAGGCGGTCCAGCGTCATGCCCTCGCGCACATCCACCACGATCGCCGCCCGTTCCACCTCGGCCGACTTCTCCACCAGCGTGGCAAAATCCGGCAGCAGCTCCAGCGGCAGATTGTCCACGCAGTGATAGCCCAGGTCCTCGAAGGCGCGCAACGCCGAGGCCTTCCCCGAGCCGGAGATACCCGTCACAATCACCAGCTCCTTGCCAGTCGGAGGCGCGGGTTGGGAAGAACTCGTCATGGCCACATCCTACCTTAAGTCGTCTGCAATAATCCATGCCGGCGCGCAGGCCTGTCTGCGCGATTCAAGCGCGGGAGTCAATCCTCCACTCGCCCCGCTCCGCCAGCTCCAGCGCCGCCTCCGGCTCCAGCACCGGCGAGAGCAGCGGCCCCTGGCCCAATGCGCAGCCCATGCGGACCAGCGCTTCCATCTGCTCCCTGGTTTCAATCCCCTGCGCCACCACCTCGACGCCCAGCTTCAGCCCCAGTTGTATCAGCGACTCGAGCACGGCCACCTGGCGGCCTGTCTGCGTGGCGGCCTTGGTCAGCGCGGGATCGAGCTTCAGCACGTCGATCGGCAGCCGCACCAGATGGTTCAATGGCCCGAGGCTCGATCCGAAGTCGTCCACCGCCAGGCGCAGATTCAATCCCAGCAGCCGTTCAAGAATCCCGAGCGCCGCAACTGGATCCTCACTCAGCGTCTCTTCTCCCACCTCCAGCAGCAGCCGCGCCGCATCGGCCTCGCTCGCAACGAGTGTCTTCTTCAGTTGCGCAATCAGATCGGGATGGTAAAACTGCCTCTGTGAGAGCCGGATGGCGATCGACAACTCCCGCTGCGGCAGCACCTGGCTCCAGCGATGCAACTGCCTGCAAACGAGCTCCAGCTTCTCGCGCCCCAGGCTGATCGAGAGTCCGGTCTCCTCGGCAACGGCCATCACTTCGCTCAAGCGGGCCACCGTACCGTCGGCTCGCGGCCAGCGCAGTTGCGCCTCAAAGCCCTCCAGCCGGACGACGCCCCCGCTCTCGGTTTGCAGCCGGCAGATCGGCTCATACCAGATCTGAAAGAGGCGCTGATCCAGCACGCGGCGCAGCTCCAGCTCCCGCTCCTGCAGGCTGGCGGCGACAACCTCCAGCTTCTTGTCGAAGATCTCCATGCGCCCGCCGCCCGCCTGCTTGGCGCGATACATGGCAAAGTCGGCGTCGCGCGTCAGCAGCTCCGGCGCAGCGTGCTCCGCTCCGGCAATCGCCACGCCGATCGACACTGCGGCGCGCAGGCTGCGACCGCCGATCTGGTACTCGCGTTCCATCGCCTGCAGCACGCGGCCGGCCACGCGCTCCATATCCGAGATCGAGTGGATATGCTCAACCAGAATGGCGAACTCGTCGCCCCCCAGCCGCGCCGCCGTATCCTGCGGGCGCAGCGCGGCGCGCAGCCGCTCGGCCACGGCGATCAGCAGTTCATCGCCCGCCGTGTGGCCAAGCGTATCGTTGACATCTTTGAAGCGGTCCAGGTCGAGAAAGATCACGCCGCAGTTCTGTCCGCGCCGCCGGAGCCGCTGCCTGAAGGCCTGCCCCAGGCGATCCTGAAAAAGCGCGCGGTTGGGCAGCCCGGTCAGCGTGTCGTGCAAGGCGTCGTGCTGCAGCTTGGCTTCGATCCGCTTGCGCTCGCCGATCTCTCGAAAGGTAAAGACCAGCCCGGCGATCTTTCCCCCCACCAGCAGCGGCCGGGCATCGAAGGCCACCTCCACCAGAGCGCCGTTCTTGCGTTTGCGCTCGGTCTCGAGCGTGGAGACGCCCCCCTGAGCCAGTTCCCTCGCCACCTGCGCGCACTCCTTCTGGCGCGCTTCGGGAACGATGAAATCCTGCAACCGGCCGCCGCAAATCTCCTCGGCCGCATAGCCGAAGATGCGCTCAAAGGCCGCATTCGCATAAACCACGCGATGATTGCATTCGACCACCACGGCATCCGCAAGGCTGCCCAGCACGTCCCCCATCAGACGAGGCTGGAGCGGCTCCGAGCTATCCGGGTAGTTCAATCGTTCGTTCCTCTAAATATCTGCCTGGAAAACAAGTGTGAAGGGCACGAGCCTCGGCCCCTACCCTTCACTCGATGCCAAACAATTGATTAGACGATTCATTGGAGGCTATGGCAGCTCCACCAGCCCCATCTGGCCGTCGCGGCGGCGATGCAGCACGTACTGCTCTCCCGATCGATTGCGGAAGACGAGCAGATCGTGGTCGCCCGACTCGACCTCCTTGACCGCCTCTTCGATCGTCATCGCCCGTTCGGCGATGGCATCCAAGTTGGCCACGATGTGCGGCTCAACCACCGTTCTTCCCTTGGGCGACGAGTGCAGGGCGATTACCGCGGCGGCCTTCTTGCGGGCGCGCACGGGCTTGGCGGCGGCGGCAGCCTCTTCTTGCGCGGCGCGGGCCTTGGGACGGGTCACCGGAGGCGCGGCAATCGCCTTCTCTTCCTTGGGCAGCCGCTTGCTCTCGATCCGCCGGTCGCGATGCCGCCGCGCCTGATGCTCGGCGTGCTCCAGGGCCAGGCGCAGCGCCGACTCCAGCGTGGCCGCCTTGCCCGCGGCCGCAATCGTCTGCAACCGCGCCTGGATCGTCACCTCGGCGATCGCCTCGCGCTTCTGCGCGCTGAAGGTAATGCTCGCGCGCGCGCTCCTGCCCAAAATCCGGGCAATCCGTTCCATCCCCTCCTCGGCCTGCGCGCGCAGCGCCTTGGAGATCTTCACTTGCCGTGCGGTGTACTCCACTTCCATGGTCAGCCTCCGCTTTCTAGTCTTCTCCACGCGCGATTCTCCGGCTGGAGAAATCGAATTCTACCTCATTTCACTCGCCGATGCATGGAGAAAGAAGAAATACAGGGAACAGGTACTAGGGACTAAGGGACCAGAATAAACCTATTGCTGTGATCGTACCTTTACGGATTGTTTGAGATTGTTCATAGTTCCTCGGTAGCCAAGTCGTAAAAATACCGCGATAAGAAGATGCTGTGCAGTCTTCCAGTGCCTTGGTCCCAAGTCCCTTAGTCCCTACTCCCTGACCCCTATTTGTCCCGCCGCCGCCGCTGATGCGTCGAGGGAATATTCATATCCTCGCGATATTTGGCCACGGTACGCCGGGTCAGTTGAATGCCCTGCGCCTTCAGCATCGCGGCCAGCTGGTCGTCGGTCAGCGGACGGCGCGCATCCTCCTCCTCGATCAGCTTGCGCACCTTGCGCTTCAGCACCACCAACGGCGTGTCAGCGCCCTCGGGTCCATTCGAGCCCTCCGAGAAGAAGCGGCGCAGCTCGATCACGCCCTGCGGCGTATGCGCATATTTGTTGGCCACGGCGCGGCTCACCGTCGAGGGATGCACGCCGATCTCCTCGGCCACCTCTTTGATCATCATCGGCCGCAGGCTCTCGATGCCCACTTCGAGAAAATCCTGCTGGCGGCGCACAATCACCTCGCAGGTCCTCAAGATCGTGCTCTTGCGCTGGGCAATATTGCGCATCAGTTGCAGCGCCGAGCGGAAGCGCTCCTTCACGTAGTCCTTTACTTCCTTGTCGGTGCCCTCGGCGGTCAGCATCTGCCGGTAGCGGCGGCTCAGCCGCAGGCTGGGCAGATCCTCCTCGTTCATCGCCACCACCCACTCCGCACCGCGCTTGATAAAGACCACATCCGGCTCGATCAGCCGCGACTGCTCGCGGTTATACTGCCGCCCGGGCCGCGGATCGAGGGTGCGGATGAACTCCACGCCGCCATGCGCCTCGGCCGCGGAAATCTGCGCCGCCCGCGCCAGGTCCTTCACATCCCGCTTCTGCAGCAGATGCAGATGACGGTCCACAATCAGCGCCGCCACCTCCATCGAGCGCCGCCGCGCCTCCAGTTGCGCCTCGGCCTCGGCGTGGAAGCTGCCGTGCGGGCTCTCCTCCGCCTCGACGGCAGACTGCCGGGCAAACAACTGGGCAAACTCACATTGTTGGGCGGCGATCTGGATCAGCAGGCACTCGCGCAGATCGCGCGCGCCCACCCCCGCCGGGTCCAGTTGCTGCACCTGCGCGATCGCCCCCCGCAGCAGCTCAACCACCGCGCCGTTGCTCACCTGCCCATCGACGCCGCTGAAGGAGACGGCCAGTTCCTCCTCGCTGCCGGAGAGATAACCGTCCTCATCCAGGTTGCCAATGATGAATTCGACCGCCGTGTGCAGCCCAGGCTCCAGCGTCAGAGATCCCAGCTGCCACGCCAGGTGATCGGCCAGAGTGGTCGGCTGGGAGAGAAAGTTCTCAAACGAGGGCTTGTCGCTCTCCTCATACTCCGGCTGCGTCCGGTAGCCGGGGTCCAGGTACTCCTGAAAGTACGTTCCGAAATCCACTTCGTTGAAGGAGTCCTTGGGCTGCGGCGCCGGCTCCTCGGTAACGCGCTCTTCCACCCCGCGCTCCAGGCGCACCTCGCGGCCCGCGACCTCATCCAGCATCGGAACCGTCTCGTCAATCTCTTCCAATACGGGATTTTCCACCATCTCCGCATCGATCATCTCCTTCAGCTCGAGCTTGTTGAGCGCCAGCACGCTCACCATCTGCATCAGCCCAGGAGTCAGAATCTGCCGCTGTGCTACCTTCAGGCTCAATTTGGGTTGCAGCAACGCCATAGCAGGGACCTGTTCCCGATTCGACTCACCGCTAGTGTACTTGGGTGAGAAACAAGCTAAAGGTTTTATTCCCGATCGCCCATCCCCTCGTTCCGGATTGGGCGGCTTTCCACCGCGAAAAACTACTCTGGAATCTCCTGCGCTGCTGCCGCAGGGCCAGGGGTTGACGAAATGCCGACTGCCGTCAAGCCCTGCTGCGCTGCTGCTCAACTCAAAGTGAATCCCTCGCCCAGATAAACCCGCCGCACATCGACGTCATTGCCCAGCTCGTGCGGAGTTCCCGCGCGGAAGATCTTTCCTTCGGCGATAATATAGGCCCGGTCGGTTACGCTCAAAGTCTCTCTCACATTGTGGTCCGTGATCAGAACCCCGATGCCGCCGGCCTTCAGATCGAAGATGATCTTCTGCAGCTCCAGCACGGCAATCGGATCGATGCCGCTGAAGGGCTCATCCAGCAGGATGAAGTGGGGCTGGATACAGAGCGAACGGGCGATCTCCACCCTGCGCCGCTCACCGCCCGACAGCGCGTAGCCGCGCGTCGTGCGGACATGTTCCAGATTCAACTGGTGAATGACCCGCTCGGCCCTCACCCGCCGCTCCCGGTTGCCCAGCGGCTGCGCCTCCAGCACCGCCAGAATATTCTCCTCCACCGTCAGCTTGCGAAAGACCGACGGCTCCTGGGGCAGGTAGCTGATGCCATAGTTGCGCGCCCGCAGGTACATCGGCAGCTCGGTGATATCGTCGTCGTCCACCAGCACCCGGCCGCTCTCCGGCTGCACCAGGCCCACAATCATGTAAAAGCTGGTCGTCTTGCCCGCGCCGTTCGGCCCCAAAAGGCCGACAACCTCGCCGCGCGAGATCCGCAGATCCACCCCGCGCACCACCTGCCGTCCCTTGTAGCTCTTGCAGATCCCCTCGGCAATCAGTGTATTCATTCCGCGTCCCGTCCATCCTTGAAAGACAAATCTATCATCCTGGGGAGAAAGACGCATGAAGTGCAGTTGACTTCTAGGGAAGCGACTCCGGGAAGATGCCGCGCAACTCATCCCGGCGCCGCCGTCTATGACAAAAATATCTATGGCTATCAAAGAACAGCCCGCGTGGAGGCCGCGTGAGCGGCCTCCACGCAAGCAATAACCTTACGGCTTGGGCGCGGCCTTCGGGCGATTATACGAGGGTACAAACGGCTTGTCCAGGTTGTAATGCACCGTGTAGCCCACCTCGATCGGTTGGCCGTCCACCAGGTACGGCTTGAACTTCCAGCGGTTGATCGCATCCTCCGCGGCATCCTGCACAGGTTGTTCTTGCATGATCCCTTTGGCATTCACCTTCACGCTGCCGTCCTTCTTGATCAGGATGGGAACCGAGACCATGCCGGTATAGTAGAAGCCGCCCTCGCGAGCCCCTAAAGTAAGTTTTGCCGGACGCGGAAATCCCTCCTCATGCACGGAGACCGGTTGAGGCATTCCCGGTTCGATCTGATACGGCTCCGAGACGATGCCCTTGCCGGGCTTCAACTGCGCAGCATCGGCCCCTGCCCACTCCTCCAGCAAGGTAACCTTCGCCTCCGCAAGCTGCACGCCCTTGGCAACCAACTTCACATCCCGGGCAACGGAGCGCCCCTGAAAGGGCTGAAAGTCGTCGTACTTCACCAGGGCATTGGATCCCAACAGCGCCTTCAGATGCATATTGCTGTCGAAGCATACGGTCGGAAACTGAGCATCCGGGTTGGCCGGGTCGACATCGTACGCGGTGGGATTGGGGACCAGGACGCACTTCAGCGTCAATCCATCCATGGGAGCGCCTTTGACCGTCAGCTCATAGTTGGGCAGAATATTGCCCGCCAGGTAGAGCGGGTCGATCACCGCACGCGCAGCAATCGGGTTCAGAGTCGTCGGATCGAAGCCGTTCTCGTCCGGCTTGCTGCGATACTGCTCAAAGCGCGAGACGCTCAACTCCGTGCCGTCGTACATCCGGTCTTTGCTTGTGTAGACGCGCTTCCACTGGTAAGTCCCCAGCGACCAGACCTCCAGCGTTGCGCTCTCCGGCTTGGTCTTGCCCGGCGGCATCAGCTGCAGGTCAACCTTCATGTGCCAGGGCTTGAGTCCCTCGGCCTTCAGGCCGTTCGTCTGGATCTCCGTGTTCAGGATGCGATGAGCCAATGTGTTCAGGCTCGCCGTGGCATCGCTCGCCTGCGCTAAAGCCGCCGGCGCGGAAACGGCAAGCGTAAAGCCCGCCAAAAGTGAAGTCAACGCCAGAAAACGGCGGCCTCTGCTGAAAAAAAATGAATGCATCTCGATCTCTCCTTGTGAAACTTCTGCACGCGTTATTATTGTATCTCCCAGCCGCTCGATCCGTCGGCACGCCTCTCCGGTCAAGGAAGATTCCTTCAAGCAAGAGCCCCTCTCTTCCACACGAGATCGCCCTCACCTCGGCGCCGTCGTATCGGTAACCGTCTTTTTGCCGCCGCCCTCAACCCTGACGCTGTTGTCGCCGCTGTGGAAGACCAGAACTTCACCGCTCACCGTTCCCCGCGCCGCATCGCTCATTCTGGGCGGCGTCGCGGCGCTTCCCGTCAGCACATACTCACCCGTTGCCCCGGTGTAAACCAACTGCTCGCCCGTGCCGCGACGGCCCTCGCTGGTCAGCACAACGCGACCGCGCGCCGTCATTCGCTCCACCTGCGCCTGAGCCTCCTGCTTGCTCGCGCCGGCCGGCTGCAACTCGACCTCCACTTCGTCTGACGAGGTAGCCGCCGTTCCAGTTTCAGCCACCACCTTGCCCAGGACGCCGCTCTGCATCACCGCCCTGCGCTCGGCATCGGAATACATGAGTTCGCCACCGCGCACCCGGATCACCGCGGGCTGGCCGCTCTTGCCGGCTTCCTTGCCCGCGGGCAGGCTCCCGCCCGCATTCACCAGCACCGCCTTCACCGGCTCGGCCGCATTCGCCGTCTGCGCAGTAAGCGTCTGATGCTCCTGGTTCAGCACAATCACCGGCGCGGCAACGGAGTTGCCCAGTTGCCAGAGCCGCGCCTGCCCGCGGAAGGTCGTCTCCTTTGTCGCCTGATGCACTTCGGCCTCGGCCGCAACCGCGTGCGCCGGTCCTTGTCCGCCCAAAGCCACGCCGCCCGCCGGCCTGCCCTGCTGCCCCTCACTCGTATTCATCCAGCTCGCCTTCACATTGCCGTGCGCAAAGGCGTCGCCCGACGTTCGCGATACGTCCACCTTGTCGGCGGTCAGTTGCAGCGCGCCATCTTCCACCCGCGGATTCACCGTCAGGTGCAGCCACTCGCCCGCGCCCGCATACTCGGCCCGGCCCGCAGTCGCCCGCAGCGTCTCCGGAGCCGGCTTGCCCGGCTTGGCTGCTGGCGTCTCGGTCAGCACCACGTGGCCCTCGACCGTCGCCGACTCGACCTGCTCCGCGTTATCCGCCGTGCTCTTCGCGCCCGCCTTTGCCTCCGGAGCGAACTTCGCCGCCAGCCGGTCGCCGCTCGTCGTCTGCCGCACGCCGCTCTCGGTCGTCTCCTCGATGCTCGAGTTGCCGCTGCCACGGATCGCCGTCAGCGCCGAAGCCGAACCAAACTCGCCCGTCACCTCCGCCGCCGCCAGCCGGAAGGGTGCTGTTGCCGCACTGCCGCGCTGGCTCTCGCCGGTAATCGTCACCCCGCCCGTCCCATGCACAGAGCCCAGCTCCACCTGCCCATGACCGGAGTCCCGGAAGTTCATCTCGGCCACCGGCGAACGCCAGTGGCGGCTCTCGTGCAGCGGCTGGCCTGCCTGATCGCTTTGTTCCTCACTCTCCATCGCCACGCCTCGCTCCAGATGCGCCAGGCGCAGTTGACCCTGCGCGGTGAACTCCAGCTCCGCCGTGGGCGCCGTGCCGTGCATCTGCCGTCTGCGATTCGCTGTCTCGTTCAGCGAGTCCATCGCCACGCCGCCCTCCAGATGCCCGTGGCGCGGCTGGTTGTGCTCATCAAAGTCCATCGCGCCCGTCGGCGCCGTCAGGCGGCCGCCGGTCGCCGTCGCCAGCGTAAAGCCGTTCATCGCCTCCAGCCGCACCGCCGAACCATCCTCGCGGAAGAGCACCTTCGCCTCGGTGGCCGTCGCTTCCCCGCCCTGGTAGTCGGCCGTCGCCGCGCGCAGACGGCAGATCCGGCTATCGCGCTCGAACTCCGCGTGCTGCGCGTGAATCGCCACCATCGCCGCGCCGCGCTTCGTTGTCAACTCCACGGCGCGCTCCAGCACCAGCAGCCCCTTCTGCGAGTCGAAGGTGCTGCCCATCGAACTGCCCGCTCCCTGCACCATGGAAAAATCCACGTGCTGATCGGTCGTCGCCAATCCGCTCTTTTGGTTGAAGGTCAGTCCGCTGGTCTTCACATGAATCTCGCCCTGCGCCGCCGTCTCGGCCGCCACGGCCACCGGCGCGCTCTTCGGCTTCGCGCCCACCACTCCGCCCGTCGCCGCCTTGGGCGCAATCGCCGGCGCCACGCTGGGGCGCATCAGCGTAATTTCCACCGGGCCTGTCGCAATCGCCGTTCCCGCCTTCTGGTCGTACTCGAACTCCGCGCCCTCGATGCGATCCACGCGGCTGCCGTCCTCGCCATACAGCTCGATCTTCACGTCATGCAGCAGCGCATTGCCCTTCTTCAGTTGCACGACCTTCGAGGCGTGAATCTTGAACAGCGTCCGCCCGCCATGCGCCTGCGTGTAGGTCACCCCGCCGGAGTCCGATTGAATCTCCATCCCCAGCTTCTTCGGCAGGTCGCTGCGGTTGAAGGGATTCTTCCACCGCCCCACGGCCAGAAAGATCACCAGCGCCGCCAGCAGCACCACTCCTGCCCCCAGCACCAGCGTCCGCATTCGCTCAATCGTGATTCGCACCGTGATTCACCTGGATGATTCCAAACTGCCAATCAATTGGGCTTGAGCCCCTGCGGCAAGGCCGGATTCACTGAGAGAGTCCGCAGCCGCGCCGCCAGCCGCTCGGCCAGGCTCTCGCCCAGCTCGCTCCACAGCAGCCGCGCCGTCGCGCCCGAAGCCTTCTCGATCGCCGCCGTCAGCTCCACCAACTGCCGCACATTCTCTTCCACGCGCCCCGCCGCCACCGAGTCCAGCTCCAGATCCTCCTCCAGAAACGGCGCATCCGTGCCGAACTCCACGCGAATATGCCCATCGGCCTCGTACGCGCCTTCGTCGAAGAGCGGACCAAAGCCCGTCACCCGCACCAGCCGCGGCTCCCGCACCCAGCGCGCATTCTGCCTTACTCTTGCACTGTCATCCTGAGCGAAGCCTGAGCGCAGCGAAGGCGAAGTCGAAGGACCCGCGTCTTCCAGATCCCACAAGCTCCAGCCAATCTGAAACTCGTAGGCGTAATCCTCATGCAGAATCTCCAGCGCGTCTTCGACCGCCAGCCGCGGCTCCACGCCCAGATCGAAGGCCCCGTCGCCGCCCGCCTTTGCCCGGCGTCCATAGACCTCTTGAAAGACCGGCGATTCATTCCAATCGAGCGGCCACACCGTCGCCGAATAGACCAGCGCCTCGCCCCCATGCTCGGCAAAGGCGTCCAGCACCGCCGTCAGCTTCTCCGCCAGCCCAGCCAGCCGCAGATCCGGATACCACAAGCTCAAATAAAGTGTGTCAGCCATCTCTATTGATTGTAGACGGGTGCTATGAACCGGGGTTCGGCGGGGCAAACGCATTTGAATCATTGAGGTCATGGGGCAATCATATTGCGGGAGACATGGTTGCGGAAGTGCTTTGTAACAGGGCATGACTTTAGTCGTGCCGCAAAAACAATAAAATAGGGGTTGGGCTTCAGCCCCTGAGGGACGGTTTCTTGGCATTCTCAACTTCATTACAGGTTGATAATCAATCCGTCGTAGGAATTTTATAATCCTTCAACAGTTCGACTGAGACTTTGTCGAGTTTTGGGAAATGGTAAGGTTTATTATCCTTCCATGTTTTACTTCCTTCAATCTTCTTGTTGCATTTCTCTTGAATTTTCTTGAGTGAATCGGCGTGGTTATACATATACCAAGGACCATTTTCGCCATCTCGGAAACAGATATAAAGTTCTTTGTCTTTATACTTCTTGTCGAAGGTGAGTCGGCTCTTGAGCTGTACTTTGTAAAAAGTTTTTCCATCGCGATATTGCGCAAGAAAATCTGCACATTCCAATCATTTTTGAGAGGAATCGTGAAAAATCCAAAATCAGCCAGAACCGCAGAAAGCTTCTGATAGTTGAATGCTTCTTTCTGTTTGTCGTCGAGATCCACATACTTGATTGTTAAAAACTATTGGCATCTTTCCTCCTTTGCCCGGTTCTGATCCCTGATCCCTGCCCCCTATTCCCTTTTCTTAAATCAACTCTACGCCCCATAGATCATGCAGATGCACCACGCCCTCCACCTTCCCAGCCGCATCCACCACCACCAGCGAAGTAATCTTCCGCTCTTCCAGAATCGCCAGCGCCGTCGCCGCCAGCTCGCCCGCGGCAATCGTCCGCGGATGCGCATTCATCGCCTCGCCTGCCGTCCTGCCGAGCGCCGCGCCGCCCTCGCGTTCGAGCAGCCGCCGCAAATCGCCGTCGCTGATGACGCCACGCAGCTTGCCCTCTTCCTGCACCGTCGTTACGCCCAGCTTCTTACTCGACATCTCGTAGATCACATCCGTCATCGGCGTCGCAATTGCGACCACCGGCACTTGATCGCCCGCGTGCATCAGCTCGCGAACCAATGCCAGCCGTTTGCCCAGCTTGCCGCCCGGATGCAACTCGGCAAAATCCTCCGCCCGGAAGCCCTTGCGCACACTCACCGCCACGGCCAGCGCGTCGCCCAGCGCCAGCATCGCGGTGGTCGAGGCCGTCGGCGCCAGGTTCAGACCGCAGGCCTCGCGCTCCACGCCGCAATTGAGAGCCACATCGCTCGCCTGTGCAAGCGTCGAATCCATCCGGCAGCAAAAGCTCACCAGCGCATCGCCCTTGCGCTTCAGCGTCGCCAGCAGCCGCAGAATCTCCTCCGTCTCGCCCGAGGCCGACAATGCGACGACCACATCGCCTGCCATCAGCACGCCCAGGTCGCCATGCACAGCCTCGGCCGGATGCAGAAACAGCGCCGGTGAGCCGGTCGAGCTGAGCGTCGCGGCAATCTTCTGCGCGATGATCCCGCTCTTGCCCATCCCCGTCACCACCACGCGCCCCCGCTCCTCGCCGCAGCGCAGAATCAGCTCGACGGCGCGGTCGAACTCGGCAGCCATCTCGCCTTCCAGGCGCGCGGCCAACGCCTCCAGCGCCCGGGCCTCGGTGCGCACCAGCGCCGCCGGCGTCTTTGCTTCGTGCGGATTCTCTTGATTGCTCATCGGTTATTGATGGTATCAGTCCTCTACAGCCTTTCGCCAATGCGCACTGAATCAAAGCACCGATCCGCCATGCGCCCGCGAACTTGCTAACTTGCCAACTCCGCCAAGCGGAGGCTAGAGCATTTTCGCTTCACTTGTTGACATTACGAGCGCATCGAAGGTGGCTTTTTCTTGAGGAAAAAGCCGCTTTACTGCAAGGATTCTGTATACACCAGAATCGAAAATGCTGTAACTCGCCAAATGAATTGCCGATTTTATTGTCCATCCGGCGCACAATCATTCTATGAACACCAACATCAACCGCGGCGCGCTTTTAGTCCCTCAGTCCCTGTTTTTTTGTGCGAACCCCACCCCCCCCTATGCTGTTCCGCCATTTTTTTCGCATCGTTTTTCCAGTAAGTAGTATGGTATCAGTAAGTTATCTTTTATTTCTGTTAATTAAGCAGTAACATCAAACCCCGAAAAACGACCATTTTTCAGCCCAAAAGTGGTCGTTTCCAAGCAAAAAGGCCGCTTTTTCGCCCCTGTTGCTCTCTCCGTCTCCGGCCTCTTGACTTTTCACCTGCTCCGGAACTACCTCCGAAGAGGGAGAGCCGACGCAGAATCCGTACAATGAAATGGAGGTCATTCCCTGTGAAGCGCAACTCCGTCGTCCTTTCCGTCGTTCTCTTCATCCTGGCCGTCTTTGCCTGGGCTGCCTGGGCCAACTTCGCCTATCGCAAGCAGGCTCGCGAGCAGTTTGTTGCCTCTGCCGCACAGAATGAAATGGCCACTGATTCAAGCAATGGCGCGCTCCAACTCGTCACGCCGCTCCAGGGCAAGCCCGCGCCGCCGTTCTCGCTCGAAGACCTCACCGGTAAAAAGCTCTCTCTCGCCGACTACAAGGGCAAGGCCGTTCTTATCAACTTCTGGGCCACCTGGTGCGCGCCCTGCAAGATTGAAACGCCCTGGCTCATTGAGCTGCGCAATCAATACGCGGCGCAGGGCTTCGAGGTGCTGGCTATCTCCGCCGACGACCTGGATCGTGGCGACTCCGACAAGCTCGCCGACGAGAAGAAGGAGATCGCCCGCTTCGTGCAAAAACAGCAGATGCCATATCCGGTGCTGCTCGATGCCGACTCGATCAGCAAGCCTTACGGCGGACTGGACGAGCTGCCCACCTCCTTTTTCGTCGATCGCAACGGAATCGTCGTAGCCGCGCAAGTGGGGCTAACCTCCAAGCAAGAGATCGAAGCCGATATCCGCAAGGCACTGGGCAAGTAGCGGAAGTGTGAATGAAACTGAAGAAGTGAAAATGTTTTTAATCCAAGCTTAGTTGCATCGACTATTCTTGCGACTCTGCTTTGTAACAGGACACGACTGAACAGGCTGCGGAGATACTGATTTCGAAAGGCAAGAAGCGTCAGGGCACGACTGAACAGGCTGCGGATAAACTGATTTCAACAAGCAAGAAGCGTCAGGGCACGACTTTAGTCGTGCCGAAGAGGTCAATAAAAAATCCCGGGCTTTAGCCCATGCGGAAATGTCGGCGTGCAGGCAAGTGATCGTCAGAAGGATTGAGTTCAATGTCAGGATTGAAAATCATTGCGCGCATCGCTACGCTCGCCCTCGCTCCCGCCCTGCTCTGCCAGCAACCGCTCATCGACTTCTCCCAGCGCCCCGCGCCCTCACCCGCCGCCGTCGAGTTCCTCTCTCCCGATCGGATCACGGTTCCCGCCGGCAAGCGCACAACGGTCGCGCTTCACTTCCGCATCGCGCCCGGACTGCATATCAACTCGCACGCGCCTCGCGATCCCGATCTGATCCCAGCCAATCTTTCCATCCCCGACGGCACCGGACTTCGCCTTCTCGAAGTCCTTTATCCGCCCGGCACAGAGTATGCGCTGCCCATCGATCCCAAGACAAAGCTCAGTGTCTACAGCGGCGAGTTCACCCTTCAGGCGCGCATCCTGGCCGCTGCCGGCACGCATTCGATCCAAGCCGCGCTCCGCTACCAGGCCTGTGACCAAAACGCCTGCATGCCCCCTAAAACAATCGCCGTTACCCTTGAAGTCACTGGCAAATAACTCTCCGCTCCTTTCATTTGTTGAAACTCCTACCGCTCACCTTCCGTCTCTTCTGATTGTTGCGCGGAGGCATTTTCATGCGTTTGCAAAGACGAACAGTGTGTGCATTGGCAATCGCGGCAGTTGTGGCGGGAATCTCCGCTCAGCTCCATGCCGACTCGCCGACGGTGAAGACCGCCGAGGGCAAGGTCATCGGCAAGACGATCAACAACGGCCAGGTAAAGGCCTTTCTTGGACTTCCTTACGCGGCGCCGCCGGTGGGCGAGCTGCGCTGGCATGCGCCGCAACCGCCGGTCAAGTGGAAGGGCGAGCGCGACGCGACCAACTTCGGCGCTCACTGCGCCCAGCCGCACGTCTATGACGACATGATCTTCCAGGACGCAGCCGGCAGCGAGGATTGCCTCTTCCTGAACGTCTACGCGCCCGCCGGCGCAACCGCTTCGAGCAAGCTGCCCGTCATGTTCTGGATTCACGGCGGCGGCTACTCCGGCGGCGCCGGCGATGAGCCTCGCCACAACGGCGACTTCCTGCCCCTCAAGGGCGTGGTGCTGGTCACCATCAACTACCGTCTGGGCGTCTTCGGCTTTCTGGCCACCGCCGATCTGGCCAAGGAGGCCAACGGCGCGGCGGGCAACTACGGCCTGCTCGATCAGGTCGCGGCACTGCAATGGGTCAAAGCCAACATCGGGCACTTCGGCGGCGATCCAGGGAATGTGACCATCTTCGGCGAGAGCGCCGGCTCCTTTGCCGTCAGCACACTCGTCGCCTCACCCCTCACGCGCGGCCTTTTTCAGAAGGCCATCGGCGAAAGCGGGGCTTCCTTCGGCGAGATGCTGCCAACCGACGCACTGGAAGCGCGTGAAACGGCAGACGGCTTGTGGGTGGCTTCGCTCGGAGTCAAGTCGCTGGCCGAGTTGCGTGCGTTGCCCACCGACAAGATCCTGGATGCGGTCAAGAGCAAGAAGGGCGGCTTCTGGCCGGTGGTCGACGGCAAGCTGCTCGTCGAGCCGGTTCCCGATACTTACGCCGCCGGCCGTCAGGCGCACCTTCCTCTGCTGGCCGGATGGAACAGCGACGAGGGCAGCTTCTTCGCCTTGCGCCCCATCACCGCCGAGCAGTTCAAGAACAAGATCGGCTCGCTCTATAACGAGCGAGCCGCCGAGTTCCTTCAGCTTTACCCCGCCGATACCGACGTCCAGGCCCGGCGCTCCGCCATCGACTATGGCAGCGACAACTTCATCGCCTTCAGCACCTGGAAGTGGATCGAGGCGCACAGGAAAACCGGAGAGTCGCCGGTCTACCGTTACCACTTCGAGCTGGCCGCAACACCCAGCAAATACCACCCCGGCACCTTCGCCTTTCACTCCGACGAGATCGAGTATGTCTTCGGCACGCTCGACACCCGCCCCGGCGCCGTGTGGCGTCCCGAGGATCGTTTGCTGAGCCAGCAGATGATGAGCTACTGGACGAACTTCGCGAAGACCGGCGACCCCAACGGACCCGGCCTGCCCGCCTGGCCCACTTATGATAAGGACGACTCGCTCATTCACCTCGACCGTGCGATCACCTCCGGCCCGGACACTATGCGCCCGCGCTATGAGTTCCTGCTGAAGGGGATGCAGGCCTTTCACTTTTAGGCGTAGACAATTGCAAAGAAAAGGCCGCCCAAAGGCGGCCTTTTCTACAGCGGAAGAATCTCAAACTAACTTTACCGGTTCACGCCCGCGCCCTCGGCAAAGCCAGCCGTCACAGCCGGTGGAATCGTGCTGGCCGGGGGCGGCGGCGCAAACGAGGAGTTCTTGGCGTTGATCGCATTCGAGTAGTCGGGGCCCAGGCCGAGCTTTTTCAGCGCCCGCGCGTCGGGAATCAGCTTTGTCTGCCAGCCCTGATCGGCCTGATACTTCTGCATCGCGGCTTTGGTCCGCTCGTCCCACTTGCCGTCGGCCTCGCCGCTCAAGTAGTGCGCGCGAATCAGCGCCTGCTGGATCTCCATCACGCGGGCAGGCTCGATCGCCTGCTGGCCGCGCGGACGGCGCGCCTTGGGCTTGGCCTTTCCCTTGTGCGTACTGTGCGCGGCGACCTTGCCTGCCGGAGCGGGGCGTGCTCCTGCACTCCAGGCCGGAGAGGATGCCATTCCGGCGAAGAGCGCAACCGCGAGAGTTGCTCGAAGAGACAGCACGCTGCTTCACCTCTGATTCAATGGAATGATTCGGGCCTTGTAAGAGAGTCTATCGAATGCTCATGCCTTGCGGCAAGCGCGATTGTATCGGCTGGACGCCACTCAAAGACGCAAAAGAAATGCGCGGGAGCCGAAGATTCGCCTCCCGCGCTCGGATGGAAGACTACTGCAAGGTTCCGCCCACGTAGTTGATCCCGGAATCGGGATGGCGCGGATCAATGACCTCGAAGACCACGTCGTCGCCGGTCTTGATCTTGCTCACCACCGCATTGAACTGCTCCTTGGTGCTGGTGGGCTGTTTGTTGATGTGGGTAATCACCAGGCCCGGCTCAAGCCCCTGCAGATCGGCGAAGGAGCCGGCGCGCACCGATTGAACAACGACGCCGCCGGTGTGCAGCTTGTCTGCCGTGGCTGGCGGAATCTCCCGCACCACGATGCCCAGCTTGGCCTCGCCCGCGTCGCCCTTCTCATCGTCGCCGGAGTCGGCCTGCGGGCTGCCCCGCTCGGCAAAGACCTTGTCGCGGTCGCCGATGGTCACGGTTGCGTCGGTCTGCTTGCCCTCTCTCAGGAAGCCCAGGCGGACGCTCGAGCCCGGCCTGCGGCTGGCGATCTCGTTCACCAGGTCGTCGCCGTCCTTGATCTGCCGGCCATCGATGGTGGTCAGAATATCACCCGCCTTGAGTCCGGCCTTCTCCGCCGGACCTCCCGGCGTAACCTCCTGCACCAGTACGCCGTTCTTGAAGCCGTAGACGCGATTGACCGCGCCCGACAGATCCTGGCGGAACTGGATGCCGATTGAGCCGCGCGTCACCTTGTGACTGGGGCTGATCAGATCGTTATAGACCTCGACCACGGTATTCGATGGCATGGCGAAGCCCAATCCCTGGTAGCCGCCCGACTGCGTGAAGATCGCCGTATTGACGCCGATCACCTCGCCGTTCATATTCAGCAGCGGACCGCCGGAGTTGCCCGGATTGATCGCCGCGTCGGTCTGGATGAAGTGCTGAAACTGGCCGCTCGGCCCCTGCTCAATCGTCCGGTTTTTGGCCGAGATGATGCCCGCGGTCACGGTCTGCGCCAGCGCGAATGGACTGCCGATCGCCTCCACCCAATCGCCCACCGAGGCGTTGTCGGAGTTGCCCAGCTTCACCGTCGGCAGTGGCCTGTCGGTGTCGATCTTGATGACTGCGATATCCGTGGATTTATCAAAGCCGATCACCCGCGCCGGCCGGCCAAGATCCTGGTTGTCCGGATCGGTCGAGAGCTTGACGAAGATTTTGTCGGCCTTCTCGATCACATGGTTGTTGGTGATGATGTAGCCCTTCGGATCGACGATGAAGCCGGAGCCGAGAGACTGGCGAACCTGGCCGTTGTCGCCGCCCTCCTGGCCGGGCATATCGGGAACTTGCCCGCCGAAGAAGCGGTTGAAGAAGTCCTGGAAGTTGCCCTGGCCCTGGCCCTGCGGCTGATCCTGATCCTGGTCCTGATCGTCGCCGGGCTGCTGCTGGTTGGGCACCACGCGCCGGTGGAAGGTGCGCGGCCCAGGCCCCTTCGCCTGCTTGGGCAGCGTCTGGGTGTTGATGTTCACCACCGCCGGACCGACCTTCTGGGCAATCTTCACGAATTCGTTGGGAGGCACCGTCGAATCGGCCACTTTCAGCGGCGTGGCGTCGGCGCTCGAGCTCTGCGCCTCTTGTCCGCGCACTCCATGCGCGGCAAAGGAGCCGCCCACAATGGCGGCTGTGAGCGTGGCAAGCAGGACAAACACGGAAGCGAGACGGCGTGAGCGCAGCCGTTCAATCAGAGAGTTCATCGGTTCATTGACCTCGTCATAAGTACCGGCCTTGGCCGGGTTGTAAGTTCTTGACAGCGGCAGTCTTCAGTATAGCCAGAGCGGGACAATCCCGTTCAGGCGCGGTGTGAAGAATACCGCCTCTAGTCTGTATAGACGCAGAGTTTCTAAAAGAGTCGCGAAAGCACGCCGCAACAGCCCAAGCCAGCTCATTATGCAAAGAATGGCCACTCTTCAACGAAAGCGGACAACGTAGGTAACGCCGCGTTTCAAAGCGAATCCGCCGTCCTTGTCCGCCTTAACCGGCCTTCCCTCGGCGGTTTGCATCGATGCGATCCCTTCTACCGCCGGCGGCTTCAGCCGGACGGATTCATCCGCCATGGTGTGCAGTTGGAAGGAGGTAATCTTCCCGGCCTTCCAGCGCATATCCAGCGTAGAGCCGCCGCGCAAGCGAACTCCTTCGATGGAGCCCTCGGCCCACTGATCGGGCAATGCGGGCAGCACTTCAATCTCGGTCGCCTCGGGCCTCCAGCGCGACTGGACCAGCGCCTCCAGCATTCCGTTGGCCGCGCCCAGGTTGCCGTCGATCTGGAAGAGTCCCGGCGGATGCGTGTCCATCAAATTCGGAAATGTCGACTGGCTGAACATCACCCGCATACTCTCGTAGGCCTTCTCGGCCTCGTGCAGATGATCCCAGTAGTTGATGACCCATGCGCGCGACCAGCCGGTCTGTCCACCGCCTTGTGCCAGGCGCCGATCCAGCGTGACGCGAGCAGCCTTGGCCAGATCGGGCGTCTCATCGAGCGAGATTTGCGTGCCGGGAAACAGAGCCCACAGGTGCGAGATGTGCCGGTGGCCGGGCTCGTTCTCCGTGTAGTCCTGCTGCCACTCCTGCAACTGCCCGTAGCGGCCAATCTGGAAGGGAGGCAGCTTGCCGCGAGCCTTCTCAATCTGTTGCAAAAACTCATCATCTTCGCCCAGAATGCGGCCCGCATCGAGTGTGCGCGTGAAAAGTTCGCGCAGAATCTCGATATCCATCGTCGGACCCATCACCAGCGAATGCACGGAGCCGTCGGCCAGGCGATAGCTGTTCTCCGGCGAGATCGACGGCCCGGTAACCAGATGGCCGGATCCGTCGTCCACCAGATAATCCAGAAAGAAGAGCGAGGCGTCGTGCAGGATCGGCCAGGCGCGCGCACGCAGGTAGCTCTTGTCCAGCGTGTAGGCGTAGTGATCCCAGGCCTGCAATGACAGCCACGCGCCGCCCATCGGCCAGACGCCCCACTGGTAGCCGTCGATCGGCTCGGCATCGCCCCACAGGTCGGTATTGTGGTGCATCACGAAGCCGCGCGCGCCGTAATATTCCTTTGCCACCTGCGTTCCGGTGCCGCTGGACGGCGTGCGCGCCATGTCGATCAGATTAATCAGCGGCAGCGAGCTATCGCCCAGTCCCGCCGGCTCGGCCAGCCAATAGTTCATCTCGGCATTGATGTTGATCGTCCACTTCGAGCCCCAGGGGTTGTCGATGCCCGCAGCCCAAATGCCTTGCAAGTTCGCGGGCAGGCCGTCGGGGCGCGAGCTGCCGATCAGCAGATAGCGGGCGAATTGAAAGTAAAGCTCCTGCAAGCCGAGATCGTCGGCGCCTGTGCTCACGCGCTTGATTCGTTCGTCGGTCGGCAGGCCTTCTTCGGCGCTGTGATCGCCTCCCAGGTGCAAAGTGATGCCGCGATAGAGCGGCTGATAGACCGCCTCCTGCCGCGAGAGTATCTCCTCCTCGCTCCGCTTGCGTGCTTGATCGAGCGCCCGGTCGCATTGCGCCTCGGGATCGCCGCCCGCGAAGGGGCCACCTTTGAAGTCCGTGGCCGCCGCAATCAGGATCGTAACAGAATCAGCATCGGCGACGACCAGCCCGGTGCCATCCGCATGAACGCTGCCGCCGGTGGGCAGAACGAGCGCTTCTCCTGCAAAGCGGATCTGCTCCTTGTGCTCCGGTCCCTCGCGCAGAATCAGCCTGTCTTGTCCTTGCGTCCGCACGTTGAAGTCTGCCGGCCGGTCCATGCTCGCGCGGAAGTTGAACGCGCCTATTTTGTCCGCCCTCAGCCGCAGCACAATCACTTCATCCGGCCTTGAGGCGAAGACCTCGCGCGTGTAATGCACGCCGTTCATCGTGTAGGTGACGCGCGCAACTCCTGTCGCCAGATCGAGCTGACGGCGGTAATCGCTGACCGTTCCATTCTTCGTGCCGCGCAGATAGAGATCGCCCAGCGTGCTATAACCGGGCATTCCCGCCGGTATGCCGATCATGCAATCGTGCGCCAGCTTCTCTGCGGCTGTAATCTGCGCGCCATCCGTGCCATGCCCGTCCAGCAGCAGTTGGCGAATCTTCGGTACGGCCTCATGCGCGCAGGGGTTCAGGCGGTTGGCGCGGCTGCCCTGCCAGAGCGACGACTCGTTCAACTGCACATGCTCATCCGCGCTCGACGTCTGCGAGCCGTCCATCAGCGCAGCGTTTCTGCTAGAGAACTGCTCGTCGCCGTTGTACTCGCCCGTGTTCGCCCCGCCGAAGACCATCGCGCCCAGCCGTCCATTGCCGATGGGCAGCGCGTAATCCCAGATCGGCGCGGGCCTCGAGTACCAGAGCAGATCGTGCGAACTCTGCGCGGACGATTGCCCCTGCACTCGGGCTGCGGCAAAGCCGAGAACCAAGCAGCCCAGAACGATCCAACTTGCCCTTCGCCTCATGCCGTCGCTCCTCGGAATCTCAGTACGGCCGCGCGGAATCCGTCAATCCCGGCCAGTTGTCCGTGCGGAAGGGAACGGCAGGCAAGCCCGCGCCGTTGTAAAGAGTCGCCAGCGGATTCGATTGCCATGCATAGCGAACCTCCTTCGGATTGGGCACGGAGGCAGATGAAACGACAATGGTATCGCCCTCGATGCGCGCATCGGCCCAAACCCATTTGTGGTCCTCTCCGGCGACGGCAAACTCGCCCAATTTGTCACCCTTCACAATCAGGCCGCCGTCGGTGTGCGTATAGTGAATGCGGATTGAGCCGGAAAGTCTTTCGACCGATTTCAGAGTCGGTCCGGCGTAGACGACATCCTTTTCCTTGTAATACTTGGCCAGCGCGCAGAGAGCCAGACGCTCGCCCACCTGCACCTTCTCCGGCGAGTGAATGTTGTCCGGGTCGCCGGTATCGATGGTCACGGCAAGGCAGGAGTTGGGCACGGTGGCCGCCGTGATCGCCTGCGACTCGCGCGTCTCGGTCCACTCGTCGCCCTCCACCGGCGTCGGGCTGCGATGCTTGAAGGCCGGCAGGCTGACGATGTAGAAGGGGAAATCCCCCTGGGCGAAGAGCTTGCGCCAGTCGGCAATCATCGCCGGAAGAATCCTGCGATACTGGTAGCCGCGCGGCGAGTTCTGCTCGCCCTGGTACCAGAGCGCTCCGGCAATCGAGAGCGGCGCAACCGGCTTGAGCATTCCCTCGTAGAGCACCGCCGGCATCACCGGCCAGTTCTCATACGAGATCGGCAGCGGCTGCGGCGGGCGGGCATCCAGGCTCAACTGCCCCTTCCATTCTCCGGCCAGCGGAATGCTGCTCTTGTCGCCCAGCACTATGTGCAAATCTTCGGCTTTGCTCATGAATCCGCCATCGGGCTTGGTCTTCAGCACGCGAATCGCAATCACATTGCGTCCCGGCTTGAGCGCGCCGCCGAAGTAGGCGCGCGGATTCTCCACCCATGCGCTGGCGCCGACCTCCTTGCCGTTGATATACACCGTATCCATGCGCTCGATGACGCCCAGCATGATCATCGAACGGCCGGCGGGCAGCGGATCGGTCAGCACAATCTCCTTGCGGAACCAGGCCAGCGCGGGCGTACTCGGCACACCCAGCTCGGTGAAGCCGCCGGGTATCTGAACGGTCTTCCACGCCGAGTCGTCCAGCGCCGGGTCTGCCCACTTCTCCTTCAGCCCCTTGTCGTACTCGTCGTACCAGTGCATCACGTAGTTGCCGTACTCGGGCGCGCCCGCGGCAGAGAGCTTGTCCAGTTCGGCGAGCGGTATATCAAAATCCTTCAGCGGCCGCAGAGCTTCGGCGCTCGTCCAGGCCTCGGCCGGCGTGCCGCCCATATTGTCCAGAATCAGGCCGATCGGCACGTGCGTCTCCTGTCGCACCTTGCGCGCAAAGTAGTAGCCAACGGCGGAGACCCAATTGGCACTCTCCGGCGTGATCGCGCTCCATTTGCCCTCGACCAGGTCGGTGGAATGATAGGCCACGTGCCCCGCCACGGTGAAGAAGCGGATCTCGGGGTAGTTGGCCAACTTCGCCTCCTCCTCGCCATTCTTCGTAAAGCGCAGCGGCAGCCCCATATTCGATTGCCCGCCGCAGATCCACACATCACCCACCAGCACATTCTCGAGCGCAACGGTTGTGCCTGCGCTGATCTTGACTGTGTATGGTCCGCCCACTGCCGGCGGCTTGATCTTCACCTGCCAGCGGCGGTCCGCGCCGGCAACGCCACTCACCGTCGCGCCGGCAATCTCGACCTTGACCGTCGAGCCCGGCTCTGCCCAGCCCCAAATGGTATTCAGCTTGCCGCGCTGCAAGACCATATTGTCGGTGAATATCGGGCTGACCAGCGGCAACGCCTTCACCGCCGCGGGCGCTGCCACAGAAGCCGAGGCCGGTGCGGCCGCGGGCGTGGGCTGAGCAAAAGTGATGCCTGCGGGGGTAATCAGCAGAAGGAAGAAGGCAATTCGGGCGGGTGTAAATCGGTCGATCATCTGTTTAGCCTCTGTACTAATGTACTAAGACGTACCGTCTAGCCAAAAGGACGAGGCTTGACGCATTCAATCCAGTGTGGCTGCCTCCCAGAGATTCATGTCTGGTCAATATTTGAATATTTTCTTGTAATTTTGCACCTATCCCCCCTTATCTACCCCCATGTGGCATGGGCTGCATCTTGCCCAACATCCCCCTCACTCACTTTACCGGAAATCGGACTCGCATCATCAAGTATGCGTCAAACTGGGTTTACTTTCTTATCGAGCAATGGGAGACGGCCACCGACTGGAAGGGGAACACATCCCGGCCAGAAGGAATATCGCGGCGATACCGCTTGCCAGTCACGCCGAACAGTCTCAGCTCGATGGTGGATACCCTGCGCTGAGTGTGTAGATCTGCATTGTAAGTGCAATGTACTGATTCGCGGTCGCACGGCGCAGGCCCCCATCATCAACAGTCTCAGAGAGCGATGAACCCACTGACCACAAGCGCTTGGGACACTCCGCACCGAGAGTCCGACCTTTCATCCGTGGCGGGTAGGCAATGCCGGTGGGAAGAAAAACGCCCTGCCGCTGTGAGATATATTTCGGAGTTTTCACGCCAATGCAAGCCTTTTTCCTCGGTTTGTTTCACTCCAGCGGTTCTCAACATCCTTCATTTACAATCAGTCTGATTCGTCCGTTCACTCACTTGATCGGCTCGTGGGGACTGAAATGAAACGCATCCTGCCGTTTTTACTTTTCGCCTGCCTCTCGTCCGCACCCCTACTTGCTCCTGCCCAGGACGCCGATCCATCGGCGCCCACGCATGGCGTCAAATCCGCCGAGCAGATCGACAAGGAGTGGCAGGATTCCGTCTCCAAATTCGATCTTCGCCGCAACGCTCTGCTGCAGGAGGAAGATCGGCAGGCGCACGACGGCCCTTACCGCCCGGACTGGGAGACCCTCCGCAACCACGAGATCCCCCAGTGGTTCAAGGACGCCAAATTCGGCATCTTCATCGGCTGGGGCGTCTATGCCGTTCCCTGCGCCGTCAACGAGTGGTATCCGCACAATATGTACCGGCCCGGCGATCCGGCGCACGAGGATTTCGTCAAGCGCTTCGGCTCCATCGAGCAGGGAGCTGGCTACAAGGACTTCATCCCGAACTTCCGCGCCGAACACTTCGACGCACAGGACTGGGTGATGCTCTTCAAAAAATCAGGCGCAAGGTATGTCATCCCTATCGCCGAGCACCACGATGGCTTTGCCATGTACGACTCCGATCTCTCCGATTGGACCGTGGTCAAGATGGGGCCGCACCGCGATGTGCTGGCCGAGTTGGCCCAGGCCACGCGCTCGGCCGGCTTGCACTTCGGCTTCTCATCCCATCGCGCCGAACACAACTACTACTACGGTGAAGGCCGTCACATCCGCTCCGATGTCAACGATCCGAAGTACGCCTCATTCTACGGACCGGCTCATGAATGGCTCGTCGATCCGCACTTCCTGCCCACTAACGAATGGACGTATGTCAGCGATGCCTGGACCCGCGACTGGCTGGCGCGCTCGGTCGAGCTGGTGGAAAAATACAAGCCCGAGCTGGTTTATTTTGACGGCGGAAACGGGCAGCCTGGCTTTCGTGCCCGGATGACCGAATTTACTGCCTTCTACGATAACTTCGCCGTGCGCAATCATATCGACGGAGTCATTACGCTCAAGGATTACGCCATGGAGTGGAGCTCCGGCGCGCGCGACTTCGAGCGCAGCCTGCGCACCGGCATCGATCCCCGGCCCTGGCAGACCGATACCTCCATCAGCAATCTCTCCTGGGGTTACATGGAACACGACGAATTCAAGACGCCGGAGTTCCTCGTTCATCAGCTGGTCGATATCGTCAGCAAGAACGGCAACCTGCTGCTCAGCATTGGCCCGCGCGCTGACGGAACCATCCCGGAGCCAGTACGCGCGATCCTGCTCGATATCGGCGCCTGGCTCGACCGCAACGGCGAAGCCATCTATGCCACCGAGCCATGGAAGATCGATGGCGAAGGCCCAACCGAGGTCAAGACCGGCTTTGCCACCGACCAGGAGATGAAGCCTTACACCGCTTCGGATTTCCGCTTCACGCGCAAGGGCGACAACCTGTATATCATCAGCCTCGCCTGTCCGCAGGATGGAACCGCCTCCATTCGCGCCTTCGGCCTCAGTGGTGAAGTCAGCGGACTCGATATCCAGGATGTGCAACTGCTCGGTTCAAACCAGAAGGTCGATTGGCTGCAAACCACCGGCGCGCTCAACATCCGGCTGCCCCAGGACGCGGCCTGCAAATACGGCTTCGCGCTGCGAGTCAAGACGGCCCATCGCAACCAATAGCGCGCAGCGCGCAGACGGATAATCTCAGCCGCAAAGAGCCGCAACCCTGAAAGGGGCCGCGGCTCTTTCCTGTTCGTTTTCTAGGTCACTCCGACTTGCTGAGTAAATCGGCCTGTTGGCGACAGTTCAGCCGTTTTCTGAATTGTAGGCAATACACTCTGGATTTAGCCCTTCATTTATTGCGTTGTTGTGGGGTGTACGTTCTCGCTTTCTTTCTGCTTACTCACTTCGAGTACGGTAAGCGACATCTGCTGGCTTCCAGGGACAAGCTCAAGCCCAAACTTCTCTTTGAGGACGGCGTTCACACTGTCGAAATCTGTTGCGACAATATTGAATCGTGCATCGAATGTGCCGTCGATGCCGGTCTCGTTGGCTACGGGGCTTTCCAGCCCTGTTGCCAGCACATAGGCAAGGTCATCCATTGTCCCGTTCATCAAGATGTAAATTCCGTGCCAATAGCCACGCTTCACTTTGTGTGTCGATGCCGACGGACTGAGCAGTTTCTTGCTCGCCTCCGTCGCCCGAAGGATGTATGCGTTTTTGGTGATGGTCTTCGGTTGGATCTGCAAATGCAATCCGGCGAGTACGGCTTGCTGGACGGCGGAATCCATCACGGATTTTGGTACATCAACGAAATTCACCCGCAGGTCGAAATGTCCCTCCGGCAGCGGCTCTTTCACAAAATACCGATTCTCGAATGCGTCAAATACAGTCGTCATCAGGCCATCCGCATGGCCTCCGAGAAAATCCGTGCCGGTGGGCGGATGGTTGATCGTGGAGTCTTTTGCATCGGGCGCGGCTTTGCTGAAGGAAACAACAAACAAAGGCTGTGTCGCCGCATCAACGGCAGATGCACAGTCCGATGTTTTGCTCTCCGACACCGGCTTGAAGGCGACGCTTTTTCCTTCCGCAACGGCCTGCAGATCGGCGGCGCTTACTGAATCGATTTCCGTTGCCGCGACAATCTTTCCGTTTCCATCGATGATGATGCTCGTCGGTCTGGACTTGATTCCATACCATGCAAAAACTCCACCTGACACATCGATGCCAACCCAACCGGCCATTTTCTTCTTTGCAACGAATGCCTGTACGGCCTTCGGGTCTTCGTCATCGATGGAGATGAACTGGAATTTGGCAGGGTCAAGCGATTCTACAAGTTGATTCAAATGCGGAAGGCTCGCCACGCATGGAGAACACCATGTGGCCCAGAACTCCAACACGACGACTTTGCCCTTGAGGCTTGTCCAGTCAGCTCGCGCACCGGAAGGAGCTTGCAGTAGTTGCAGAGAATCCAAGGGCGGGGCGGGCGTGCCTTTTTCTGGGAGCGCCGAGAGTGAAGGTGTCCCAAGCAGGACCGCGACAAACGAAACCGCGAGAAAGAACAAAGCTTTACGAATGTTCATAAATCCTCAAGTGGAAGGTTGCACACATGATACTCCGGGAGAGCCCGAGGAGAATACATCCACGATTTCCGAGAAATCGCCGATGCGCTCATCGACCACAGAGAGGGAATGAAAAGTCGCCATCGCGACTGGAATACGTTCCTGCCGTCAACTTAATTCTTCACGTGCAGATGCGGCGGTTCGACAAGGATTGGCGTCTCTCCACCAAGACGCAACTAAAACTGCAAGTACACATCCAATAGACGATGGATTCACTCGATATTCCCCCAAGCACTTCACAGCCCTCTTTCGCAACCAGCGGCCAAGAGATTCGCTTCGGCTTTGAGAACACGTATGCTCGATTGCCGGAGCGCTTCTTTGCACGATTGAATCCCACACCGGTTGCTGCGCCGCGGCTGGTGAAAGTTAACGTAGCGCTGGCTCAGGAATTGGGACTCGACCCAGATGCGTTGGCCGGCGATCAAGGCGTGGAGATCCTGGCCGGGAACCGCGTGGCTGAGGGGTCCGAGCCAATAGCGCTGATTTATGCAGGTCATCAGTTTGGGCATTTCGTGCCGCAGCTCGGCGATGGGCGCGCAAATTTGCTGGGAGAGGTAGTAGGACGCGACGGCGCGCGCTACGACATCCAGCTTAAGGGTTCCGGTCGGACACCTTTCTCGCGAGGAGGCGATGGCAGAGCTGCGCTGGGGCCGGTCTTGCGCGAATACATTGTGAGCGAAGCCATGGCGGCGCTAGGTGTGCCAACCACGCGGGCGCTGGCAGCTGTGACCACCGGAGAATGGGTGCTGCGCGAGACCTCGCTGCCGGGAGCCGTACTGACTCGCGTGGCGGCGAGCCACCTGCGCGTGGGCACATTCCAGCACTTCGCGGCGCGCGGCGACACGGAAGGAGTGCGCGCACTGGCCGACTATGCGATCACCCGCCACTCTCCAGAAGTCGCACAGGCCGCGCAGCCGTACCGTGCGCTGCTGGAAGGCGTTGTCACACGCCAAGCGCAGCTGATCGCGCAATGGATGCTCCTCGGTTTCATCCATGGCGTAATGAACACAGACAACACGTCGATCTCCGGCGAGACCATCGATTACGGTCCCTGCGCATTCATGGAATCTTACGATCCGGCGGCTGTCTTCAGCTCCATCGACAACGGGGGACGCTATGCCTATGGCAACCAGCCCAATGCGGCTCAGTGGAATCTGGCGCGGCTGGCCGAAGCATTGCTGCCGGTTTTGGCGATGGAAGCTGGAAGCGAAGAGGCCGCTTTGGCCGCCGCAAATGAAGCGCTAAGCGCCTTTGAGCCGCAGTACCAGAGAGTACGCATGGACGGCCTGCGACGCAAGCTGGGCTTGTACACGGAGCGTGAGGGGGATGCGGCTCTGGCGGAGGATCTACTGGAGCGCATGCATGGCAATCGCGCCGACTTCACGCTGACCTTTCGCAAGCTGTGCGATGCGGCGGCCTCGCCGGAAGGTGATGAGGGAGTGCGGAGGTTATTTGCTTATCCCGGCGCGTATGACGGCTGGGCAGCTGGATGGCGCAGGCGCCTCGATGAAGAGCCGGCAGACAGGCAGACGCGCGCTGCATGGATGCGGAACGTAAATCCAGCTGTCATTCCGCGCAACCATAGGGTGGAAGCGACGCTCGATGCGGCTAGCCAACGGCAGGATTTCCACCCTTTCGAGGAGTTGCTGGACGCCGTCTCGCGGCCTTACGAGGAGAGGCCAGGGTTTGAGAGGTTTGCGATCCCTGCCCGCCCCGAGGAGGCTGTCCTGCAAACTTTCTGCGGGACGTAAGGTGCTGGACTGGGGTCGATGATCGTCAATTGCGACTCTGTGCGCATTCTTCCTGCCTGCCTCAATTGCTGTGGAAGGTAAATACATCGGGCCGGTTATAGTGGCCTGCCACATCCAAGTCGAACTTGCCCCTCGGGATATCGCCCAAATCCAGGTCCGCAGTTAACAGTCGTTCGCCCTCGGCCGGGCCGGAGATGATCTCTCCTCTGGGAGAAACAACAAGACTCCTCCCATCGATCTCGCCGCCCGCTTCTCTCAGATCTTGCTGCCAATCGTCCTTGGTCAGGAACTGGCAGGCGCTCAGCACAAAACAACGCCCTTCATACGCAATATGACGCATACTCGACTGACCTATCTCTCGCGCGTCCACTGTGGGTGCGCACCAAAGCTGAACGCCCTGCTGGCGCGATTGCAGAAGCGTGTGACGAACAGTATCGAGCGGGTGGGCGGAGTAGATGACAAACGCGCGCTTGCGCATCTTCTCTCGCTGCTCAGGTAGCGACCAAAGGGCATGATCTTCTCTTTGCCGTGGAACCGATTCTTCCACCTCCACAACTTGCTGCCGTTCGGATTCACCACCAGATAGAGTCCATGCCCATCGGGCAACCGGTAGGCCGATTCTTTCGCCTTTGCCTTGCGAACAGCGGCATCTGTAGCTGGACAGGAATAGACCAACCCGGATCATTATGCGTATGTTTTCAATGGTTTAATGGAAATTGGCTGGATTTTCCTGGATCGATTTGGACTTTGTAAAACTCTTTGTTTCCAATGGATGGCTGCCCCCCAGGGATTCGAACCCCGATATGCCGCTCCAGAGGCGGCTGTCCTACCATTGAACGAGGGGGCAACAAGAACAGGATTGTCTGTCGTGGTGCCATGCAGCCGGCTTCGGCAGGGCGCCGATCTCCAGCCAACCTGTCCATCATAAGGAATCTCGCCACCCGAGGTCAAACTTGCCCGTCAAGTTTCCTCAACTTCATTCCGCTATACGCAATACGATCTCCTCTTCCTGTCCATGATTCCGCTCAGTAAACTTCCAGCGCTTCCTGGTCGTCTATCGATATATACGGAGACAGACTCAACGGATTTTCACTTGAGGCATATGTGCCTGGTGTAAAATCTGAACTGCAAATGGAGATGATCCTCAATCTTGTCTGGGTGCTGGGGGCGATTGCCTCTGTAGCCCTCTGGTTGCGCGTTGCGCATCGCAACGGCGCCAGCCCGCGCGCGCAGTTTGTCGCGCTGCTGCTGCTGCTTGTGATCGTCTTTCCCGTCATCTCGGTGACCGACGACCTGCAGGCCCTGCAGAATCCAGCCGAGCTTGATTGCTGCGCGCGCCGCCACCATGCGGCCTCCTGTACGCACTCGATCCTTTCTGCCGTTGCCGCGCCTCCGCCGCTGGCGATGGCTGAGCTTTCCTCAAGCTTCATGCGCGTGGCCCTGCCGGACAATCCTCCGCTGCCGTTGAAGACTCCTGCTTTGGAATCCATTCGGAGCCGTCCCCCGCCCGCCGCCTGAAGTGTTGCCGGATTTATTTCTGTTTTCATCTTCACTTTCTTCCGTAACCGCCCGCCGAGATCGGCGCAAAGGCTGTCTATGAAGCAATTCTTCCCTTCCCTGCCGGCCGCGGCCATTGCCGCGCTGCTCCTGCTTGCGCCGTCTCTTGCGCGGGCCCAGCAGAGTCCTGCCCTCAGCTGGGATCAGGTCAAGCAAAAGTTCGAAGCCGCCAACCCCGCGCTGCGCGCCGACGCGCTCAGCGTCGACGAGATGAAGGCCGCCGAGATCACCGCCAGTCTGCGCCCCAATCCCACGGCCTCTTTCACTATGGATCAGCTCTATCCCTTCGGCCCGCACTACGATCCCAACCTTCCCGGCGTGCGCAACCGCCCTCTGAGCAATGCGCTCACCACCGGGTCGATTAGTTATCTGTGGGAGCGCGATCACAAGCGCGGCCTGCGGCTGGAGAGCGCTAAAGAGGGCACAGAGATCGCGACCTCCGCGCACGCCGATCTCGAGCGCAACCTGCTCTTCAATCTGCGCGCGGCCTTTGTTGAAACCCTCCAGGCCAAGGCCGTGCTGGAGCTGGCTCGTGCCGATCTGGCCTACTACGACAAGATCATCCAGATCAGCCGCGACCGCTTTCATGCCGGCGACATCGCGCAGATCGACCTCGACCGCATCGAACTGCTGCGCGTCCAGTACGAGGTCGAGATTCAGAGCGCGCTCGTCAATCTGCGCACCGCCAAGATTCAGCTCCAGCAACTGCTCGACGAGCGCACGCCGGTCGAGAACTTCGATGTCACCGGCAACTTCGATTACACCGACGATCTGAAGCCCCTCGACGACTTCCGCCAGATCGCCCTCGACGAGCGCCCTGACCTGAAGGCCGCGCTTGAATCCATCCAGCAGGCCGAGACCAATCACAAGCTGGCCCGGGCCAACGGTTCCACCAATCCGACGATCGCCGTCGATGCGGGCGCCAATCCGCCGCTTGATCCCTACGTCGGCTTCAACCTCTCCATCCCCCTGCGCATCTTCGACCGCAACCAGGGCGAGAAGCAGCGCACCCAAATCGACATTGGCCGCAATCAGCAGTTGACCGAGGCCGTCCGTGCCGCGGTCTTCAGCGACGTCGATTCAGCCTACGCTCAACTCGACAGCAATCTCGCGCTGCTTCGCCCCTACAAGGCCCAGTACAAGGCTCAGGCCCTGCGCGTGCGCGACACCGTGACCTATTCCTACCAGCACGGCGGCGCATCGCTGATGGACTTTCTCAACGCGCAGAGCGACTACCGGGCCGTGCAACTGGCCTACCTCGAACTGATCGGCTCCTACCTGACCGCCGCCGGACAACTGAATCTGGCCGTCGGACGCGAGGTCATCCAATGATGCGGATTTCCATGAAGCAATCCTTTAATTTTCCAGCCTATTTTGTTCTTTCTGTGTCGGTTTTTGTCTTCGGCTGCAAGAGCAAGGACGCCGGCGACACCGCTCCGCCGCCCGTCAAAGTTGTTCATGTGGCCGACATGAATCTCATCACGGTTGCCCCCAGCGACGCCGCCAAATTCCCCATCGCCACGGCCGAGTCGATCGAGGCCTCATCAGAATTAACGGCAACCGGCAGTGTCGTTCCCGACATCTCCCGCGAGATCCCCGTCCTCTCGCTGGCCAATGGCCGCGTCGTTGACATCAAGGCCCGCCTTGACGACAACGTGAAGAAGGGCCAACTGCTCCTCAAGGTGCAAAGCCCGGACATCACCGCCGCCTTCGACACCTACCTCAAGGCCGCGAACGACGAGCACATGGCGAAGATGGCCTTCGACCGCGCCGACGATCTCTTCCATCACGGTGCCATCGCCCAGGCGCAGCTCGAGGCCGCCGAAGACACCGAGAAGAACGCCCAGGCCGACCTGACCGCGGCCGAAGATCAACTGAAGACTCTCGGCGTCGACAAGGCTCACCCCTCCAGCATCGTCAATGTCTACGCACCCATCAGTGGCGTCATCGTCGCGCAGAATGTCACCGGCTCGTCCGCCGCCGGCGTCAGCCTCTCCGGCTCGGCCACGGCCTTTACCATCGCCGATCTCTCCCGCGTCTGGATCCTCTCAGACGTCTACGAGAACGACATTCCCCGGCTGCAACTCGGCCAGGCCGCGCGCATCCAGATCAACGCCTTTCCCGACCGCCCGCTCACCGGCGTCGTCAGCGACATCGGCCCCATCCTCGATCCCACGCTGCGCACCGCCAAGGTCCGCATCGAGGTCTCGAATCCCGGCTTCCTCAAGCTGGGTATGTTCGCGACAACCACCTTCACCAGCCACGCGAAGCAGTTGCACGCCGTCGTCCCAGCCAGCGCCGTTCTTCATCTGCACGATCGCGACTGGGTCTTCCAGCCTGCCGGCGGCAATCAATTCAAGCGCGTCGAGGTAACCGCCGGCAGAATGCTCGACGGCAACCGCCAGGAGATTCTCTCCGGCCTCGCGCCGGGTGAGCAGATCGCCGAAAATGCCTTGCTGCTGGAAACCGCGGGAAATCAGTAGGAGTTTTGCAAATCAGCTGGAGTTTTTTTGAAGGGTGCGGGCTTTAGCCCGTACATTGACTCAGCAAAATAATTGGGCTTTAGCCCCTGAGGGAATCTGAGTTGATGAACAAGATAGATATGGGGAATCAATAATGATTCGCTCTCTCGTCGATTTCGCGCTCAAAAACCGCTGGCTGGTCCTCGGCGCAGTCGTCCTGCTCTCCGGCTGGGGCGTTGTCAGCTTCCGCGCCCTGCCCGTCGAGGCCTACCCGGACGTCGCCGACAACTACGTGCAGATCATCACGCAGTGGCCCGGCCGCTCGGCCGAAGAGATCGAGCGCCAGGTCACCGTGCCGGTTGAAAATCAGATGGCCGGCATCCCTCACCTCACTCACCTGCGCTCGGAGACTCTCGCCGGCCTCTCCAGCCTGATGCTGATCTTCGACGACGACTCCATCGGCGACAAGAATCGCGAGCATGTCATGGAGCGCCTCGGCCAGGTCAGCCTGCCCGCCGGCCTCACCCCGCAGATGGGCTCCGACTGGAGCCCCGTCGGTCAGATCTTCTGGTACACGCTCGAGAGCACCAACCCCGCTTACGACGTGATGGAGAAGAAATCCCTGGAAGACTGGACGCTGGAGAAATCCTTCAAGAGCGTCGCCGGCGTCGTCGATGTCTCCAGCTTTGGCGGACCCACCAAGGAGTATCAGATCAAGCTCGATCCGGAGAAGCTCGTCTCCTACGGGCTGAGCATCGGACAGGTCGAGCAGCAGATCGCGAACAACAATACCAACGGCGGCGGCAGCTTCATCGAGCAGGGCGCGCAGCAGATCAACGTCCAATCTCTCGGTCTATTCACCAGTGTCCAGGACATCGAGAACACCGTCGTCAAGACGCAGAACGGCGCGGCCATCCGCATCAAAGACATCGCCGTCGTTACGCAAGGGCCGAAGATTCGCCTCGGCCAGATCGGCAAAACCGCCAAGCCCTACTCCATCGTCGACGGCAAGAAGGTCTACGACGACAGCCAGATCGTCGACAATCCCGATACCGTTGAAGGCATCGTCCTGCTGCAAAAAGGCGTCGACTCCGATCCCGTCCTTGACGGCATTCACGCCGAGGTCGACAAGCTGAACGGCATCAAGGGGTTTGCCGGCATTCTGCCCAGGGGCGTCAAAGTGGTGCCCTTCCTCGACCGCTCCGACCTGGTGCGTTACACCGTCGACACCGTCGAGCACAACCTCACCGCGGGCATGATTCTCGTCTCCATCATTCTCTTTCTCTTCCTCGGCAACGTTCGCGGCGCCATCATCGTCGCCCTCACCATTCCCTTCTCGCTCATGTTCGCCTCCATCTGCCTCGATCTCTCGCACATCCCCGCCAACCTGCTCTCGCTCGGCGCGCTGGACTTCGGCATGCTTGTCGACGGCTCGGTGGTGATGATCGAGAATATCGTCCGCCATCTCTCCCAGCACGGAGAAACCCGCACTCCGGCGCAGAATATCCGCGACGCCGCCCACGAGGTGCAGCGCCCGGTCTTTTTCGCTCGCGGCATCATCATCACCGCCTACCTGCCCATCTTCACCCTCCAGGCCGTTGAGGGCCGGCTCTTCAAGCCGATGGCCTGGACCGTCTGCTTCGCCCTGATCGGCGCACTCGGCTTCGCCATGTTCGTCGCTCCCGTCGTTGCCGGCATCGCCTTCAGCAAGGGCGCAAAGGAGTGGCACAATCCTCTGATGCTCTGGCTCATCGATCACTACCGCATCGCGGTTCGCGCCGCCATCGAGCATCGCCGCACCACCGTCGGCATCGCCACAGTATTGTTTGCCGTCGCCCTCTACCTCACCTTCGGCGGACCGGTCGGCTCGGAGTTTCTGCCGCATTTGGACGAAGGCGCCATATGGGTGCGCGGCACGCTGCCGCCCAGTGAAGGCCCCACCGCCTCCATCGACCTCACCAACAAGGCCCGCGTCGCGATGGCCGGCTTCCCTGAGGTCTCCCAGGTCGTCAGCCAGACCGGACGCCCCGACGACGGCACCGACACCGCCGGCTTCTTCAACACCGAATACTTTGTCGATCTCAAGCCCAAGGATCAATGGCGGCCCGTCTTCAATCAGGACAAGGAAGCCCTGATCGCGGCCATGGACACCGAGCTGCAAAAGTTTCCCGGCGTTCTCTGGAACTACTCGCAGCCCATCAGCGACAACATGGAAGAGGCCGTCAGCGGCGTCAAGGGCGAGCTCTCCGTCAAGCTCTACGGCGATGACCTGCGCTTGCTCGAGCACAAGGCCGAGGAGATTCAGGCGCAGATGGCCGCGGTCAAGGGCATCGAGGATCTGGGCATCTTCCGCATCATCGGCCAGCCCAACCTCAACTACACCATCGACCGCGCCGCCGCCGCCCGCTGGGGCATCAACGTCGCCGACATTCAGGACGCCATCCAGACCGCCGTTGGAGCCAACGCGCTCACCCAGCTCCAGCAGGGCGAGGCCCGCTTCGACGTAACGCTGCGTTATCAGCAGCCCTATCGCGATACCCGCGAGGCCATCCAGAATATCCGCCTGCTGGCGCCCTCCGGCGAGCGCGTCTCGCTGGCGCAGTTGACGAAGAGCACCACCGACGACGGGGCTGAGGAAATTTATCGCGAGGGCGGCCAGCGCTTCATCGCCATCAAGTATTCGGTCCGCGGGCGCGATCTCGGCTCAACCGTTGAAGAAGCGATTCGCAACGTCAGGCAAAATGTCGCCCTGCCTGCCGGCTATCACACAGAGTGGGCCGGTGAGTACGAGAGCCAGAAGCGCGCCGACAAGCGCATGGATCTTGTCATTCCCATCACCGTGCTGGCCATCTTCCTCATCCTCTACACCATGTTCCGCTCCTTCAAATGGGCCATGCTGATCCTCGTCTCGGTCGCCATGGCCTCCATCGGCGGGCCGCTGGCGCTCTTCATCACCCACACCAACTTCTCCGTCTCTTCGGCCGTCGGCTTCCTGGCTCTGTTCGGCGTCAGCGTGCAGACCGGCGTCATCATGATCGAGTTCATCAACCAGCTCCGCGCCCGCCGCAAGGGCATGGAAGAGTCCACTGAGGAGCACATCGTCGAGGCCGCCGTCGAGGGCGCGGTCCTGCGTCTGCGTCCCATCATGATGACGATGCTCGTCGCCACGCTCGGTCTGCTGCCCGCCGCGCTCTCGCACGCCATCGGTTCCGACTCGCAGCGGCCCTTCGCCATCGTCATCGTCGGCGGCTTGCTCGCCAATCTCGTCATCGGCGTCTTCCTCCTGCCCACCCTCTACGTCTGGATGGCCCGCGAAGACGACATCCTGCCCGCAGTCGAATCCACCGAGGATTTTTGACGGTGCCCATCCACATTGTGCACGACAAAGGAGCGCCGCTCTCCTGCACGATAAGGTAGCGCCGGTCTCCTGCACGATAAGGTAGCGCCGGTCTCCAGACCGGCTGTCGCGTGGACCTCCAGGTCCACGTCAGGCGCGTGGCAGGTGGCACAGATCTTAATCCCTCAAGAATGGGTGCCCCCGGTCCGGGTCCCCACGGACAGGTCTTCGTCCGTGGGGTGGAGTGCCCTCGCATTTGGGCGCCTGGAATACCACAAACCCCTGCGCGTCCCGCCACCGCCTGGACGGCCAGTCCCCCCACCGCAGGTGCCTTGC